>Ga0098069_100103_pt1 | contig 51591 bp, 64 predicted proteins | sample 27_taG_FD_92584 | JGI IMG/M metagenome (GOLD analysis project Ga0098069, IMG submission 92584) | Marine viral communities from Cariaco Basin, Caribbean Sea - 27_WHOI_OMZ | ecosystem: Environmental > Aquatic > Marine > Oceanic | place: Caribbean Sea: Cariaco Basin | collected 2014-11-09
AAGTGCCCACACAGTTTGCTTGGCTTGGTATATTGTTAAAGAACGTTCGCTTTCTCACTCAAGGAGTGTGAAGCGGGATGCGTATTCTACGCTATCCGTGGTTCAGGTCAAGATCCTTTTGGACCTTTTTTTGTGATTTTCATCACCGTCTATTAAGACTTGAACCGCCGCCATCACTCGGTGACAACGGCGGCGAATTATAAGGATCATAGCCAATGGCGCAAGATCTTTTTTTGCTTTTTTTACTGATTGGTTTATTTTTACTCAAATTGAACAAAGTTTAGCTATTGATTGTCCAAAAAGACTGCTAATGTTCGATATCGTCTAATTATTAATACTATAAAGACATTTTTAATCGGGGTGCGCCTATGAAAGTTTTTCCAACTTTATTGGCTGCGAGCGTTTGTTTCTCATGCGTTACATACGCGGCAGACTCTGCCATTGTAGAAACAACTAACACGAGTACCTATGTGTTAGACCAAGAAAACCAACGCTTAGCAGACACATATGCAAGGATGCTTCGCTATTACGATCAACGTAATTTCTCGTCAGTAAGATCAGTACGCGTTCTCATGGGGAATTACCCTCATCATGTAGAGCCAATTCTATATGCTGCATTCGAACGCTACCCGAATCATTATCGCCATATTATTAAGGCTGCGATTGATGCTGAACCAGCATTTACGCGTGAAATAATTTCAATGGCATTAAGCTTAAAAGTAGCAGACCCGGCAGATATTGTGCGTATTGCCGTTGAAGCAGAGCCAAGTTACGCTGAAACTATTGTCGCTACTGTCGATCAAATGGATCCAGCACAACTAGATAATGTTGTCAGAGTCGCAGTAATGACTGAACCACAAACTGCAGATAGCATCTTACGCTCAAACCGTAACGCTGAACTTAGCAAACTTGAATCTGTATTGCATACCGTACTTTCAGCAGCACCGGCGTTAGGTAGTTATCTTGTTGATACAATCAGCGATCTAATCGGCAGTAATGACGCTGACGACACCGCAGAGAATGAAAAGCAACGAGCAATACAGTTAATCCGCTCAGCCTATAATTCCGGGGGGGTGGATGAGCAGCAGGTAGAACTGCTAGCCGCAAAGCATGATTTAACTGACGCCGAGCTGCAATTAATCTACCAAAACTAACTGTTCAAATTTCTACGTTTTTGAATCAAAAAAGCCGCTCAATAGAGCGGCTTTTTAATATAGCTAATAAAAGCTACTTATTCTTCTACTGCAACTTCTTCAGTCTCAGTAGCGTCTACTTCTGGACGGTCAACAAGTTCAACATATGCCATAGGCGCATTGTCACCAGCGCGGAAGCCACACTTCATAATACGAGTGTAACCACCAGCGCGTTCTTGATAACGCGGGCCTAATTCATTGAACAGCTTACCAACAACTTCTTGGTCGCGAGTGCGAGCAAAAGCCAAACGGCGGTTTGCTACGCTATCTTGCTTCGCTAATGTGATTAGCGGCTCGATAACACGACGCAGTTCTTTCGCTTTTGGCAAAGTGGTTTTAATCACTTCGTGACGAACCAGTGAGCTTGCCATATTGCTGAACATCGCTTTACGATGACTGCTGTTGCGGTTGAGTTGACGACCACTCTTACGATGGCGCATACCTATACCCTTCTCAGTAAATCTCTGTAAAAGATAACTTAGTCGCGATCAACTAAGCTTGCTGGCGGCCAGTTCTCTAGGCGCATGCCTAGTGACAAACCACGTGATGCAAGCACGTCTTTGATCTCGGTGAGCGATTTTTTACCCAAGTTAGGAGTTTTCAACAACTCAACTTCGGTACGCTGCACTAAGTCACCAATGTACTGAATAGCTTCTGCTTTCAAACAATTCGCAGAACGCACAGTTAATTCCAAATCGTCTACCGGACGTAATAGAATCGGATCGAACTCCGGCTTCTCTTCTTTCTCTTCTGGTTCGCTCATGTCACGTAATTCAACAAACGCTTCAAGCTGTTGAGCAAGAATAGTTGCTGCGCGACGAATCGCTTCCTCAGGATCTAACGTGCCGTTAGTTTCCATATCGATAACCAGTTTGTCTAAGTCAGTGCGCTGCTCAACACGTGCTGAATCAACACTGTAAGCAATACGCTCTACCGGACTGAAAGAAGCGTCGACAAGTAGAAGACCGAGCGGACGCTCTTCATCGTCAGCAGACTGACGTGCCGAGGCTGGAACATAACCACGACCACGCTCTACCTTGATTGACATTTCAATCTCGGTGTCACCTGTTAAAGTACAGATGAGGTGCTCAGGGTTAAGGATTTCGATATCACCGTCATGAGTGATATCGCCAGCCTTGACAGGGCCCGCTCCGGATTTTTTCAAGGTCAGAATCGCTTCATCTTTGCCTTCCATGACTACCGCTAAACCTTTAAGGTTTAACAGGATCTCGATGATGTCTTCCTGAACACCCTCTTTGCTGCTGTATTCGTGTTGAACACCGTCAATTTTGACTTCTGTCACTGCCACACCGGGCATTGATGAAAGTAAAATACGGCGCAACGCGTTGCCCAGCGTGTGACCAAAGCCACGCTCAAGAGGCTCCAACGTCACTTTAGCGTGAGTCGGGCTAATTTGTTCGATATCGACTAGCCTTGGCTTTAGGAATTCGGTAACAGAACCCTGCATTGTGTCCTCTCTTTATGCTTAAGCTTTACTTAGAGTAAAGCTCTACGATCAACTGTTCGTTAATTTCAGCAGACAAATCTGCACGCTCTGGAAGACGCTTAAATTGACCTTCCATTTTAGTGCTGTCTACTTCCAACCATACTGGCTTCTCGCGTTGTTCTGCAAGTTCCAGCGCGGCTGCGATACGTGCCTGCTTTTTAGCTTTTTCGCGAACAGACACAACGTCTTCCGGACGTACTTTGTACGAAGGAATGTTGACTACCTGACCGTTCACTACTACTGCTTTGTGGCTTACCAACTGACGCGCTTCAGCACGAGTTGACGCGAAGCCCATACGGTACACCACGTTGTCTAGGCGTTGCTCAAGCAATTGCAGCAGGTTCTCACCAGTGTTGCCCTTAATACGAGCAGCTTCTTTGTAATAGTTACGGAATTGCTTTTCTAGTACGCCGTAGATACGACGAACTTTTTGCTTTTCACGTAACTGTAAACCGTAATCAGACAAACGGCCACGACGTGCACCGTGCTGACCCGGAGCGCTTTCGAGTTTACATTTCGTATCGATTGCGCGTACGCCGCTTTTCAGGAACAAGTCTGTTCCTTCGCGACGACTCAGTTTGAGTTTTGGACCCAAATATCTAGCCATGTTCTTTCTCCAACTATCGTATAGCGCCTATTAAACGCGACGTTTCTTAGGCGGACGACATCCGTTGTGAGGAATAGGAGTCACATCAGTAATGTTCGTGATGCGATAACCTACAGCGTTCAACGCACGAATCGATGATTCGCGACCAGGACCTGGGCCCTTTACGAACACTTCTAGGTTTTTCAAACCATATTCCTTCGCCATTTCACCCGCGCGCTCAGCAGCAACCTGTGCAGCAAATGGGGTTGATTTACGTGAACCACGGAAACCAGAACCACCTGCAGTTGCCCATGCTAACGCGTTACCTTGACGGTCAGTGATGGTCACAATGGTGTTATTGAAAGATGCATGGATGTGGGCCATGCCATCAGCGACTTGCTTTTTAACGCGCTTACGAGTACGAGTTGGTTGTTTAGCCATTTCTCAACTCCCTACTTCTTAATTGGTTTACGCGGACCTTTACGGGTGCGCGCATTAGTTTTAGTGCGCTGTCCACGTAGAGGCAAGCCACGACGATGACGAAGACCACGGTAACATCCGAGATCCATCAAGCGTTTGATATTCATTGATACTTCACGGCGAAGATCGCCTTCCACAGTAAATTTAGCTACTGCGTCACGAAGTACATCGAGTTTTTCTTCTGACAAAGAGCCGATTTTGGTATCTTCCGGCAGTTCGATCGAAGCTAAGATAGCTTTAGAACGAGTACGGCCGATACCGTAAATCGCAGTCAAGGCAATGACTGCATGCTTATTGTCAGGAACGTTAATGCCAGCGATACGGGCCACTAACACGTCTCCTATAGTTTATGGGTGACCGGATTTGAAAAGCCCGTTAGGATACTCAACCAGTCGCCAATTTGCAAACATATCAAAGCCGCAGCCAAAAAAATATTTTTTGGCCGCGGACTTCTTCTTCGAATTAACCTTGCCGTTGCTTGTGCTTAGGGTCACTGCAAATTACACGCACAACACCGTTGCGCTTAATAACTTTACAGTTACGGCAGATTTTCTTCACGGAAGCACGAACTTTCATTGCTACACTCCGTAATTATCCAACCTTAGCGGCCGAAGCCTTTAAGATTAGCTTTCTTGAGGACAGAATCATATTGATGAGACATCAAATGAGTCTGCACCTGCGCCATAAAGTCCATGATAACAACTACGATAATTAAAAGCGACGTACCACCAAAATAGAATTGTACGTTCCAAGCAATCATCATGAACTCAGGAACCAAACAGACAAAGGTAATGTACAACGCGCCTGCAAGCGTCAATCGAGTCATTACTTTATCAATGTAACGAGAAGTTTGCTCGCCTGGACGAATACCAGGGATAAACGCTCCCGACTTCTTCAAGTTGTCTGCTGTTTCGCGAGGGTTAAATACCAACGCGGTGTAGAAGAAACAGAAGAAGATAATTGCCGCAGCATAAAGCATTACGTACAAAGGTTGACCCGGAGACAATGTCAACGAGACCTCTTGTAAGAAGTTTGCTACCGCACCTTCGCCTTGGCCGAACCAAGTGGCGATAGTGCCTGGGAACAAAATAATGCTCGATGCAAAAATCGGTGGAATGACACCGGCCATATTAACTTTCAATGGCAAGTGTGTGCTTTGCGCTGCAAAAACCTTTCGGCCCTGCTGACGTTTCGCGTAGTTTACCAGAATACGGCGTTGGCCGCGCTCTACAAACACTACGAAGTACGTTACAGCCAGAACAATAACACCGATTAGCAATAACAATAATAAATGTAAATCACCTTGACGAGCTTGCTCAGCCGTCTGGCCAATGGCCGACGGTAGACCCGCTACAATACCGGTGAAGATCAGAATAGAGATACCGTTTCCAATTCCACGCTCGGTAATCTGTTCGCCTAACCACATTAAGAACATGGTACCGGTTACTAAGCTAACCACTGCTGTGAAATAGAACCCAAAGCTTGGGTCGATAACAAGACCCGGCATTAGGCTTGGTAAGCCAGTAGCTATACCAATTGATTGGAAAGTTGCGAGTACTAATGTACCCCAACGCGTGTATTGACTGATCTTACGACGTCCACTTTCGCCTTCTTTTTTCAGCTCAGCTAAACGTGGATGAACCACGCTTGCTAATTGCATGATAATTGAAGCCGAAATGTACGGCATAATACCAAGCGCAAATACCGAGGCCCGCTCAAGAGCACCACCGCTGAACATGTTAAACATGGCGACGATAGTGTCTTTTTGCTGGTCGAATAATTGCGCCAATACCGCGGCATCTATACCAGGAATCGGCACAAAGGAGCCCGCACGGAACACGATTAACGCGCCGAGTACGAACAGCAGTCGACGTTTAAGCTCCGACGTGCCACCTTGAGCTCTGTTAGATTCCAATCCTGGTTTAGCCATTTGCCCTATCCTTCGATTTTGCCGCCAGCGGCTTCAATAGCTTCGCGGGCGCCTTTGGTGACCTTGATGCCTTGCACTGTAACTTTACGGCTAACTTCGCCTGACTTGATAACTTTAACAGTCAACACGTCGTGACGAATTACACCAGCTTCTTTTAATGAAGCTAGAGTTACAGTATCACCAGCAACTTTTGCAATCTCTGCCAGGTTTACTTCAGCAGTCGTAAACGACTTACGTGAAGTAAAGCCAAACTTTGGCAAACGGCGTTGGATTGGCATTTGGCCACCTTCAAAACCTGAACGGATTGTACCGCCAGAGCGTGAAGTTTGACCTTTATGACCACGTCCACCAGTTTTACCAAGGCCAGAGCCGATACCACGGCCGAGACGCTTTCTGCTAGTTTTCGCACCAGGTGCAGGGGAGATAGTATTTAAGTACATGTCTTAGTCCTCCACCTTTACCATGTAAGTGACTTGGTTCACCATGCCGCGGACGGCTGGAGTATCTTCCAGCTCGACCGTGTGACCAATGCGGCGCAGACCAAGACCACGAAGTGTAGCTTTATGTTTCGGTAAACGACCGATCGAGCTACGCGTCTGGGTTACTTTGATTGTCTTTTTCGCCATTGCTCACTACCCCAAAATTTCATCAACGCTCAATCCACGTTTAGCCGCTACTTGCTCAGGCGACTTCATACCGTGAAGTGCCTTAATAGTGGCACGAACAACGTTGATTGGGTTGGTTGAACCATATGCTTTTGACAGCACGTTGTGTACACCGGCTACTTCGAGTACTGCACGCATCGCACCACCGGCGATGATACCTGTACCTTCAGAGGCTGGCTGCATAAATACCTGTGAACCTGAGTGACGGCCTTTGACAGGGTGCTGCAAGGTATCACCTTTCAGCTGCACGGTTACCATGTTGCGACGTGCTTTTTCCATTGCTTTTTGAATAGCAGCTGGAACTTCACGTGCTTTACCATAACCGAAACCCACTTTGCCTTGACCATCACCAACCACAGTTAGTGCAGTGAAGCTAAAGATGCGACCACCTTTAACAACCTTCGCTACACGGTTTACTGTGATCAGCTTTTCTTGCAGGTCACTTTGTTGAGCTTCTACATTTGCATTTGCCATGTTCGTCTCCTAGAACTGAAGTCCAGCTTCACGTGCTGCGTCAGCCAATGCGGCGACACGACCGTGATAACGGAAACCACTACGATCGAATGCAACGCTTTTCACGCCTTTTTCAATCGCCCGTTCAGCGATCAGCTTGCCAACTGCTTTAGCTGCTTCTACGTTACCAGCAGATTTAAACTGTTCACGCATAGCTTTTTCTACAGTTGATGCTGAAGCAAGTACTTCAGAACCGTTCGATGCAATTAGCTGAGCGTAAATGTGCCGTGGTGTACGGTGAACGACCAGGCGGTTTGCACCCAACTCTTGCATTTTCTTACGAGGGCGCGTTGCGCGACGTAAGCGAGCTGTTTTCTTGTCCATAGTCTTACCTTACTTTTTCTTGGCTTCTTTACGGCGCACTTGCTCATCGGCGTAACGTACACCTTTGCCTTTGTATGGCTCAGGTTTACGGTATGCGCGAATGTTAGCGGCAACTTGACCAACTAACTGCTTATCGACACCTTTAACGACTACTTCAGTTTGTGCTGGGACTTCGATAGTAATTCCCTGAGGGATATCGAATTCAATTGGGTGTGAGAAACCCAGCGACAAGTTCAATTTAGAACCTGCAGTGTTAGCACGATAACCAACGCCAACTAGCTGTAATTTTCTCTCATAACCCTGCGCAACACCAACCACCATATTTTGTAGTAACGCACGTGCTGTACCTGCTTGCGCAGTAGCGTTTGCAACGCCTTCACGTGGAATAGTACGGATAACGTTGTCTTCTTTAACAACTTCAACCGCTTCGTTAACTACACGGCTCAATGAGCCTTTGGCACCTTTGATTGTTACTTCCTGGCCATTTAGCGTAACTTCAACGCCAGCAGGAATGGCAATCGGTGCTTTAGCAACTCGTGACATTTCCTAACTCCTCGTTACGCTACGTAACCAATAACTTCACCGCCAAGACCCGCTTTGCGAGCGGCGCGATCAGTCATTAGGCCTTTAGAAGTTGAGACAACTGCGACACCTAAACCACCCATAACTTTAGGTAGTTCGTTGCGTTTCTTATAGATACGCAAACCCGGGCGACTTACGCGCTCGATTGATTCTATAACAGGCTTACCTTCAAAGTATTTCAATGTAACTTCTAGTTCAGTTTTCACTTCACCAGAAACACTGAAATCCGCGATATAACCTTCTTCTTTCAGAACTTGGGCAATAGCCACTTTCTGTTTAGAAGCAGGCATGCGCACGGCAACTTTGTTAGCACCCTGAGCGTTGCGGATGCGTGTGAACATATCCGCAATTGGATCTTGCATGCTCATATTTGCTTTCTCCCGTGACTCGTGGCTTACCAGCTAGCTTTTTTCAAGCCAGGAATTTCACCGCGCATCGCTTTCTCACGTACTTTGATACGGCTCATGCCGAACTTACGTAGGAAACCGTGTGGGCGGCCCGTTACGCGGCAGCGGTTACGCTGACGGCTTGGGCTCGAATCACGAGGAAGACTTTGCAATTTAAGCACGGCTTCCCAACGCTCTTCGTCCGAAGTGCTCGGATCGCTGATCACATTTTTCAGTGCGATGCGTTTCTCTGCGTATTTAGCTGCTAGCTTTTGACGCTTCAGCTCACGCATTTTCATTGACTCTTTTGCCATAACTCTACACCTTACTTCTTGAACGGGAAGTTAAAGGCAGCGAGCAAAGCGCGAGCTTCGTCATCAGTGCCTGCAGTAGTGGTGATAGTGATGTCAAGACCACGAACCTTATCAACTTTATCAAAGTCGATTTCAGGGAAGATGATCTGTTCACGCACGCCCATACTGTAATTTCCCCGACCGTCGAAAGATTTCGGGTTCAAACCGCGGAAATCGCGAATACGTGGAATTGCAATCATGATTAAACGTTGCAAAAAGTCCCACATACGCTCGCCACGCAGAGTCACTTTACAGCCAATTGGGTAGCCTTCACGGATTTTGAAGCCAGCGACAGATTTACGAGCTACAGTGCGTACTGGACGCTGACCAGAAATAGCTTCTAGGTCGGTTACTGCGTTGTCGAGAATCTTTTTGTCTGCCAGAGCTTCACCCACACCCATATTGAGTGTGATTTTTTCAATCCGAGGGACTTGCATGACGCTGTTGTAGCCGAACTGTTTAACCAGTTCAGGAACTACTGATTCTTTGTAAAAATCATGCAGTTTCGCCATCGTAAAACTCCAAATTAAAAATTAAATGATTGCGTTGTTAGACTTGAAGAAACGAACTTTTTTGCCGTCTTCAGTCTTGAAACCAACACGATCTGCTTTACCAGTCTCTGGGTTGTAAACCGCAACGTTAGAAACGTGGATTGCTGCTTCCTGCTCCACGATACCGCCAGCTACGCCCAATGCAGGGTTTGGCTTTTGGTGTTTCTTAACGATGTTTACGCCTTCAACGAATACACGATTCGAAGCGGTATCGACTTTAAGCACTTTACCGCGCTTACCCTTGTCTTTACCTGCCAGGACTACTACTTCATCATCACGTTTGATTTTTGCCGCCATATCTGGACTCCTTAAAGTACTTCTGGTGCCAGAGAAACAATCTTCATGAACTGCTCAGAGCGCAATTCACGAGTCACTGGTCCAAAGATACGAGTGCCAATCGGTTGCTTGTTGTTGTTCAACAAAACAGCCGCGTTGCGGTCAAAACGGATGACTGACCCGTCTTGACGACGGACGCCTTTCTTGGTGCGAACGACCACCGCATTCACAACATCACCTTTCTTCACTTTACCGCGAGGAATCGCTTCTTTAACAGAAACTTTGATGATATCGCCAATGTTTGCGTAACGGCGGTGCGAGCCACCCAGAACCTTAATACATTGTACGCTGCGTGCGCCGCTGTTATCAGCCACGTCCAGAGTAGTTTGCATTTGGATCATTGCAGTGCTCCGCTTTATGTAAAAAACAGACCCTCTCGGGTCGCTGTTGTCCAGTTACTCGCCAATACCCTTTCAAATACAGCTCGAAAGAATTTAGAGAATAAAAGACTTCCCCTTATAAAAAGGGCGGCGAATTGTAACAGATAAAATTTGCAGATGGTAGTGCGATGTAAGAAATAAACTAAGAAAGTTTACTGTCATATGGAGAAGCAATTTCGAACTGGGACTTTCGAGAGACAACCACGGCAGCGGCGCTTCAAACACAGGCGAGCAGTTTAACACACAAGGAGAACTAAAATCACTAACTTGCTGTACTTATTTATGAGTTCGGATATATCAACTGCCACGATAACTGGCTAACTAACAGCGTCGATTCAATTGGCAAGCGCATGAGCTAAGTGGTAAATTCTTTGACATATTCGACTATAAATTAAATTTTCTCGCTTAAGGGTGAACATGAGTCTAGCCATAATTGTGTTAATACCGTTCATTGCCGCTGTATTGCCATTACTTGCGCGCCAACGTTCACGATTGATGATTACGACCCTCACCGCAGCCGCTACCGCAACGAGTTTGGCGCTTTTGCTAGCGCTAGCGCCGGCAGTGCTCGATGGCGAGATGCCACAATTTTTCGCAGCCTGGCTGCCAAGCCTTGGGCTAGACTTTAGCTTAAGGCTCGATGGCCTTTCCTTGCTTTTTGCGACGTTAATTCTAGGTATTGGTCTGCTGATTATTATCTACGCCCACTACTACCTCAGTGAAAATGATGATAGCGGGCGTTTTTTCGCATGCATGTTGCTGTTTATGGGTTCCATGCTCGGTATCGTCACCTCTGACAATCTTATTTTATTGTGGATGTTCTGGGAATTAACCAGTATTTCTTCCTTTTTACTCATTGGCTATTGGTTCCATCAAAGTAATGCTCGGCGCGGTGCCCGCATGGCGTTAGCTATTACCGGAGCTGGTGGGCTTGCATTATTGGCGGGTATTTTATTAATAGGTAACATTGCTGGCAGTTATCAGCTAGAAGCTATTTTCGCTGCAGCGGACGAAATTCGTGCGCATAGCCTGTACATACCGGCCTTGTTGTTGGTTCTTTTAGGGGCCTTTACCAAATCAGCTCAGTTCCCATTTCAATTTTGGCTACCCCATGCCATGGCAGCACCAACGCCAGTAAGTGCGTACTTACACTCAGCAACCATGGTAAAAGCCGGCATATTTTTAATGGCTCGCCTATACCCAGTGTTGGGCGGCACCTCAGAGTGGTTCACTATTGTCACTTTAACTGGCTTAGCCACCATGTTATTTGGCGCCTACTTCGCACTGTTCAAAACCGATTTAAAAGGGTTGCTCGCGTTTTCAACAATTAGCCACTTAGGGTTGATAACTATGCTGCTCGGGTTAGGAACAGCCGGGGCGTTAATGGCTGCGCTGTTTCATATTCTTAACCACGCGACGTTTAAGGCTGGGTTGTTCATGATTGCTGGTATTATTGATCATGAAACCGGAAGTCGTGATCTGCGTAAATTAAGCGGGCTGCGAAAGTTTCTTCCGTTTACCATGGTGTTAGCGGTGATCACGTCTGCCTCAATGGCTGGCGTACCTCTGTTTAACGGTTTCCTCTCGAAAGAAATGTTGTTTGTCGAATCAACCGAACAACACCTTTTCGGCGGCCTCTCGTGGCTAGTTCCAGTGCTGGCAACCGTTGGCGCTATGCTTTCTGTTGCTTACTCAATTCGATTCGTGCATGGCGTATTTTTTGATAAAGTCGCCACGAATTTGCCGAAGCAGCCACATGAACCGCCACTGATGATGCGCGCACCGGTTATTCTACTGTCAGTGCTTTGCGTGGCCGTCGGTATTGCGCCGATGGTTTTTGCGGCCGATATATTAACCGCAGCGATGACTGTGGTAAGCCCCTATTCTTTTGAGGTTAACATTGCTATTTGGCATGGCTTCAATTTGCCATTGTTAATGAGTGCTCTTGCGCTCATTGGTGGTGTGGCCATTTATGCTAACCGCGACGAACTACTATCGTTTAATCGGCAGTTTGACCACCACGACGCTAAAGATGTTTTTGCTCGTATAGTCAAAACCGTAACCAATACCTCAGACAACCTCATGAACCGCATTGAAACTGGTTCATTACAGCGTTACATCGCCGCTATGTTGGGCATCACCATTATTTTCGTACTACCTGAGCTGTATGACATTGCACAACTTGATGGTGGCCGCGAGCATATGCCGGTAAATGTGGTAAGTATTGTCGGCGCCATTATTGTGGTGCTTGCCGCAATCGGAACGGCTGCTTTTCATCATCAACGTCTAACATCGTTAATGATGCTGTCCGTTGTTGGCTTGATGGTCTCATTAATATTTATCCACTTTTCAGCCCCCGACTTAGCAATGACACAACTCGTGGTGGAAGTGGTTAGTATTATTCTGATGATTTTAGCGCTGTTTTTTATGCCACAACGTATTCCTAGGGCCTCAAGCGGTGGTCGTGTGGCACGAGACATTCTCTTAGCTGGCTTTGTCGGCGGTATTGTCGGTAGTCTCAATTATGCAATATTGACTCGCCCAACTAACAGTATTTCAGAGTTTTTCTTAGCGAACTCAGTACCTGGCGGTGGCGGAACCAATGTCGTTAACGTTATTTTGGTTGATTTCCGTGGCTTTGATACTTTAGGTGAAATAACCGTTCTAGCCATTGCTGCGGCAGGTATTCATAAGCTACTTAATAACTTGCGGCCATTTATGCCGTCAAGTGACGTCGATGGCAGACCATGGCATCGCGTGAAACATCCGCTATTAGTGCAAACGGTTTCACAGGCTATTTTGCCGTTAGCCCTCATGGTATCTGTTTATATTTTCTTACGTGGCCATAACCTACCTGGCGGTGGCTTTATTGCGGGACTGATTACCGCAGCCGCAATGATCTTACAATATATGGCGAACGGCGTTGATTGGGTGAAACATCGCTTTGACTATAACTACCAAACCCTTGCATCCGTGGGCGTCATGATAGCCCTGTTCACCGGGCTTGGTAGCTGGTTCTTTGGTAAGAATTTCCTAACTTCATGGTTTGCCCATGTGCATTGGCCAATTGTTGGCGAATTTGAAATTGCCACAGCGATTTTGTTTGATCTTGGGGTTTACCTAACGGTTATTGGGGCCACCCTGATGATATTAGCCAACTTTGGTCAAATGACGACGCGCCACCGTCCGCGCCAGGAGAAGCACTAATGGAAGCACTTTACGCAACAACGGTCGGTATGCTTACCGCATGCAGTATTTATCTAATACTTCGCGGCCGGTCCTTTCCTATTGTCATTGGTATTACGATGTTGTCCTATGCGGTGAATTTATTTTTATTTTCAACTGGGCGCCTAGTGATGAATGAGTTACCCATAATCGGTAATCAGGCCAATTACACCGACCCCCTACCGCAAGCCCTAGTTCTTACGGCAATTGTTATAGGTTTTGCTATGACCGCATACTCGATCATATTAGCCGTACGTGTTCGCGGAGAATTAGGTACTGATGAAGTGAATGAGCCCAACACTAGCGATGCGGAGGGGCAACGCTAATGTTAACTCAGCATCTCGTCATATTGCCGTTATTAATTCCAATGGTCACAGCGCTCTTGCAGCTTTTGCCCTGGGGCGAGAATCCGCAACGCTATCGCCGCGCGCTTGGCATGCTATCGTGCACCTTGTTAATTGTGTGTGCCATATTTCTGCTTAATGAGTCGGCTTCAGCACCGCTCGTTTACGCTTTAGGGAGCTGGCAAGCCCCATATGGCATTGTACTTGTAGCTGACAGCTTATCCTCACTGATGGTGTTGCTAACCGCTGTTTTGGCATTTCCTGTGCTGTGGTTTGCTTGTTACGGCGAAGATAACTTGGGCTCTCATTTTCAAGCGCTATTTCAGTTTCAACTGCTTGGTATTATTGGCGCTTTTTTAACAGGCGACTTGTTTAACCTGTTCGTATTTTTTGAAGTGCTGCTTATTTCTAGCTATGCACTATTGATGCACGGCGGCGGTAAGTTGAAATTAAGAGCCACCCTGCATTACGTGCTCCTTAATTTAACCGGTTCAGCCGTCTTCTTGATTTCCTTAGGCGTTATATACGGCATCACAGGCACCTTAAATATGGCTGATTTAGCCATAAAAATTGCTGCCTTAGAGGGCGATAACGCAAGTATTGCCAGAGCCGGTGGCTTATTGCTTCTTATTGTGTTTGCTTTAAAAGCAGCACTGCTGCCCCTTTATTTCTGGCTACCCCAAGCCTACGCCATGACAACTGGCACGGTCGCTGCATTGTTTGCAATTATGACCAAAGTTGGCATATACGCCATTATTCGAGTATTCACATTGATATTTGGTGATGACGCAGGGGCGGCAGCATTACTCGGTTACGATTGGTTGTGGTGGCTTGGTCTGGGCACCCTCGCCATTGGTGCCATTGGCGTGCTCGGTAGTCGTGATTTACGCCTTGTTATTTCATACCTGGTGGTTATATCTGTGGGTACCATGCTCACGGTGTTTAGCATGAATTCAGAACGTTCAGTTTCTGCTGTCATGTATTACATGCTGCACTCTACCTTGATTACAGCCGCATTATTCCTGCTTGTTGATGTGATAGCCAAGCAACGAGGTAAAACAGCATCCCGAATTATTAAAGGGCGCCGCATGGCGCAACATGCAGCCCTGGGCATCATGTTTTTCATCGCGGCGATTGCAATTATCGGCATGCCACCATTTTCAGGCTTCATTGGGAAGCTACTTATCCTAGAAGCGGCTCGCACCGGAGCACAAGTAGCACTGCTTTGGCCACTGGTGCTTGGCAGTACCTTTTTAGTCATGATTGCTTTATCGCGCGCAGGCAGTCGAATGTTCTGGCACACGTTTGACGGTAAGCCTGGTGATGTAACTCATCCGCAAAGCCAACTCATTCCGATTGGCATGCTTTTAGCAGCGATTATCGGCATTACCGTGTTTGCTGATGTTATTAATCAATTTATTGAACGTATAGCGTACGATGCTATGCATCCTGCTGCTTATATCGACGCTGTTTTGGGAGGGCAACATGTTAAATAAAGTGCTGCCGGCACCATTTTTGAGTTTATTTTTACTCGCATTCTGGTTGCTTCTACAAAATACCATCAGTGCAGGGCTGGTCATACTTGGTGTGATTTTGGCCATTCTTATTCCGCTATACACCAACAGAGGCCGAGACTTCCCAGCGACTATCCATCGCCCATTGAAAGTGGTGGAATATTTTGTTTTGCTGCTGATTGATATTCTTATTTCTAATTTAAATATCGCAGCCATTATTCTCATGCCCTCGCGGAAAATTAAGCCTGCGCTTATTGAGTACCCGCTAGATATAGTCGGAGAAGTACCAATTACGGTGCTAGCCAGTACCATTAGCTTAACGCCTGGAACCATTACTGCCGAAATTCGCCGCGATGGTCGTGCGTTGCTCATTCACGCTCTTAACGTGCATGACCCAGATAAACTGATCCAATCGATTAAGCAACGCTATGAGATGCGATTGAAGGAGATATTCAAATGCTAACCTTTGCTGTGCAGTTTGCGTTTGTGATGTTTTGCGTCGCACTGTTATTGAATTTATGGCGACTATTTCGTGGTCCTGATTTGCCTGATCGAATATTGGCGCTAGATACCATTTATATAAATTCGCTGGCATTGCTCGCGCTTTTTGGTATTTGGCACAACACCCCTTTTTATTTTGAGGCGGCGTTATTAATTGCCATGTTAGGGTTTATTGGTACTGTGGCCGCAGCGAAATTCCTGCTTCGCGGCGACATTATCGAATAACGTAGAGGTACAAAATTGTGACACAACTTCCTAGCTGGGCTGAGTGGCTTGTATCTAGCTTAATCATTGTCGGCGCGTTATTTGCCTTAGTCGGCTCTATCGGGTTGGCAAGATTACCCGACTTTATGGCTCGTCTACACGCCCCGACAAAAAGCACCACTCTTGGTGTTGGCGGTGTGATTTTAGGCTCTATCGTCTACTTTTCAGTGTCAGCAAGCTTTTCGCTACACGAACTATTAATTACGATCTTTTTGTTTCTAACCGCGCCAATTAGCGCTCACCAACTGGCCAAAGCTGGCCTGCATCTTGAGCTTCGGCGTGTTGAAAACACCCGCGACTTGCGCACTCAACCACGTCAATATTCCGATGAGGACGATTAGCAATACTTTCTTGTGATGTCATGTAATCATCGAGCTGCACATAAAGTATTTTTATTCGGTTGGTATAGGCACCAATAGCATTCGGTTGCGTTGCCCAGTAAAAACTATCGACAACCACTTCGCCGGCATAATTAAGTTGTTCACCTGATAGAGTTTGCGCATCCAATGCAGCGACTTGGGTTAGCCCGCTTACCGCTATCTGATCGTTAACTGCCAAAACGCCTACCGAGTTCAAGTCATAAGAATTCATATCAAGAGCAGCCTGGATATCTGTCGCGTTGTACCGCGAAATAAGCGTCGCCGGAACAGCGCCCTCACTGCTGGGCGTTAATTCAACATCTAACGCTTGACTGACGTTTATCTCTACATAGGGTGAAAGCCCTCGAACGAGTTGTTTTTCTTGATTCGTGTCAACGCCTGTTAACCGCACAGTAAATCCTCCTGGTACCTTATAGCCCTCTATAAACTCCGGCTGTGGCGGAAGTCCAAACTCGGCCTGAACAGCGATTAAATTATCGGGCCATAAACCTTTGACATGATAATAATGAACAACAGCTTGCTGCCAATGCCACCATGTCATATGTCTGAACCGCCATGTTTGTAGGTTGGTTCCAGATGTAGCTGGAAGCCACGTAATAACCGCTAGCCCCAGTACGGCGGTCATTACCACCATAACCGGAAGTGCAATACCTTTATTTACTTTCATGGGTTGCCGCTCCCTGCTTCTCTCCTCGCAGCTCTCCACCTGCAATACCATGCAAACGCATTAATTCACGCAACAACCGTTGATAATTTGCAACAAGCCGTTGATCTTTTTCCCCTTCAAGATAAGCACTACCGATAAGAAGTGTTTCGCTAGCTTCACGCAGCTTTGCTGCTGTCAGGCTATGCCAAGCGGAAACATTGTGCGGTGTAATAGCTAAGCATTTCTGGTACGCATGGGTTGCTGCGGTATATCGATGCACTCGGTAATCAATATGACCTAGCTGACACCAAGCTTCCGTATGCTCGGGCATGACTTTGACAATATCTAACCACAGCCCTTCGGCCTGATGTAAGTCTCCAGATACGTAAGCGCGCTGCGCTAACTCTTGCAACTGCGCGATGTTTTCAAACGACGCATCGTTTGATTGGCAACCAATTAATGGCAAGCCAATGGCTACAATTACAGCTCGTTTAAACTTGCTCATAACACAACTCCTTTTGGGCAAATTCTAGGTAGTCACCTATCCATGTTTCTAGGGGGAGCGGGCAGCCCGCTTCACACTCAATAATCGAGTCAACACCGGCTAGACGTACCACCTGCGCCGGTTGAACATTTCTCACCACTGTGGCAATTCGAAGTTGTTTGTCTAACCCAATTACATCGATGGCAAAGCGCATTCCCCAGGTGTGTATGGCGTTGCATCGCGGAAACCAAAATGCCCGCTGTGGCGAGGCTACACGCAAATACAGCATACCTACCAGGCGTTGTGGGAAGTACTCCATAACTTTTACTTCTCGCCATATACAACGCCCTGATTTACGTAAGATAAAACGTCCTTGTTTCATGTCATTCCTCCATTCATAAAGCCAATAAAAACCGGTCCCAATATCAACAACATGGTGACTGGAAAAAAGCAAAAAATAAGTGGAAACATCAGTTTTACAGATACCTCTTGAGCTCGCTTCTCAGCCTCCAACAGTTGCTGCTGGCGACATTGCTCTGCTTGACGTTGCAAGGTCTTAGCTAATTCACCACCCGTGATCTGTGCTTGTTTCACTGCACCAATAAATAATTGAATCCATGGGTGAGAAATACGTGCTCCGAAGGCATCAAGAGCCTGTTCTAATGAATAGCCACTTTGCTGTGCGCGCTGAACGCGTGTTAATTCGCGCAAGGCAGCAGAGTCATTGGGCGCGCTCTGAAAAGCATGTATCGTCGCTCGAAATGACAATCCGGAATGCATAAGCATGGCGGTCATATCTAATGAATTCGGCCACTCTCGTATGACCTTGCGAATGTACTGCTTACGTAGCGACTTTTGATACAAAACGTACCAGGCTATAACAACGACAAAACTTGCTTTTAATACGCCGCTTATTGGCAATAAAGCCAACAGAAACAACGACACACCTTGCCCCAACCGAACCGCCACCCATTGCGAAGCGCTTTTATCACTAGTCTGCGTTACCGCGTAATTATTTAGCCGTTGTTGCACGGCACTAGGCAGTCGTGAAATGAGGTGATGCAAGCGATGATCAAGCCAAACATTGTGCTGCAGTTGGGCAAGTAGAAACCACCAAAACGCTGCAAAAATAAGGCTCTGCATTACAAGCAGGGCCATTAAACTCAGCTTAATCGGCATAAGCCATTCCTAGCACCTTGCGTATTAAAATGTGTCCACAAACCATCAGCCCAACACAAGCTCCAATCAGCAAGTTACCCACGGATGTCTCGAGCAAAGTTTGTGTGTTTTCAGGGTGTAGTTTATGCAATACCGCAAATAGCCCAACGGGCAGCATAAGCATCACTTTGCCCTGCATTCGAGCTTGAGCTGATAGGCTTTTCACGCGTTCAACAGCATAATGTTGCTGCCGCAACGACTGCGTAAGTCGCTGCAACACATGAACCTGCTGAGCCCCATGCTGAAGGCCCAAATGCACCGTCAATAGAAATTGTAAAACCGGCTCACTGTTGATCCGTTGATAGAAGTTAGCCAAGGCTGGATAGATACCCTCGCCAGTTTTGGTGAGCCGGACCATTAAGGACCATTCCTGTCTGAGTGGCCAAGGAAGCTGTGGCGCTGTTTGCTCCAAAGCTGCTTGGAAGCTTAACCCTGCGCTTACGGCGGTCACCAATAAATCGAGCCCATCCGGTAACTGTCGGTTCACTTGATTGAGCCGACGCGCCAGCAATGCGTTTTTAATAAAGTAAGTGCTGATCAACCCGGCACCGGCTACCAATAGTGCGCTTGTTAACGAAACGACCACCCCAAGAACAACAACCAGCGGCGCAAGAGCTATCGCAAACCGTGTCCAAAACTGGCTAGCTGGCATGTAAATTAAAAAGTCTGCGAGTGACTGTTCCGTGCTCTCTTTTAACCACTCACGCAACCGTGGTTGCCAGAAACGAATGGCCACCACGAACAAGTAAGTGATACATAACGAGCATGCCAATAGCAGCAGCCCCAATATGACTTGCTGACTCAATGCCATTCGGAGAGTACTCCCGTGGCTTCAAGCCGAGCTTCACGGCGCACAAACATTTGACTAAGTTGAATGACCTGCGCATCTATTCCGGTCACCTCACAAATTTCTGAAACCACCCGGCGCCCATCACTTTGACGCTGAATTTGTACGATCACGTCAATTGCCGACGCAATTTGCTGTCGAATCGCCATTAAAGGCATATCGAAGCCAGCCATCAACACCATCACTTCGAGACGCTGGAGTGCGTCCCGTGCAGTATTTGCGTGGAGAGTTGTCAATGAGCCTTCATGTCCGGTATTCATTGCCTGCAACATATCGATCGCCTCAGCCCCTCGACACTCGCCAATAATGATACGATCGGGTCGCATTCGAAGCGCGTTAACTAATAAATCACGAATAGCAATCGCGCCTCGGCCTTCAGCGTTTGCAGGGCGCGCTTCTAAAGCAATTAAGTTGCCGTGAGATAGCTTTAATTCTGCGGCGTCTTCAATCGTGACTAAACGCTGTGCCGAGTCAATATGACTCGCTAAGGTATTGAGTAGTGTGGTTTTGCCGGTACCGGTACCGCCAGCAATGAGAATATTTCTTCGCTTGGTTATCGCTTGCTGTAAGTAATTTACCGCCGCTTCGGACAGTGAACCTTGGGTTACTAACTGGTCAAAATGCAGTTGCTTGGTCAGGAATTTTCGCACGGTTAAGCAGCTACCGTTGAGCGCTACCGGCGCCAACACCGCGTTAATGCGAGAGCCATCAGGCATTCGCGCATCAACCATCGGCTGAGAACTATCTAGCCGACGTCCAAGGGGCGTGATTATTCGGTCAATCACTTGAATCAGCTCAGCTTCGCTCTTGAACACCTTGTCAGTTCGTGTAAGCCGACCATCACGCTCGACATAAATAACATCAAATTGATTTACCATGATTTCTGATACGCTAGGCTCTTCCAACAAAGAGCTAAGCGGCCCAAAACCAACGCAGTCGTTGACAATGTCATTAACCGTCGCAGCCCAATCGGGGGTTTCTTGCTGTGCCTGTGTCGACCAATTATCGTTGATAAGCTTTGTTGCATAGCTAACTAACTGCGCATGGTTCATCTGCTCGATATTGCGCTCACTGCGCTGCAGAGCCTGCCTTAATAGCTGATGCGCGGTTTCTTTGTTAAATACCATCGGTCAACCCCACACATGACGCTTGCAGACGAAACTGCTCGACGGCACGTTCTGCTTTATCCATTCGAGCGCTGCGCTGTTCAATATCAGCTTTAAATTGTGGACTAACAATAACCAGTAATTCAGTTTCCGCTGTACGAAACTGCTGAGATCTGAACAAGCTTCCTAATATGGGGAGCTGATTTAAAAATGGGAACAAGTCCGCTTGCTTAGACTGCTCTTGGCTGAGTAGCCCAGATAACACAATAAGCTCGCCACTGGTTGCGGTAATCGATGAACTGACACGCCGCGTCAACATGCCAGGGATACCATTGACGCTTGTCGCGGGGTCTATGGTGCTAATTTCAGCTTTGATTGCGGTAGAAATATTTTGCTTGCCTTGGTCGACCGGCGCCATATCTAAGGCGATTCCGTACTCACGAAACGACACGTCCTGCATGCCTTGCCCAACAACTTGTGGAATTGGAAATTCACCACCAACTAAAAACTCTGCTTTCTCACCGCTTGCGGCAACTAACTTAGGCTCTGCAAGCACCCTGGCATGGCCATTTTGCTCCAGTAAGTTCAGTGTGGTCTGTACCTCAACGGGTAAGGTTACCCAGCTACTACCAGCATCGCTTACCTGCGGCCCGGTATATGAACCCGGCCAGCGAATGCCTAATTGACGCGCGTATTGTCTTTTTACTTCAAGAATTTTGACTTCAAGCTCTATCATGCGGCCTTGTTGTTCAGGCTTTGTGCTTACTTGCAGTAGCCAATGTTTATGCAAAGCCGCTTGCTGCTTTAATAAATTATGTTTTGATTCGCTAAGAGAACCGGCAATTAATACAAAGTTTTCATGAACATCAATGGACAACTCTGGCATATGCTCTGCAAGCCAATTCAGTTGAACTTGCTCACTTTGCCTGGCAGTTTGGTCGATGATGATATTGAGTCGTGTCAGTTCCGCCTGCCGTTGAGGCCGAATTAACAGCTCTGTTTGCCCAGCTTTTAGGGCTTTAATCACCAAGGATTCTTGATTGATCAGCTGCACGGCAACGAGCTCTTCGTTGCCCACAACAACGTCAGAAACCTCTTTGACGTTTATAACGCGAAGTTCGCCAATGCCCATTCGTAGGTTTTGGTCGGCCAGCGCGTTGGCAAAACTTGCCGGGGTCAATACTGCCATTAGCGCGCACGCTACTAGCCTAGATAAACTAAAAATTACTGGCATTGTCGACCTCCCTGTCGGCTTGCATATAATAAATTGCGATTGATTTAGGTCGTGAAATTGGCACCAGAGTGGTTTGCGGGCTTTGCAGCCAAACCGCAAACCCTTGGCGCCTCATTTGTTCGAATACAAGAGCCTGTTCAGTCGAAAAGGCAAAAGTGATGGTGCTTGGTAAGTAATCTTGATTGGACAATGCGAGTTGATTCGGTTGGTTGTAGTCATCGAGCGCTAGCACTTCGATGTTATTTAAAACCAGGTTATCTTCTTGCACATCAAAACTTGCAGACACCAAGGTCACTTGGTCTCCTATTTGCAGCAACCCACTGTGCAACTGAGGTTTTGAAATCATGGTTGTTACGGCGACATAGCTGTCTTTTAGCGATTGAGAGAATGTTTTTGCTGCCACGGGAACCAGTGTATCTGGTGATAGTGGCTCGCCTTTTTCGATAAAACGTGCAGCACAGCCAAGCCGATAATCAACTCGGCGTCTTCTGGGCGCAACCAACTGTCTTGAACCAAGGTTTGTGGGTAACTTCGCTTAGCTAAAACAACAGACTCAATAATGTCACCCGCAACGATGCTTTTACGGCTCACAAGCACATCAATGTATTGCTCTTGATGCTCTTTGATTTCCTTACTTGTTTGTTCAGCCACGTACTTTTGTATTAACTCATAGCTTGCAACACTAAGTAGGAGTGCCAAGCCGAAAATACTAATAAACTTGATTCGCTGCGCGGTCATTCTGCCCCCTCAAGCGACAAAAGGGTTTAGTAAAAATCTTGACCAAACCCAGCGAAAATGGGTCGCAGAACTGTTGGCAATGTGACCAAACAACTCAACCAGAGTCTGGCCATCTGCAGTAGCCGGGAGCCACCAAATGGCACCTAACAACGCCGCAAGCAAGAGCGTTTCAATCAAGCTCTGTCCGCTTTGCTTGAATAACAAAGGTGTACGTTGTGTTGGCTTGCTCAATAATAAAGACATCCGCCTTTGGGGTAAGTGTAACCAGGTGGTAACGTCCATGTTCAATCTCCCTGAAAAACTCAATACGACTACTGTTACGGAATCGAAAGGCTCGTACTAGCGCATCTGCGCTATGGCCACTTGAGTAAGTAGCCAAAGTAAAGCCGTCAATGTGTTGCTGATCAATCTGGCGCCCAAACCATGGGTGACGACCATAGGATATTGCCTTCGCATGTTTACTAAATTCACGCACGTAGTACTGTTGGCCAACTGATGAAACGAGCCACAAAGATGTCGGTGTCACGCACCAAAGAATCTCTCCCATTTGGGTGTTATGTGTGCAGCCCAAATTTACCGTCAACTCCAATGCTGAGTACTGTCGCTTTAACCGCCACAAGCTTGCACCCGAGCTATCATGAATTTGTTGAGCATTTGCCCACAGCCATGCCGCTGCTATCGACACTGTTCATCTCGACATGTGGCCGCCGCAGGTACAACATCAGCATTTACTTTGCCTAGCTGTATCGAGCTTGACCGTAATTCCTTTGCTAAAGGGATATAACTAACAACATCGAGCAGTGAACTTAGGCCAATTTTGTTTAAATGATATGTTGCCGTTAACTTCGCGGGACGTTCATGTAACTCTGCGGCCGAAGTGGCCTGCCATGCATGAGTTAACCTAGCTAGAACATAGGGCGATTGCTCATGTTCAACTTTGACTAAGTTGCGAACTGGAAAGTCGGCATCAACCAAGTGACTGAAGGCACCGGTAACCATTGACACCCTACTAGAAAAAGGATCAGTTTCTACGGGCTGCCATTGTGGGCTTGGCAGCGGTTGAAACAACTGACTACGCATGCCGTTTAAGTGCTGGTGCTGATTGTTAAGCGACTGATTTATTTGAACGACTGCAGCCATAATAAGACTGCTAATCACGCCCAGCGCCAGAATAAATTCGAGCATTCCTTGGCCATATTGCCGCACTTTCATTATGACGCCTCCGGCGTTTGGAATTGGACAATCGTAACCTTTTCAAGTGCGCTTAATGAACGCAACTCAGGTTCCCACAGCGCGTTGTAGAGATTGGCTTTTTCTGGGGTTCTATCCGAACGTGGAAATGCACTAGCCGGTCGACTATAACGAACGCCTGCCTTTGCCACCACCTGATCAAAAATAACCAACACAGACGGCCACTCAGAAACTTCAAGGTTAGTTCGATCAAAGTAGCGCGGACTGCGCACACTTCCCATATTGTTTTGCGAAGAAAGTGCCCAGCGCGTTGCTGTTGGATTAATGCTTTGGCTAGCCCCAAAGTCAGCGGCTCTGGTGCGCGTGATTTTACTTCCTCGATAAGCGGCGCCATTCCCCCACGGAACTTCAGTGCGCCGAAATAGCATATTGATATGCACAGCAACCGTATCTAAGGCTTGCCACGACCAGTAGCCATGCCGTGACACAATCAATTCATTTCCGCCTGTTTTCTTTCCCTTAACTAGCCCTGCGTTGAACCAGTTATAGCTGCGCGACTTGGAAAAAGGATCGCGGCTAGCCCGAACCAGTTTGGTTAAACGCTCATCATCATTAACTGCCGACTGCGGCGGGATAAATGTCCACCAAAGCCAAGGGAAGGTAATTAGGCCAGGGCTATGCACCAATGACCACTGCTCAGTTTCAATATTCTGAATTTGAGACAGCTGAGCCAAGGTTTCTGGAATAATTTGTGCAAACGAAAATCGCACCGCTACTTGGGCTAGCTGAAGCGCTGTCAGTAACGATTCTTGTAGAGCCAAGCCTACATCGATAAAACTTTGAAGTGGCCTATCAATGGTCGTGACAATTCGTGATAACTGCGCGGTAACGGCGTTGACATAAGGTATCCAAAAGGTCACTAAAGCAAGACGCTCAGATGCGGACTCAATATTGCTGAACCAACTACTCAACCCCAGCAATTGTCCTTGTGCAACTTGGTTTGCAATGATGGCGCGGTTAAATACGGCTAATACGTTCATTTCGCGCGCCATGATCGTTGCTGCACTATGTGCCATCGCATCGGCCGCAGTTTGCAAGTGCCAGCGTTTTTGCACCTCATGTTGTGACGCTGCAATAGCCACAAAAAGCGACAATAACCCAGCAATTACCGGTAGCATAAAGGTGCTTAAATAGCCGCGAGATGTGTACATTTTAGTTCCCCGAGTCAGTAACTTCATCGTAGTTGCCTAGGTTCACATCTTGTCGCCCCATAGTTTGGGCGCGACGTGCAGCCGCTCGTGCGCTGGTTAATTGATCGGCCGAACTTTGCCCGGTAATTTCACTGGCGATACCGGCAACTTGCCCTCGCACGGTTTTGCCCAGCATGGAGTAAACGCCAATGGCTGCAACCGCGATCAATGCCACAATGATAATGTACTCAGTCATGCCCTGCCCTTGTTGGCTACAGGCTGCAGAAAAAGTACGAAAACGAACTGATTGACGCTGAAACATAAGAGCTTCCTCTTGCGATGAACAATGGAAGCTCAGTATAGAAAGGGAAAAACTGAGGTTTTTGAAGCTTGGGTGTTTACCTACTCAATATTCAGATACTTGTGTAACTGCACCGAAAGACGCCAATTACGTTCGATACACACACGCATCGCAAGCTCTGTTGCTCGCGGACGCTGACTAATAGGCTGCAAAGCAATAACCGCGCTTGAGCTCGGCGGACAAGAACGTAAGAGTTTATCAAACTGATCTATGTGCTTTTGCATCGCCACAGGATATTTGATTTCGTTCGCTCGTTTCATACAGTCTGGGCGCACTAAATACCCACCTGGCATATCTAGCTTGGGTGAAACAGTCACCCATGTTTTATCGGTTGTGCGAATTTCAAAGGTACCACTGGTTTCAATTTGCAATTGATAGCCGGCTTGCTCTAATGCTTCGCCAAGTGGCCGCAAGTCATACATAGCTGGCTCACCACCGGTGATGACAACATGGCGAGCGGTATACCCGCGTTGTTCAAATAGACTCAGCAATTGGTTTGCCGTGACCTCGGCCCATGCTGAACTCGGGGCTTTTTTCTCAACCACAGCCGTTATGGAAACTTCATCTTCAGGTTTGTGTTCCCACGTGTGCTGAGTATCACACCAAGGACAGCCTACCGGGCACCCTTGCAGCCGAATAAACAGCGCAGGCACGCCGGTGAATACGCCTTCACCTTGAATGGTCTGAAAAACCTCGTTAATTGGGTACAGGGTGGTAATGATCTTCTCCAACAATTTTTTTGGCTTTTGCGCTACAATAAGGCACTTCAAAAGTGGCTATTTTAGCGTAGTTTTCGGTAAAAAAGGATCGATAGATGGCAAAAGTTGTCGTTATTTACTCTGGCGGTATGGACTCATTCACTGTCTTAAACCATGCCATAAAGAACGGTCATGAGGTTTATGCCTTGAGTTTTAATTATGGCCAGCGCCATGTTCGCGAACTCGACGCAGCGGCAAATGTCTGTACGTCACTTAATATTCCGCATAAGGTCGTCGATATTACCGCAATAAATAGCCTGCTCGCGGGCAGCTCGCTGACCTCAGATATTGATATTCCAGAAGGCCATTACGAAGCCGAATCGATGCAGTCTACCGTGGTGCCAAATCGAAATATGATTTTACTTTCGCTCGCTATTGGGTACGCGGTAAGCATTGGCGCTGATGCGGTCTATTATGGCGCACATTCAGGTGACCATGCTATTTACCCAGATTGCCGCCCCGAGTTTGTTGAAAAAATGAACGACGTGAGCTTAATTGCTAACTATGAACCGGTTCGCATCGAAGTGCCTTTTTTACGCAATGATAAAGCAGAGATCCTTGCCGCTGGTCTGGCGATGAGACTTGATTATAGCCAAACTTGGACCTGCTATAACGGGCGTGAAAAAGCCTGTGGTAAATGTGGCGCGTGTATGGAACGGCTTGAAGCATTTGCCGCTAATCAACAAACCGACCCACTGCCTTACGAGTAAACACCAACAAACAAATTCGCCGCGACTTAGCGCGCGGCGAGTTTTTGCAAAATACCTTGAGCGGCGTGCCAACGTGGATGGTTGCGCAACACCGAGCGCGTCATGCCAGCGGGTTTGGCTAATAATTCATAGCATTTGGTGTTTTGCTTGTTTGACTCGCTAACTCGTGACTCAAGCGCTTCTATGACTTCCACTGCGCCAGCGCGGTCATTACAAACCAGTACCATATCGCAACCAGCGTCGAGAGCGGCATGCGCGCGCTCAGTCATCGACCCGGCCACCGTGGCGCCAGCCATGCCTAAATCATCGCTAAAAATTACGCCTTTAAACTGCAACTGGGCGCGCAGTATGTCTTGCAGCCAATAGCTCGAGAACCCCGCTGGCTTATCGTCAACGGCTGGGTATATAACATGTGCGGGCATCACAGCATCGATACAGGTCGCAAGTTCAACAAACGGCGGTAAGTCAATGTCGCGAATCTCATCCCAACTACGTTCATCAATAGGAATTTCAAAATGTGAGTCGGCACGAACCGAACCATGACCCGGAAAGTGTTTACCCGTTGCCTTCATACCAGCTTGGTGCATGCCTCGAATAAACGCACGTGCAACCGGAATGATGTCAGCCGCATCTGTTGCAAAGGCACGGTCGCCAATCACTTCACTGATGCCATTCACATCAAGAACTGGCGCAAAACTTAAATCGATATCCATGGCTAAAACTTCCGCCGCCATTAGCCAGCCTAGCTCTTGCGCATAATGCAGAGCCTCATCGTCGTTAGCGGCCTGTTTGAGAATATCAGCCATGGCCGGAATAGCGCTAAAGCCATCACGAAATCGCTGTACGCGCCCTCCCTCATGATCAACAGCCAAGATTAAAGGGTTACGCGCTGCTGCTCTGGTTTGTCGCACGAGTTCCATGAGTTGTTCAGGGTCGTGATAATTACGACTAAAAAAAATAACGCCACCAACCGCTGGATGCGCCAACAATTCGCGCTCCTCTGCAGTGAGCTCAAACCCTGATAAGTCAATCATTACAGCAGTCATACATCAATCTCATGAAATGAATCTGGCTGGCAGTGTGCCAAAATTCCTTGCAGGCGTCACTAGGGAAAGTTTGGCGATTAAGTAAAAACCTGTCATCTTTATAACTAAGTACCCTTGGTTGTGAGAGATACTTCCTATGAAATCACTTCGAAAGTTTGCATTACCTGTCGTCGGCGCAAGTTTATTGGTCGTTGGTTGCTATAGCGACAGCGACACCCCGCCACCGCTGTTAGGTCAGTGCAGCACTGCAGATGAACTCAATCAGTTTTACGACTATATGAGTGAAAACTATTTCTGGAACGAAGACATGCCAAGCAACGTGAACCCAGGTAACTATGCCAATGTGTATCAGTTGCTTGATGCTTTGGTGGTTCCAGAAGATCGCTACAGCTTTATTTTGACCGAAGAAGAATATCAAAGCCGTTTTGTCAGCGCTGAATATATCGGGTTTGGCTTTAGTTCACGGTTGGTTGGTGATCAAGTATTCATTAATTATGTTTATGCCAATGCACCTGCCGATTTAGCCGGTATTAAACGCTCGGACGAATTGACCCACATTAATGGCGAGTCGGTTCAATCTCTGTTACAGCAAGGTCGCTACAATGAAGCCTTAGGCCCTGCCAACGAAGGACTTACACTTGAGCTAACCTGGCGCGATATGCAAGGCGTCAGTTATAGCCAAGCGGTCAGCAAAGAGGTTGTAGAAACGAATACGGTGTTGGCTGCCGAAGTACTGAACGTGAACGGCCGTGACGTTGGTTACTATGTATTGAACACTTTTATTAACCGCACAGGCAGTGACTTGAATGACGCCTACAGCCAGTTTACTGGTGTTGATGAACTGATTATTGACGTGCGCTACAACACCGGTGGCTTAACCCGTTATGCCAACCAAGCAGCAACACAAGCTGCTGGTAACAATGTTATGGGTGAAGTGTTTACCAAGTATTTGTTTAATAACAACAACACCGATATGAACTTCATCGAGCAGTTTCAATTATATGAAGGTGTTCGTCAGCTTAATTTAAGTCGTGTTTATATACTCACCACGGCGTCGAGCTGCTCTTCGTCTGAACTGCTGATTAACTCGCTAGACCCATTTGTCGACGTTGTTGTTATTGGTGAACCAACCTGTGGCAAGCCCGTCGGCCAAGTGCCTGAACAGTTATGTGATAAACGTACCTTCGTAGTCAATTTCGAAACAGTAAACGCGCTTGATCAAGGGCGCTACTTTGACGGCTTAGCGCCTAACTGTTCCGCAAGCGACGAGCTCATGGGCGATTGGGCATCACCTGACGACCCGATGTTGCAAGCGGCTGCTTATCATATGGTTTACAACCAGTGTCAACCTGTTGCAATGGCGCTTGATAGCGGCACAACAAGCCAAAGTAGATCAGTTAAAGAGAAAGGATTCAAACCGAAAAATCTTGCTGACCTTTGGCGCTCAGAGCACTAATTGTCCAGCCGACGTGTGAGCATGGCAACGCCCTTGGCATGACACAACCAATCGACACTAACTTGGAACGCGCTAGCCAAGTTAGTGTCGCTAAGCACCTCACTTGGGCTACCAAAAGCCAACTGCTGCCCCTTGTTTAGCAACAACAAATGGTCACAATACTGTGCAGCCAATGCCAAGTCATGAATGGCAATAAGTACGGTGGCACCCTGCTGAGCGCAGCTCTTCAGCCAGTCCATGGTACTTAATTGATGATATAAATCGAGCCCAGAAACCGGTTCGTCAAGCAGCATTAAGGGCCGATTTGAGCTCGCCATGCAGGCAATGGCCACACGCCTTTGCTCACCGCCAGAAAGCTCTGTGACTGGGCGCCCCCGAAGGGCATCGAGCTGAAACTTGGCGATGGCAGATGTCCGCCAATCTTTGCGTTGCTGAGGTGTTGCTTGCAGGTTGATTTGGCTTAGTTTAAGTAAGTCGCATGTGGTGACCGGCTCACTAAATTTAGAATACTGCGGTAAGTACGACAACAGCTGCCGGCGTCGATGCGCAGAACATTTATCGATATTGGTTTGATTGAACTCTATCCAACCTGCCGAACTTGGCGTTACTCCAGCGAGTGCCTGCAGCAAGGTGGATTTGCCCGCGCCGTTTGGCCCAATAACCCCCACCAACTGACCTGAGGCAATTTCAACTCTAAGCTGTTGCAGTCGGTTTGCTACTGATACGTCGTTAATTTCCAGCATGAGAGCCTCGCTGCTTAAGAAGCAACACCAATAACCAAGGTGCACCGATAAGGGCGATGACTACGCCTAATTGCAGCTCAACGCGGGTATCTATACTTTTCACCAAAGCATCCACACCAACCAGTAACGCCGCGCCAGCAAAGGTGCTGCCAGCAACTATTGCTAAGGGCTGTCGAATGCCCAGTAAACGAATCAAATGGGGGGCAACAAGCCCAATAAAGCCGATAATACCAGCACTGACCACCGAAGCAGAAGTAAGTAACGCAACGGCAAGCAACAACAAAAACTTACTGCGCGATGTATGAAAGCCCATGGTTTCTACAGTTTGTTCATCAAACACTTGTACTTGAATAAAGTTGCGTTGCCACCACACAATAAGTGCGCTGAGGCATAGTGCAGGTGCTATTAGCCAGATATATGGCCACCCGCGATTAGCCACCGAGCCCATTAACCATAAAGCCCATTCTTGAAAAGCAAAAGGATTCGGCGCAAGGTTCAACACGACGGCAATAAAGGCGCCAAATATGGCGGACAGAGCCACGCCAACCAAAATAATGCGAATTCCCTGCGGGTAACGGCCAGCGAACAACCATAAACAAAGTAATGCGAACAACCCTCCCATCATGCCAATAAATGGCAAAGCCAAGCCAATGGGGTTGAATTGGCCGAGATACAGCGCACCAACTGTGGCCACCGCAGCGCCGCCAGAAATACCGGTAATGCCTGGCTCTGCTAGCGGGTTGCGCAACATTAACTGCAGTATTGCTCCCGCGGCCCCCAATGCCATGCCATTAGCCGTAGCAAGAAGCAGCCGAGGAATACGTATCTGCTCGAGAATATACGTATCTAACGACGTGCTTGGCCACAGACTCCAACTGTCACCGCCGCTACCGAGGTGCCACATTATGACCAAAAGCGTTGTGACGATGGCAAGTACCCACTTCATATACTGGCTGCCTCAGTGAAGAATCCAACCGCTTGCTGTGCCGGGCACCCACTCACTGGTGTCGGAATATGGCGCAATTGCCGCTTGGCTAACCACGGTTGCAATGCATTATGCCAGAGCCATTCATTAGCGCGAGCATAGTGGCCAGAAAAGCCATCTAGCACCACGCGCTCTGGTTGGGTATGAATTAATTGCTCAAGGGTTACTTGATGTATCGTGGTCTGTGTTTCTGTTACCAGGGTTCTGGCGCCAAAGCTGCGCAACAAATTCACCGCAAAACTATGTTCTCCCCAACTATATTGATTGGGCATAACAAACAAAATAGATTGATTCGACACAGTGACATCGCGCAGCTGCTGTTGTTGTTGCTTCGCCCACTGAGCCAATTCACTATCTAGGTGCAACTGCCGCCCAAGGTCAACTAACGTGTCTTGCCATTGCTGCCAGGTACTAGGCTCAGCCACTTCTATAGCTATCGTGGTTTTTTTGAGTTCCGCTATTAAACGTCTATTCGTGTATGTGCCATAGAGAATCACATTAGGCTGTAATGCAAGCAAGCGTTCTAAGCGGTTGCCGTGTTGGTCACTTGCAATGAACTCATGCGTACTCGGTAACCATTGGGGCACCCACTCGTCAAAGCATGGGTTTAGCGACACAATGCGTGTAGAAGCTTGAACGTTGGCACCGACGAACAATAGCAGCACCAATATACTGACGCGCCATGGTGTCACAGCGCGTCCAACGCCTCTTGCAAACTCTTCACAGCAATAACTTGCATACCTTCAATGGCCTCTTTCGGTTTGTTTGCTGTCGGTACAATTGCGCGCGTAAAGCCATGCTTGGCCGCTTCATGTAAACGGGCTTGACCATTTTGTACAGGGCGAATTTCCCCAGATAAACCTACTTCGCCAAAGACAATGAGTTCACGCGGCAGTGCATGTTCACGAAAACTTGAAACAATTGCCAAAAGCAGGGCTAAGTCAGCCCCCGTTTCCATCACTCGCACTCCGCCAACAACGTTGACGAAAACGTCTTGATCTGACATGTGCAGGCCACCATGACGATGCAAAACGGCTAACAACATCGCCAGTCGTGTAGTTTCCATACCTACCGCAACGCGGCGTGGGTTCGCCAGTTGGCTAGCATCAACTAACGCTTGTAACTCAACTAATAATGGTCGTGTTCCTTCCCAAATAACCATAACCACAGAACCACTGCCATGCTGCTCGCCACGCTGCAAAAATATAGCTGAAGGGTTGGTTACTTCTTTTAACCCATGCCCGGTCATGGCAAATACGCCTAATTCATTAGCTGGGCCAAAACGGTTTTTATGTCCACGCAGCGTGCGAAACCGTGAGTCTGCATCACCCTCAAGCAAAATAGAGCAGTCAATACAATGTTCTAGTACTTTGGGCCCTGCCAACGAGCCGTCTTTGGTGACATGACCAACCATGACAATCGCAACGCCATTTTGCTTGGCATAACGCGTCAAAAATGCGGCGCACTCACGAACTTGCGATACACTGCCAGGTGCTGATTGAATATCAGCCAAATGCATCACCTGTATCGAGTCGATCACCATAACTTTCGGCTTTTCTTTGTCGGCCAAATTACAAATAGTTTCAACCGAAGTTTCAGCCAGCATGCGCAGCTTATTGGTCGGTAAATTCAGTCGTTGCGCACGCAAGGCAACCTGTTGCAATGACTCTTCGCCGGTAACATATAACACGCTCATAGACTCAGCTAACCGACACATGGTTTGCAGCAATAGTGTACTTTTCCCGGCCCCTGGCGAACCACCAATCAAAATGGCGGAACCAGGCACAATGCCACCACCAAGCACGCGGTCAAACTCGGTAAAGCTACTACTAAATCGCGGTAGCTCTTCAAGATTCACTTCGTTTAAGGTCTGAACCTTAGCTTGCGTTGCGCCCGCATAGCCGCGGCGTTCAACTGCAGCCGACTTAACGCTTCCTAGTCGAACTTCTGTAATGGTGTTCCAAGCTTTGCACTCTGGGCACTGCCCCAACCAACGTGCAAAGTCAGCACCACAATCATTGCATACATATGCCGTTTTCACTTTAGCCATGGTTGTTTAACGCCTGTACTTCAAAATAATGGGCGATTGCCATTAAATTAGGTTCATTAATTGATAAATCTGCTTGTTGCTGTACTGCCGGTTTCGCGCAAAATGCAACGCCAAAGCCGGCTGCCGACAGCATGGGAATATCATTGGCGCCGTCGCCAACGGCTAATGTTTGGTACAAAGGTAAATGTAACTCTTCCGCCCACAATCTCAAATAATTTGCTTTCGCTTGCGCATCAACAATGGGCTCCTCAACTTTGCCCGTAAGCCGGCCGTTGTGCCAACATAAGGTATTCGCCTGTGCGAAGCGCAGCTTCAAACGCTGTTGCACTTGATCAGTAAACCAAGTGAAGCCGCCCGAAACCACGGCCGTGTGCCACCCACGTTGATGCAGCCAGCTAATGAATTGCTCTGCTCCGGGCGTTAGCGGCAACGGCTCAAATAATTGCTGTAAATCGCCTGCCGAAACTCCGACCAGCAACGCTACACGCTCACGTAAGCTTTGTGCAAAGTCTAGCTCGCCTTGCATTGCACGCTCAGTTACCGCACTTACTTTTTGTTTTTGTCCTACAAGACCCGCAATTTCATCAATGCATTCGACTGTAATTAAAGTCGAGTCCATATCAAATACCGCCAGCCCAGGCTGCCCAAAATCTAGCATCTTGTCATGCCTCTGAAGAAAAAGTACGCATTGAAAAGAAATTGCAAAAGATGTGTATAAAACATGGTTGCGAAACATGGCGTTAACAACGTATATTGAGCCCATGAACACATCAGCCACCCATGTTAACACTCTGTTCAAGCTTGTCTATCGGCGCGGGCGAAGATTGCTATTGGCCGCGCTACTGATCATTCTTATTGAGCAGTTCTGGGGGGCTATGCACACCACCAGCTTGCAAGAGTTTCAGTCGTACAGCCACAGGCTTCTTAACCTAACCACAGAACAAGCGGCCGCAGAAGCTAGCCACTGGTTAGATGCGAGCGACACCGTGCAAGTGCAAGCTCTCGTCGATCGTCTGCAGCAACAAGACTTTTTCGCGTACGCACAAATCTTTAATCGGTATGGGCAGTTAGTGGCGCAGTCGTCAACCAAATTAGATACCGACTCACTTGAGCAGGCGCTGGTTTTGGTTGAGGAAATCAAGTTAGATGGCCGTGTACTTGGTTATCTGAATATTACCGTTGACGAGCCTCTACTGTTGGAACAACCCCTGCAAACGCACGCCTATTTGACGTTTTATGGCCAGTTTTTACTTGGATTTGCTGCCATTGCAGGAATATTTTTGACGACAACCTTTAATCGTTGGCGCTACAAACGGTTAGACTCGGTGAAATAACTTTTGGCTATTCTGCCAAGTTTGGTGAGCTAACTCTTCCACGGGCTGTTCTTTTAAGAGCGCTAATTGATTAAGTATTTCAAGCAGATATTGGGGTTCATTGCGCTGGCCTTGATACCCAGCAACCGGCATATCCGGCGCATCGGTTTCAAGAACCAAGTGCTGACTGCTTGTCTGAGCAATGGCCGCTCGCGTTTTTTTAGCACGCTCATAGGTTATTGTGCCGCCGACACCCAGCATAAACCCCATCCGCGTCCACTCATTCGCTTGTTCCGCACTACCACTAAACGCATGAATGACACCAGGGTATTCTGGCAGTTTGGCGCGCAACGGTTTGATGACTCTTAGCAACTCAGCTTGAGTTTTGCGATGGTGTAACACTAGCGAGCGTTGGTACTTACACGCAAGTTCGACTTGCTCGCAAAACAACTTATATTGCAGCTCATAATTCGAACAAGTGGCATCGAGGCCGACTTCTCCAACCGCCGCAGTGCCATGCTGCGCCAGCTGTGTTTCTAGCCAATCGAGATCGTGGTTTTGGTGTTGCTCAATAAAATAAGGGTGCAGGCCAAAGCCACGGAAGATATCAATGGCTTTGCAATCATTTAGCCATGCGTACTGTTGTGATTGTTCGTACGACACCCCAGGCACAAAAATCGCCTGAATACCGCGTTCACAAGCACGAGCCACCACTGCTGTACGGTCAGCATGAAAGGCGCTGAAATCAAGATGACAATGACTATCAAATAATTTCATGGCGCCCCTCTTTGCTGTCTCAGTTGCTGCCTAACGGGTGATTAGTGCTCTCGCGTGTGGCTAAACACAATATCCGGATAACGCTCGGTCGCTAAACTCAAGTTAACCATAGTAGGTGCAATATATGTCAGGTTATCGCCACCGTCTAAGGCCAAGTTGGATTCAGCCTTACGGCGAAATTCATCAAGTTTTTTCGCGTCATGACAGCTAACCCAGCGTGCCGTGGCAACGTTAATGTTTTCGTACACGGCATCCACGTTATATTCAGACTTCAGTCGGTGCACAACCACATCAAACTGCAGCACACCAACAGCACCAACAATTAAGTCGTTGTTGCTAAGCGGGCGAAACACTTGCACGGCACCTTCTTCAGACAACTGTACCAAGCCTTTTAACAACTGCTTTTGTTTCAGTGGGTCTTTCAGGCGAATACGGCGGAATAGTTCCGGTGCAAAGTTTGGAATACCACTGAATTTAAATGGCTCTCCACCGGTGAAGGTATCACCAATTTGAATCGTTCCGTGGTTGTGCAAACCAATAATATCGCCTGGATAAGCTTCTTCAACATGCTCACGATCACCGGCTAAGAACGTCAACGCGTCAGCAATACGAACATCTTTACCAATACGTACTTGGTGCATTTTCATGCCCTTCTCGTATTTACCTGACACAATACGCATGAAAGCCACGCGGTCGCGGTGTTTCGGGTCCATATTCGCCTGAATTTTGAATACAAACCCAGAAAAGCTCGGATGGGTTGCCGGAACTTCTTTTCCGTCATCAGTTTCACGCGCCAAGGGTGTTGGGGCCCAATCCACTAATCCATCAAGCATATGATCGACACCGAAATTTCCTAATGCGGTACCAAAGTAAACGGGCGTTAACTCGCCGGCTAGAAACAGTTCTTTGTCGAAACTATTTGAAGCCCCTTTTACCAACTCAATTTGCATTCGCAACTCATCGGCATAGTCGCCGATTCGCGCATCAAGTTCAGCGCTATCCAACCCTTTAATAACGTCGACTTCTTGAATACGGTGGCCTTGACCAGTTTTATAGAAAATAACTTCGTCGTTCAGCAAGTGATAAACGCCTTTGAAGTTCTTACCTGAACCGATTGGCCAGGTGATTGGCGCACACATAATATTAAGAACATTTTCAACTTCGTCGAGCAATTCCAATGGATCGCGAATGTCACGGTCGAGCTTGTTCATAAAGGTAATAATAGGGGTGTCACGAAGGCGTGTTACTTCCATCAGTTTAATGGTTCTATCCTCGACACCTTTAGCGCCGTCAATCACCATCAAGCATGAGTCAACAGCCGTCAGTGTACGGTAGGTATCTTCTGAGAAGTCTTCGTGCCCGGGGGTATCAAGTAAGTTGACCAACGCATCGTGATACGGAAACTGCATGACCGAGGTCGTTACTGAGATACCCCGCTCTTTTTCCATTTCCATCCAGTCAGATTTAGCATGCTGACCCGACTTTTTGCCTTTTACAGTACCGGCTTTTTGTAATTTTTGACCGTGCAAAAGTACTTTTTCGGTAATTGTTGTTTTACCGGCATCGGGGTGCGAGATGATTGCAAAAGTACGACGTTTTGAGACTTCTTTTGCAATTGATTTGGCCAAATCTGACATGTGTAAACTCTTTCTCTTAAATAATCACAGAATGAACGAAAAGTGGCGCGAATTCTAACCGAATTCGCGCCACTTTTATATGTTTACTGTGTACTAACTATTTAGAACGATGCAGGTACTGGCGTTCTTTTAGTTAGTGGTGCATTAAGTGATTATCATCAACAACTTTCATTAATGCCGCTACAGCTTCATCAACTGGACGGTTCAAACCTTCAGTGCGTTGCACGATGCGGCCCTTTGTATCAAGGACAGTCACAAGGTTACTGTGATCAAAGTCACCGTCAGCGCGTTTACGATAACGCACGCCAAGCAGCGTCGCTAATGCGCGAATGTTGTCGTCTTGCCCATGCAAGAATAACCAGACATTTTCACCTAGGCCATATTTGTTAGCATATTCAGCCAATGCAGCGGGGGTATCGCGGTCTTGGTCAAAACTTACCATCAGTAGTTTCACGTGTTTACGATATGCTTCAGGTAACGCCTGATATACCCGACGCGCATCATTGACTAAAACCGGGCACGCAGTGGTGCAGCTGCCATAAATCATTGACACCAGTACGGGTTGTCCCTGTAACTCGGCCAACTGAATTGTGTCACCTTTATGAGTTTGCCACTCGCCTTCCAAGTGATAAATCGAGTCTTCTTGGCTTACTTGGGCAGCACCAAGAGCGGTGTGGTTTTTATGGTTTTGGTGATGGCTGTGATCTTGCGCCATCGCTGAACCAAAGACCAAGCTAGCGGCTGCTATTGCAATCATAAGCGGTTTCATAGTCGTTACTCCATATCATAGGCACAACGGAAGCCTAAAGTGCTTGTTGTGCTTTGTGCGCGATAATTACTGCGCGATTGATAACGAAAGAAAGTGGCGTAACTGGCATCGCCAAAGTCCGCCATAAAACGTGCGCTATCACCACAAGAACTCGATAAAATATCGTTGTTGTCACCAGAGGTTAACATCAACTGAAAATCTTCAACCCATTCGTTAACTCGGTTATGCATGTGAGCAAGCTCTTTACTGTTAACGTCCAATGGTTGTTGGCTATAAGCTGTTGGATTGCTATGGCGACCAAATAACATTTGGGCATAGTCTTGATCAGACATCTGTTGCTGCTGCAAGTATTGGCTTGATGCGTACTCCCACTCATCAAGCGTTGGTAAACGGCCGCCTTGTGCGTTGCAGTATGCGCGTGCTGCAAACCAAGAAACTTCAGTTACAGCGCGCTTAGCGTACCCTTCAGGTATTTCAGTATTACCAGGCCAGCTGATTAAATAATTGCCGTCATGGAAAATGGCAGCAGCATTAGCGCGCTGCCATTTTGGATTTGCCTTAACAAATTCGAGGTACTGGGCATAAGTGACCGGTGTTGCATCGAGTTTAAAGTCAGCCATAACAAGGGTTTGCACCGACTCGTCCAACAAGATAGCAGGCGTATACTCACCGCCAGTTACCAATACTGGTTCGGCACTTGCTGCTAACGCGATAAACCCAAAAACACTCAGCCACTTAGTCATGATTCACCCGCCTCTATTATTTTTTACGAGGGCCAGCATACAATGCGCCAGCTGCACCACGTTCTGCGTCAGCAAACTCATGGTCAACCAACTTGTACACGCCTTCTTCTGGTACGATGAACTCAACTGTTGCACTGCTGCTTGCGCCCAGAAGTACTGTTTGCATGCCGTACCAAGTGTTACGAGGGTCACCTTCAGCCCATACCATATCGAAAATTGCGCCGATAACGTGGAAGCTTGAAGTACCTGACGGACCAGCATTTAAGAAGTGAATACGTACGCGGTCCCCTTCGTTTGCTTTCAATGGGTTCTCGCTTAGCGAAGAAACATGGCCATTGAATACAACGTGGCTTGGGTCACGTGCTAAAGCTGCTGAGTGGTCATAAATATAGCTGTCACCCATTTGCTCAAGATACAGTTCTGATTGAACAATCACGTACTCTTGGTCTACTTGATCATCAGTTGGGTAACCTTCTTTAGGTGATACCACAACCGCACCGTATTGGCCCATCGCAGTGTGCATCAACACGCTTGAAGTACCGCAGTGATACATATAAGTACCGGCATAGTTTGCAATCCATTCGAACTCGATAGTTTCGCCTGGTGCGATAGTTGCCCATTTGTCATTAGCTGCTACGGTGCCGCTATGGAAGTCCATTGAGTGTGGCATAGGCGCAACAACTGGGTTGTGTTTTTGCAACTGGTTGGCCGCGACTTGGTTGTAGTAAGGCGCAGCACCTTTAAATGGTTTAGTAATAACCACTTCTTCAGTTGAACGGTTTTTCATTTTGAACACAACGCGGTCACCTTCACGCACGTGAAGCACAGGGCCTGGTACGCTGCCGCCAAAAGTCCATGCGTTGTAGCTTACACCTGGTGCTACTTCTACGTTTTGTGAGAATACGTCCATGCGCACTTCGTGTTCTTTGTTACCTTCGTAGTCAAGTTCAGCTAAGTGCGGAACCATAGTGACGTAGTCGCCAACAACCGCTGGGCCGTTGTATTCATCGCGGTAAATTTTTGCTTTTGGCATGCCGTAAATTTTGCCATCAATAACGTATTCGCTATCGTGTTTTAAAGGTACGTTGGCATCGACAACGCCAGTGCAACCGGCAAAAGAAACTAATAAAGCGCTAGCAAGTGCAGTTTTTACAAAGTTTTTCATAATAATTCTCCAAGCAACTTAAACGGATAGTTTTCTAAAATTAACGAACTGATTTAACTTCTTCAGCGGAGATAGTTTTGCTACCACCAGCGAAATTTTTGTTAACGAATGCAACCACTGCAGCAATGTCAGCATCGCTCATATAAGCCATGGGGGGCATCATGCCGTTGTATTCAGCACCATTAACCACAACCTTGCCTGATTTCCCCTTTACGATAGTTTCAGCAATATAAGCAGGCTTATCAGTGATGTTGCTGTTGCCAGCAAGCGGAGGGAAAACGCCAGCCATACCTTGGCCAGCAGCTTGGTGACAAGCCATGCAGTTCTTTTGATAAACTGCAGCGCCTGCATCTGCGTTGGCAGCGCCAGAAAACACAGCAATGGCTGCAACTGCACTTGCTACTAAGCCTGATTTAAATTTATTAACGTTAGTCATGGTGATACCCCTTTTCGGTGTCGTAATCTGATGTGTATAGATTAGCGAATCAGGGCGTTATTACTATTGATATGAAGGGTTATAAGAGGTCTACCCCTTTTAGGTTAGACCTCTATCACTGTCGGTGGTTTACGTTGGTATGAATTAGAAAAACTTATTAAAAACAGCTATTGATTAACAATTATACTAAGGCATCAAGGGTTAGCTTAACCATGCGGCTAAAGCCTGTCTGGCGCTCTTCTGCGTCCATCGCTTCACCACGCTCAATATGATCGGACACCGTTAATACCGTAAGCGCTGACACGCCGTGCTCTGCGGCAACCGCGTAAAGCCCTGCGGCTTCCATTTCAACGCCGAGAATGCCATAGCGTTTAAACGTCTCGAGAACCGTGGGGTCGGGCTGATAGAACAAATCGGCGGAGAAAACATTACCCACTTGGGTACTGATTGCTTGCCGCTCGGCTTCATTGACAAGCTTACGCAGCAAATCAAAGTCAGCAATGGCGGCAAAATCAAATCCGCGAAAGCGTTGTCGATTAACGTTTGAATCAGTGCACGCGCCTTGTGCCAATATAATGTCGTGCAGATTGGTTTGCGGTTGCACTGCGCCGCAGCTACCAACACGCACGAGCTGTTTAACCCCATAATGACGCACAAGCTCGGTCGCATAAATCGAACATGAAGGTATACCCATTCCGGTACCCATAACTGAGACTGCTTTACCTTTATATGTGCCTGTAAACCCAAACATATTGCGAACTGATGTGACACACTTGGCATCGTCAAGGAAGTTATCAGCAATAAATTTTGCCCGCAGCGGGTCGCCTGGCAACAAGCATAACGGTGCAAATGCACCTTGCTCTGCAGCTATATGAGGTGTGGTCATTTATTTTTACTCAGTTAAAAATGATGTTCCGTAGTCCATAGCCGGCAATTGCAGCCAGCTCGCTATGGTTTGGCCGATATCGGCAAATGTTTCACGCCGACCAATAGACCCCGCTTGAATGGTGTGTCCATATGCTAAAACAGGCACATATTCACGGGTGTGATCACTACCCGGCCAAGTTGGGTCACAGCCGTGGTCAGCGGTAAGAATAAGCATATCATCATCGCGCATCGCTGCTTTGAGCTTCGGCAACAATTGATCAAACAACTCCAGTGCTGCGGCATAACCACTCACGTCTCGACGATGCCCATACTCACTATCAAAGTCGACCAAGTTAGTAAAAATAATGCTTTGCTCAGGCGCTTGTTGCATTTGGTTAATTGTTTCATCAACCAAAGCGGGTATGCCGGTAGCTTTATATTTTTGCGTAATACCTTGGTGAGCGAATATATCTGCAATTTTTCCAATGCTAATAACTTCACCGCCAGCGGCTTTTAGCTTATCTAGTACCGTCGGCGAAGGTGGTGGTATTGCGTAATCACGGCGGTTGCCGGTGCGCTTAAAATTCTCTGCGCTGTCACCAATGAACGGGCGCGCAATAACACGACCAATGTTGTATGGCTCGAGTAACTCACGTGCTATTTCGCACAGTTCGTAAAGCTTATCTAAGCCAAAGGATTCTTCATGACAGGCAATTTGAAACACGGAGTCTGCCGATGTATAGAATATCGGCTTACCCGTTGTCATGTGCTCTTGACCCAGCTGTGCAATAATTGTGGTGCCCGATGCATGGCAATTGCCCAAATAACCGGGCAGCTGGGCTTTTTCCACGATTTTGCTCAGCAATTCTTCAGGAAAAGAATGCTGCGGCTCTAAAAAGTACCCCCAATCAAACAATACCGGTACACCGGCCATTTCCCAATGACCTGAAGGGGTATCTTTGCCAGACGACATTTCTTGTGCCCAACCAAATCGACCTGTTACTTCTGCGGCGGGGGCTATTCCTGCAGGCTGCTCCCCAGTTGCACCGTAATAGGCCTCACCTAACCCTAACTCAAGCAGGTTCGGAATCATTAACGGCCCTCTGCGATTATTGTCTGCATCACCATTCGCGGCCGCAGCAGCGATATGTCCAAAGGTATCTGCGCCTTCGTCACCAAATTTATCGGCGTCGGCAGCAGCGCCAATACCAAATGAATCAAGCACAACAACTATTGCACGGGCCATGAGTTAACTCCTTACGCAGTCGCTTCGCGAATATGCTTGTAAATAACAGGATGCTGTTCAGACACACGCTCGCCAATGTGAAAGGCTTGTTTCAGACGTTGTGCTGCATACTGCCAGCTTTCTTCGCTGTTGGCATAAATCATTGCCAGAGGTGTCTGTTCATCAACTTTAGCGCCGAGGCCAGCAATAGTATCTAACCCAACACTATAATCTAGCTTATCAGAGCTGCGCTGACGCCCACCGCCTAATGCAACAACAGCCATACCCACAGCCCGCGTATCGATGCTGCTTACAATGCCTGCTTGGTCAGCAAATACTGGCTTCGCAACTGCGGCTAGTGGCAAATGCGTGGCATAATTCGTCAATATATCGCTTGGCCCGCCTAGCTCACGAACCATTTGCGCAAAACGCTCTGCCGCCGCGCCACTTGCAAGAACCTGCTCAACCTGAGCTACAGCAGCTTCGGTCGTATTTGCAAGTTGACCTAAAACCAGCATTTCTGCGGCTAAAGCAACGGTTACTTCATGCAAACGCGGCGCTCTAAATTCACCGGTCAAGTAACGAATCGCTTCACGCACTTCAATTGCGTTTCCTGCTGAAACGGCAAGCGTCTCATTCATATCTGTCAGTATAGCGCTGGTGTTTAACCCTGCACCATTTGCAACGGTAACTAAGCTCTTAGCTAATTCATCTGCGCGCTCAGTACTTTGCATCATGGCGCCGTTACCTACTTTTACATCGAGCACCAAGCCATCAAGGCCAGCGGCGAGCTTCTTGGATAATATAGAGGCTGTAATTAGCGGTACAGATTCCACCGTCGCGGTAATATCGCGGGTTGCGTAAAAACGTTTGTCGGCAGGCGCTAAATCGCCTGTTTGACCAATGATAGCTACCCCGGTGCTTTTAACTACACGGCGAAAATCGTCCAAACTCGGCATGGTTTGATAACCAGGTATCGAATCCATTTTATCGAGTGTACCGCCGGTATGCCCTAGGCCACGCCCAGAAATCATAGGAACATAGCCACCACATGCCGCAATAATTGGACCAAGCATTAAGCTCACGACATCACCTACGCCGCCGGTGGAGTGCTTATCAAGTACCGGGCCATCCAAATTCATATGCTGCCATGACAACACCGTACCTGAGTCACGCATGGCTAGCGTGAGAGCAACGCGCTCTTCGGCTGACATGCCTTGAAAAAACACAGCCATAGCTAACGCGGATATTTGGCTTTCAGAAATACTGCCAGCCGTTAACCCTTTAACAAAATAATTAATTTGGTCAGCGCTTAATTCGCCGCCGTCACGTTTAATTCGAATAATTTCTTGTGGTAAATACATTAATAGCCATCCTGTGCGTGCACTTGCTTACCAGCAAGCGTGTCCGTTAAATTTTTTAGTAAACTACTCGCGCCAAACCGGAAGTTGTCGGCGGTCAGCCAGTTGCTGCCCATGATTGACTCAGCAAGCTCCAAGTAAGTTTGGGCATCACTGGCCGTGCGCACGCCTCCTGCGGCTTTAAATCCACAAGCGCGCCCACTTTGCTTGATACAATTAAGCATCAACTCAGCTGCTTCTAAGGTTGCATTGACGGGCACTTTACCGGTCGACGTTTTAATGAAATCGGCTCCGGCGCTGATAGCAATATTACTGGCCGCCGTGATCAACTCTGGAGTTGCTAGCTCACCACTTTCAATAATAACTTTCAGTATTGCCTGATCACCGCAGGCTTTTTTACACGCAGACACTAATTCATGCCCAACAGCAGTGTTGCCCGCCTTTAAAGCGCGCCATGGGAAAACCACATCCACTTCGTCGGCCCCAGCCGCAACTGCTCGTGCAGTTTCTTCGGCGGCCCGCGTAATATCTTCGTTGCCGGCAGGGAAGTTCGTCACCGTCGCTACTTTTACGTGCGCTAACTGTAACCTTACTAACTCAAGTTTGGCCCAAACCACCATTTCTGGGAAGACACACACGGCCGCAGTGTTTCCGTAAGGAGTTTTAGCTAACTCACAAAGCTGGGTGATTTTACTTGGCGTGTCATCATTATTCAGTGACGTTAAGTCCATAAAGCGAATAGCATATTTCGCTGCATCAAGTTCTGTCATATTAATCAGCTCGATAATTTTCGATATCAAAATGAAATGCGTGAGGCAGAAGCGAGCTTACCGTCCAGTGTTGCTCACCGCCGTTGCTGGTAGATATTACTGGCGTTTCAGCACTTAAAAATTCCGCCATAACTTGTCGACAAGCTCCGCACGGCGAATAAACCTCGTTGCTTGGCGTGTAGATAGTTACCTGCGCAATTTCTGTTAAGTCGACACCTTGCGCGACCGCGCTAAATAATGCCGTTCGCTCGGCACAATTTGATAAGCCATAAGATACATTTTCAACATTACAGCCACTAATGGTGTCGCCGTTTTTTAAGGTAAGAACAGCACCGACTTTAAATCGACTATAAGGAGCGTACGCCTGCGCTGCTGCTTTGATTGCAAGCTGTTTAGCCGTTTGCAGATTTGAATTGAATTCGCTCATATTAAAAGTTTGTTGTGTATGGCAGTAAAGCTTACCGCGATCGGCGCTTAAATCCAAGTACACCAAAAGGGGGAGTTATTTCGGTATATTCTAAAATAATGATAAAGATCACTTTGCGAATAGCCAATCTAGAGCTATCATAATTTAGCATCTTCTAAAGTAAGGGGTTCATGATGAGTGTCGAAAAAGCTTTGACTGCCTTCGCGGGCTTTATGGTGTTATTATCTGTCGCCTTAACCGTATGGGTTCATCCTAACTGGGTATGGTTAACAGTATTTGTTGGTGCTAATTTATTCCAACAGTCTTTTACTGGTTTCTGCCCAGCTAGCTCGTTTCTGAAAAAAGTATTTAAACTGAAAACTGAACGAGAACTTGCGCAACAGAAATAATAAAGAGAGAAAGTTATGAGTATGCTGATGGAAGCTGAACTAAATGCTGAAGAAGCAAAAAATGCGGCCGTGTTCCTGCGTTCTATTGCGAATGAACACCGCTTACAAATTTTGTGTCATTTAGCTGGTGGTGAAAAAAGCGTTGGTCAACTCAACCAATTTTTCCCGCTCAGTGCATCAGCATTCTCACAACATTTGGCAGTACTGCGCGAACAAGGTTTGGTGAAATTTCGTAAAGAAGCGCAAACCATTTACTATTCAATTCAAGACCCAGATACCATGCGCTTTATGCAGTTATTGCGTGCCAAGTTTTGCCCCACCTATTGCGACTAGGCCGACTGCGGTTTTCTGCTCATAACAATGGCTGCTTCTCGGCTGCCATCGGGGTTCGGGTAATATTCTTTGCGTTTACCAATTTGCTTAAATCCCGCTCGTTCATACAACAGTTGCGCGGCCTGGTTAGATTCCCGTACTTCTAACACAATCTCGGCTTGCGCTAGGTCGGCAGCCGTCGTCACCTGCGCGACCAAGAGGTAACCAATACCCTGTCGCTGGACATTCGGGTTAACCGCCACATCCATAATTGTCCATTCGTCGCGCAAATATTGCTGCACAATAATAAAACCAACAATGTTGCCGTCACCTGTCATGGCACCAAAATTCTGATACCCTGCATTGAAACAAGAGCGCAAATTATGGCGAGACCAAGGTACGACCGCAGCGGCGTTCTCAATAATGGCAATTTGCTCATGCCATTCAGGTAGCTGCACAATTTTAGCTGTACTCATGGCTGCACCAAGTGTTCTCAATGCCCCAAAATACGCTGCCACAAATCGCGTTTACACTGGGCCTCAATCATTCCAGTGCTGTCGATGTGAACGTGTAATTGTTGTTGCGATGGCCAGTCGGCTTTTTGTCGTGGGGATATTTCGGCAAGCGAAGCCAGTGGAGTGTCCAATACCAATGCCAAATCAGACAACCATTGAGGCTTGCTCACTGCTAGCGGTTGCGACACAATGATTAACCACTGCCCAAGGCGGTAGCAACTTTCGGCTGTGGTTTGGCTAGCGTCGCTCGTACGTTTTTGCCATAACGGTAAGCCCAGCGCCGCTAAAGCTCGCTGTTGACTGGTGTTAAATAAAGATGTGTCGCTTTTGTTCATGCGCTTAGCCTATCTGAACGGCTGCGAATAAGGAAGTATTTTGAATAGTGGCAGGGGTGGAGGGATTCGAACCCCCAACCGTCGGTTTTGGAGACCGCTGTTCTACCAATTGGAACTACACCCCTGCAATTAAGGTCTGAATTATACTGGCCACAACAAAGGTGGCAAGTGATTTATGCACTTCGACACACTGACTGCGGCATTTTTCACCACTCTATTAAAAGCACAGTGTTATACTGTTGTTTTCAATGTACTTATTTGAAAGGAAATTCATGAGTATAGTTGGCCGCAGTTTTGCTCTGTTTTTGCTGGCGTTTAGTGGTGTAACACTATTCGCTGCGCCGCCTGCCTATGCTCAGTCCTCATGGCAGACCAGCGATGCCAAACTTGCAGTCGTCATTGAAGGGCTTGCTGAGCCGTACTCAACAAATGCCTATAATTACCTCACTGTTGCAGCTCTTGTGGACGAAACAGTTCCGTCTGTTATCCGAGTGCGCTATCTAGCGCAACAAGGTGAGCAAGAAATTAAAACTGCCCTGCAACCCTACGGTTTCTATAACAGCGATATTTCCCACGAAATTATTGAAACAGAAGATACGTGGACGGTTAAATATCAGGTTAAACCGGGCCCGGTAACAACCTACAATCAAGTAGACATCACTTTGCTTGGCGGAGCTCAATTCGACGCAGAGTTCGATAAATTATTACGCAACCATAAATTACGCGAGGGTCGTCCATTACGTCACCAAGATTACGAAGCGCTCAAAGCTGCATTGAGAAACCTCGCCGCCGAACGTGGTTATTATGATGCGAAATTCACCGCGCACCACATCAACGTATTACGCGACCAACAACTTGCGAATATCACGCTCACGTTTGACTCTGCAGAGCGTTATCTGTTTGGTGATACCATATTTTGCTGCGCATTTATTTCAAATAAGCTACTTAATCGATTTCTTGATCATCAAAGTGGTGAACCATTTAGCACTCGAAAGTTACTTGATTTACAGGTTGATCTTGCTAGTAGTGACTATTTCAGCCATGTCGAGGTTTCGCCACTGTGGGAGCAAACTCACAATAATCAAGTGCCTATAGATGTGCGGTTGGAACCGAATAAGCGCGACCGCTATCAGTTTGGTCTCGGCTACGGTACCGACACCGGCGCTAGGGTTACGATGGGTTTTGATCGCCGCTGGGTCAATGACCGTGGGCATAAATTAAGTAGTGTTGTTCGCTTGTCCGAAGTTCAAAACACTGGCTTCGTTAGCTACCAGATTCCTGGCAATGATCCAGCACGAGATGTTTATAGTTTTAATGGGGAAATTACCGATCGCTCCTATGAAGAGCAACGTTCGACGCTTTATAAAACATCCGTAAGTGACTTACGTCATTACGACCGCTGGCATCGCACATATCAATTGGCCTATCAGCGTGAAGACTTCTCATTCGGTAGCGACCCTACCGAGAGCTCAAGTTTTTTAATTCCCTCAGTGCAATGGAGCTTAATTGAAAGTTCTAGTTTACCGGCGAATCGAAATATTACCGATGATGGCTATCGCCTTTCAATTATGTTGCAAGGTGGCCACGATGGCGCATTATCAGAGACAACCTTCGCATCACTGAAAATAAGTGCGAAGTGGATTCATCGATTGAGTGATCATTGGCGTATTTTAGTTCGTTCAGAGGTCGGTGCTTTGCGTGCCGATAACTTTGAGGAGCTAGGTCCCACACTACGTTTCTTTGCCGGCGGTGATCATAGTGTGCGTGGCTATGCGTATCAGCAACTAGGCCCGATCAATGATGAAGGCGTTGTTGTGGGTGGACGATATATGACTGCTAGCTCGGTTGAGATCGACTACGCCATCAAATCAAATTGGCGCATTGCGCTATTCACCGATATCGGTAACAGCATGATGGACTGGAACGAGCGCTTGAAGCAAAGCGCTGGCTTCGGTGTTCGTTGGATTTCGCCCATTGGCCCTGTTCGTTTAGATTTGGCAATGGCGCTTGATGAGCCAAGTAACCCATGGCGACTGCATTTAACCATAGGCCCCGACTTATGAAGTTTGTTAAATACCTAGCCTGGACCATTGTGTTACTGTTTGTGCTTATTCCAAGTCTGCTATATGGTTTGGTGGCCACTAATTCCGGTTCTGTTTGGTTAATCAATCAAGCAGTGAAATTCACCGAGTATGAATTAAGTTACAGCGATATTGGCGGGAATTTAATTTCCGAATTACGTATCAATGACGCAAAAATTAGCAACAACTCCCTGCGGGTAGAAGCCAAATACATTGCGTTAGCATGGCAACCCACAGCGCTTTTAGATGATAAATTAATATTAGAAAAAGTCGTTGGTGAACAAGTCACGATCTGGTTGCCAGCATCTTCTAATGCCGAAAAGCAAAATGCACCATTAATTTTACCTGACCTCTCGCTCCCCATTAAGTTGCAGGTTGAACAGTTAAGAACGCGCCAGGTCAGTCTTATTTCCGCCCCCATAGGTGAACCGACAAAAGAACAACAACTACCCGATTTGAATCTTCAACTGACTTGGTTTGAGCGGCAACTCAACATTAAACGTCTGCTATTAACTTATAAAGAAAGCGAGATTTCAGCTAAGGGTAATATCACAACCGCTGGTCTATTCCCGTTGCAGCTAAATGCAAATTGGCGTGTTTCAAATGCATTAGCACAAGCCGATATTGGTGAAGTAATTGGCACAGCACATATTAGCGGCAATACCCAGGCGCTTGAGTTAACTTCGAAGTTTAAATTAAACAACGACACTCAAGAACAGCGAGTTACAGTTCAAATTAGAGACCTATTGAGCCAGCCTAAGTGGTTAGCACAAGCTCATCTAACGAACTTTAAAATCGCTCCGTTGCTCGGCCTCGTATTTCCACAGAATAGTCTTTGGAACAGCTTTTTATCACAAACAACGGTGATGGCAGAATTGACCCTTGATGAAAGCCAGGTTGTGGTTGAGCGTTTGTCTGCTCATTTAAACGATCCGCAGCAAGGAATGTTGGTTGCGAGCGGCACCGTCACAAATTACCTAGATGCTTTAACAGCGCCCGACAAAGCGCAATTGAATGTGGCAATGGTTGCCGAGAATATTCAGTTACCTGCCCTCATGGTTGGTAAAGCGGCAGCACTCAATAGCCTCTCGTTTCAAGCCAATGGCGACTTATCGCAGTTTACCCACCAATTGGATTTGGTCGGAGATTTTGATCACTATAAGGCCCTCACTATTTCAAGCACCGGGACAGGCAGCTTAGATCAGGTCATTATTGATGACCTAACGATCATGTCTGAATCGGTCAATGCAAAGTTAAATGCCAGTATAGGCTGGGCCGATGGTTTTGCCACGGAAGCAACAATTACTGAATTGGTGGCATCAATACCAGAATTAAGCGCGTATTCAACCGAGCCTGTGTCTGCGCGGGGGCAAATTGCCTATCGCAAGCAACGCGTTACGGCTACAGGCTTCCAGTTAAGCTGGAATGATACTTTTATTGAGCTTGACGGCTCAATGCAAAATGACGACCCACTTATTGTTTCGCTCGCTGTGCCGCAGCTTGACGCGCTGAAATTGGGCAGTTACGTGGTTGGCAGCGCGGCAGGAAAATTCGCACTTACGGGCGCACTTGATCAGAGTCTAAGCATTGCGTTAACCGAGCTTAATATCAAACACCCCGACTTTGGAGATTGGCAAAACAAAGGCGCTGGAAATTTCACCGTCCCAGTTGCTACGCCTATGGCATTTTCGGCTACTGATATTTGTATCGCCGCCAACAGTCGGAGCACAACAGCAGAAATATGCGCTGACACGACCAACGAAAATGGCATTCAGACGACGACCATAACGGGTACCGCGCTTCCGTTGTCGCTGCTAAATCGCTTCCGCAACGCAACCGTTGCTGAGCGTATTTGGGGCTTGGCAAACTTAGATGCGCAGCTTAGTTATGATGCATCTACTTTTGAGTTAGTCAGTACAGAAGGTCGGCTACATAGTGAACGAACCATTTTGTTTGCCCTCGATGAAGAAGTGAGTACTCGGTTTCAGTATTGGGAAGTTGATTGGAATGGGAACCAGCAGAATGTTGATGCTGCGTTAATAGCACAACTAGAAAATCAAAAAGGTACCTTACTTGGGGAAATCAACATTGACGACCCGTTTAACCAAGCTAACCTTGATGGTGAAATACTACTCGATGTACAAGACCTCACTGTGCTGCAATGGGTATTACCCGACTTACGCTACGAGAATGCACAAGCCGTCGGCACGATAAGTATTAGCGGCACAAAAACGGCACCAGAAATAGAAGGTTCTGTTGAACTAGCGGCACAGGAAGTTGGTTTTGCACAAACCGGGCTTGTCCTTTCAAACGTGCGCATTGCTGCTTTCGATAACTCAAGTTCAGACGATACGATTACGTTGAACGGGCAAGCCGAATCCGGCGATGGCTGGATTAGTATCAAAGGCGATATACAGCCGTTAATGCCCGCCCTAGATATAAAAATACAAGGTGATAAATTTAGAGCAATACAGTTGCCTACTGTAACGGTTGATGTCAGCCCCGATATTGATATCAAGCTTGCGAATCAACGTATCGATATCACGGGCGAAATCGAGATTCCAACGGCTATCATTGATCAACCCGAGATTGAAAGTACGGCCAGGACACCATCAAGCGACGTACGAATTTATGAAGACGGTGAACGCGTTGAAGCAGAGCCGACTAGTATTTATCCACTATTTGCCAACGTTCGGGTGAAATTAGGCGACAATGTCAAAGTCACGGCATTTGGTTTCGACGGTCGACTAAGCGGAAATATTCGTGTTAATGAGGCCCCTAATCGCGCTTTAACAGCCGCAGGCAGTATTCAGGTTAAAAAGGGCTTTTATGAGCTCTATGGTCAGCGATTAGAAATCGATCGTGGCTCACTTATTTATAGTGGCGGGCCGATAAATAATCCTGGGCTTGATTTACGGGTTTCTCGTGCCAAAGAAAACATGATGACGACTGAGAATATCACTGTCGGCGCTCAAGTAAGTGGTACCATGCAAGAGCCTGATTTCCGTCTGTATTCAACACCCTCCATGCCAGATAGCGAAATACTTTCTTATTTAATCTTAGGTAGAGGCTCTGGAAGTACGACCGGTGGCAACGAAAATTTGCAACTGCAGGCTTTGATACTACTTGGTTCCAAAGGAACAGATATGTTGGGCGAATCCTTACAAGAGACCTTCGGTTTCGATGAGTTCGGAATTGATTCAACCATGAACCCCAACGACACGTCGTTCTATATCGGTAAGTACCTTTCGCCTAAGCTTTACGTGAAATATGGTGTCGGATTATTTGAAAATACCAACACGTTCCTAATTCGTTACTTGTTGTCTGAGCATTTTATTATTGAGACCACGGCTAGTGGTGAGGCTCAAGGTGGCGACATCTTTTACACTATCGAGAAGTAAATTAAGGGCAAGAGCGATATTAGCTGTTGGATATTAGAAGAGCGTTGATCGTGACTCGTGCGTTCACTTCGTTCACTGTTCGTTATCAAACAGAGAGGCGCAGCCGAACGGACGAACAGCGTAGCGGACGAATAGCGTAGCGGACGAATAACGCTTTTGGCTTTCCCAAAACGAAAAAACCCCGAGCGTTAGCTCGGGGTCTCGTCGTAATTAAAGCCTGGCGGTGTCCTACTCTCACATGGGAACTCCCACACTACCATCGGCGCTGAAGCGTTTCACTGCTGAGTTCGG
>Ga0098069_100104_pt1 | contig 51532 bp, 43 predicted proteins | sample 27_taG_FD_92584 | JGI IMG/M metagenome (GOLD analysis project Ga0098069, IMG submission 92584) | Marine viral communities from Cariaco Basin, Caribbean Sea - 27_WHOI_OMZ | ecosystem: Environmental > Aquatic > Marine > Oceanic | place: Caribbean Sea: Cariaco Basin | collected 2014-11-09
CGGATCGGGGCCGAGCGGCAGTTCCATCGCTCAGCGGCTCACCGTTTCAGCGTCATGGCGATGCCGGACAGGATCAACGCGCCGGCCACGAGCAATTCGCGCGTGACCAGTTCGCCGAGCAGCGCCACCCCGCCCATGGCGGCGACCAGCGGTGTCGCCAGTTGGACGGTCGCCAGCGTCGCGAGCCCCAGCGAGGGCGACACGCGGTTCCACACGACATAGCCGAGCCCCGAGGTGAGCGCGCCCGAGAGGACGGCCAGCAGCGCCCCGGTGACGCTGGGCATGCTGCCGGCAAAGGCAAGCAACGGTAACGCCAGCACTGCGCCGATGGCGAAGCTGCGCGCGGTATGGACACCCGCACCCACGGCAACCGCGCGGCCGATCATCGTATAGGCGCCCCAGGCCATACCCGAGATTGCCATGAATACGGTCGGCAGCACCCGGCCACTTTCGACCTGCGGGACCAGCAGCACGGCGAGCCCCCCGAGCGACAGCAGCAGCCCAGCCCAGCCCAGCAGCCGCATCGGTTCGCCGCGCAGCATGCCCGCCAGCACCACGGTCGCCTGCACCACGGTGAACAGGATCAGCGCGCCGGTGGCGGTCGACAGATCGACATAGGCGAAGGAGAACATCGCCACGTAAACGAACAGGCTGATTCCGCCCGACAGGCTCCAGCGGCCGGTGCCGCGCAGCAATAGCGGCGCCAGCACGATCGCGCCGGCGCCCAGCCGTACGAGCGAGAAGGTTGCGGCATCGATCCCGCCGGCGGCGAGTGCATAGCGTGCAATTACCGAATTGCCGGCGAAGGCGAGGATCGCGATGCTCGCCAGCAGCACGATCGCGCCGGGCCCGAAACGTCGCGGCTGCGCAGGCCGGGGCCCGGCCTGCAGGGAGGCTATTCCCACTCGATCGTACCGGGGGGCTTCGACGTGTAGTCGTAGACCACGCGGTTGATGCCCTGCACTTCGTTGATGATGCGCGTGGCCACCCGGCTGAGGAAGGCGCTGTCGAAGGGATAGACATCGGCCGTCATGCCATCGGTGCTGGTCACCGCGCGCAGGCCGCAGACGCTGTCATAGGTGCGGCTATCCCCCATCACGCCAACGGTCTTGACCGGCAGCAGCACGGCGAAGGCCTGCCAGATCGCATCGTAGAGGCCCGCATTGCGGATTTCCTCGAGGTAGATCGCATCGGCCTTGCGCAGGATGTCGCAGCGTTCCTTGGTGACTTCGCCGGGAATGCGGATCGCAAGGCCCGGGCCGGGGAAAGGATGCCGCCCGACGAAAATCTCGGGCAGGCCCAGTTCGCGGCCCAGTTCGCGCACCTCGTCCTTGAACAGTTCGCGCAAGGGTTCGACCAGCTTCATGTTCATGCGTTCGGGCAGGCCGCCGACATTGTGGTGGCTCTTGATCGTGACCGAGGGCCCGCCGGTGAAACTGACGCTTTCGATGACATCGGGATAAAGCGTGCCCTGCGCGAGGAAATCGGCCCCGCCGATCTTCTTCGCTTCCGCCTCGAACAGGTCGATGAACGCGCCGCCGATGAACTTGCGCTTCTTTTCCGGATCGGTCTGGCCCGCCAGACCGCCGAGGAACCGCTCCTCCGCATTCACATGCACAAGCGGGATATTGTAATGGTCGCGGAACAGCGTCACGACCTGTTCGGCCTCGTTCATCCGCATCAGCCCGTGATCGACGAAGACGCAGGTCAGCTGGTCGCCGATGGCTTCGTGGATGAGGACCGCGGCCACTGCCGAATCGACCCCGCCCGACAGGCCGCAGATCACCTTGCCGTCGCCGACCTGTTCGCGGATTTCCGCGATCTTGGTTTTGCGGAACTCGGCCATGGTCCAGTCGCCGGCGAGCCCGCAGACATGGCGCACGAAATTGGCCAGCAGCTTGCCGCCATCGGGCGTATGCGCCACTTCGGGGTGGAACTGGGTGCCGTAATACTTGCGCTTTTCATCGGCGATCACGGCGAAGGGCGCGCCATCGCTGGTGGCGACGATCCGGAAGCCGGGCGCGAACTGGGTGACCTTGTCGCCATGGCTCATCCACACCTGGTGGCGTTCGCCGTTCTGCCACATGCCATCGAACAATGCGCATTGTTCGGTCACGGTCAGATAGGCGCGGCCGAATTCACCGCCCTCGCCGGTCTCGTGCCCGGGACGGACCTCGCCGCCAAGCTGCTGGGTCATGACCTGCTGGCCATAGCAGATGCCGAGGATCGGCAGGCCGCTGTCGAACAGCACCTGCGGGGCGCGCGGGCTGCCCTCGTCGCACACGCTGGCGGGTGAGCCCGACAGGATGATGCCCTTGGGCTTGAGCCGCTCGAACGCCTCTTCCGCCTGGGTGAAGGGGGCGATTTCGGAATAGACCCCTGCCTCGCGCACGCGGCGCGCGATGAGCTGGGTGACCTGGCTGCCGAAATCGACGATCAGGATGGAATCGGGGAGGTGTTCTGCCTGCATGGCGTTCCCGTTAAGGCCAGCGTGCGTCGCCTGTCCAGCATTCGCCTGCGGAGCATCGCAGACGGCCACCGGCCGATGCACAGGTGCATCGCTTTCAACACTGTCCTGCGTATTTTGCACTTGCGAAGAGAAATGGTGCGGCGCACAACGACACACGAGAACAAACCACAGGATGTTTGAAGAGCGACAATACCTTCAACAGGAGACGCTCGTGAAAATTATCAACCTTCTCGCCGCCGGCCTCGCTGCTACCGCCCTGCTGGGTGCCCCCGCACAGGCGCTTTCGAAGCGCACCGAAGTCAGCATCGCGGTCGATTTCAATGACCTTGACCTGCGCGACCCCTCGCAGCTCGCCGAACTGCGCGACCGCGTCGATGCCGCAGCGCAAGCCGCCTGCACGCACCCCGAAGCGCTGTCCGTGAACGCTTTCTCCTACGATCGTCGCTGCAAGGCCTCGCTGGTTGCTTCGGCACAGCAGATGATCCGCCAGAAGGCCACCGCCACGCTCGCCAGCGCACGCTGAGCCAGCCGCTGGATGAAGACCCGGTGTCGCCCGCCCGGCGGCACCGGGTTTCTCATGCCCGGAAGGCAGTGCGCATCGCACTCAGGGGCCGAGCTCGTATATTTTTGCAATGAGACAGTTGGCGATTAGCGTTGCGCAATTCGCAACATGTTTCAACGTTTTCTCACTTTCGTTCGTAGCTGCGCACGATTATTACCAGCTTCACAGCCGGACGGTGACCCCTGACACTCCCGTCCCGGACGAGTTACAGTTGCAGCGGTCCCCCAAGCAACCGCTGCTTCTGGCCTTCCTCGCCACCCGCGGCCGGCCTTCTAGGCCCCCCGCACCGGCGAGGCGATATGGCAGCGAGTAGAGACGCGGCCGCCGACATTCCTCTCCCTCCCCCCAAGAAGTCGGTGCCGCGTCTCGAAACGCTGCGCCCCGCCGCAGCAAAGGGACCGGGTGCCGCCTAGTCGGGCGCACCGCGCCGTGCGGCTTCCTCGCGCAGATCGGTCTTGAGCAGTTTGCCAATATGGCTGCGGGGCATTTCGTCGATCGCATGCAGCTGCGCCAGCCGCTGGGTCTTGCCCAGCCGCGCATTGACCGCTTCGCGAATCGCCTCGCAGCCGCGCGCCTGCGGCGTCAGCGTGACGAAGCCGACCGGCGTTTCGCCCCAGCGTTCGCTCGGCATGCCGATCACCGCGGCTTCCACCACGTCGTGTTCCTTCGCCAGTTCATCCTCGAGATCGACGGGGAAAATATTGAACCCGCCCGAAATGATCATGTCCTTCGCGCGGCCGACCAGCTCGACGAAACCGTCGGCATCGACGCGGCCGATATCGCCCATCCGCTGCCAGGTCTCGCCGGTTTCCGGGTCGGTCCAATAGCCTTCGCGCGTCTTGTCGGGCTGGTTCTTGTAGCCGGCCATCATGGTCTGGCTGCGCCCGATCAGATTGCCCGCTTCGCCCGCCGCCACCGGCCTGTCGTCATCGTCGAGCACGCGGAGCTCGCTGCCCGGCGCCGGGCGTCCGACCGTATGCAACTTGTCGGGGAACTTGTGCGCTTCGAGCAGGCAGACCACACCGCCTTCGGTCATCGAATAGATCTCGATCAGCGCGCCGGGCATCCGCGCCAGAACCTCGCGCTTGAGGTCCGCCGGGAACGGCGCCGAGGTGCAGTATTTCAACTGCAGCGCGGACAGGTCGAATTCGTCGAAGCGCGGTTCCTGCATCAGCCGGCGGTATTGCACCGGCACCAGCATGGTGACGGTGGTGCGGTCGTCCTGCGCCCATTCGAGCCAGCGCAGTACGTCGAACTTGCGCATGACGCGCACCGTCCCGCCTGCCAGCAGCGCGGGCAGGAAGGCTACCATCGTGGTGTTCGAATAGAGCGGCGTCGAGGCCAGCGTCCGTGCGGGCAGGCCGTTCTCGCGCCAGCTGGCCGCGGTCGCCGCGAACTGGCGCCAGCGCATCTGGTGCGAATGGACGATGCCCTTGGGCGTACCCGTCGTGCCCGAGGAATAGATGATGTTGAACGGATCGCCGGGCTGCGGATCGCAAGCGGGAGCCTGCGTGCCGGCGGGGGCCATCCACGCGTCGAGTTCTTCGTCGAGCACGATGCGGCGCATCCCGGGGAAACTGTCTTCGCCCAGTTCGGCCAGCTTGGCCCGGTCGATGAAGATATGCCCCGCGCCCGAATCGCGCGCCATCCCGGCAAGCTGCGCGGCGCTTGCGCTGGTGGTCAGCGGCGCGGCCACGCCGCCGGCGCGCACCGCGGCCAGGAACACCACCGCATAGGGAATCGAGGAATAGCCGAGGATCGCGACCGATTGCCCGCGTTCCAGCCCGTCGGCCACCAGCCGTGCGGCCAGCCGCTCGACCCGGTCCCCCAGTGCGGCCCAGCTCAGCTCGCCGGTATCGTCGCGCAAGGCGATCTGGTCGCCCAGCGCCGCGGCATTGCTGCCGATGATTTGCGCAAAGCTGCCGAAAGGCGCGGCCAGCGCGCCATCTTGTGTCTCTCCCATGCGCGGCACCCTATCGCCGCGCGCGCGGCTGTCTAGCCGCCCGTGAGGCTGCCGAGCGAAAAGGCGAGGATGACGCCCAGCGCCGTGGCGATGCCCGCCCAGTGCCGATCCTCGCGGAAGGCCTGCGGGAAGACCTCGGTCGCGAGGCTGGCGACCACCGCGCCGGCGGCGAAGCAGCGAATGACCGCGAGGGCATCCTCGCCCACGCCTGCAAGCGCCAGATTGCCGACAATCGCGGCCAGCGACAGCAGGATCGCGGTTCCCAGCCACAGCAGCATGACCTTGCCCCGGCCATGCCCGCCCGACACCATCGCGCGCGCACCGCCGGCCGCTTCGGGCAGGTTGGACAGCAGGATGGAGCCCGCCAGCGCGGCAACTTCGGCCCCGCCCACGCCGATCAGCGCGACGCCGAGCGCGAGGTTCTCGGGGATCCCGTCGAGCGTGATCGCCGCCAGCAGGCCCCCGCCATCGTCGGGCCCCCATCTCTCGTCGATCAGATAGTCGGCGAAGGCGAATACGACGGCCCCGGCGGCAACCCCGAGCATGGCATGGAACGCGCTTGCCGTCTCGATCGAGGGTTCGATCAGTTCGGTGGTGACCGACAACAGCAGCGCACCGCCGGCCAGCGCGACCAGAAAGCCTTCGAGCCGTTCGGGCAGCTTGCCGTAGATGCCCCAGGCGGCGCCGGCGACCAGCGCGCCCGACACCACCAGCACCACGGCCAGCAGCATCAGCATTCGATCACATTGACCGCCAGCCCGCCCTGGCTGGTTTCCTTGTACTTGCTCGACATGTCGAGCCCGGTCTGGCGCATCGTCTCGATCACCTGGTCGAGGCTGACGCGCGCATCGGTTTCGGGCCGGTGCAGCGCCAGCCGCGCGGCGTTGACCGCCTTGACCGCACCGATGGCATTGCGCTCGATGCACGGGACCTGGACCAGCCCGCCGACGGGATCGCAGGTCAGTCCGAGATTGTGCTCCATGCCGATTTCCGCCGCACTGGCGACTTGCGCGGGCGATGCGCCCCACAGCGCGGCGAGCCCGCCCGCCGCCATCGAGCACGCCACGCCGACTTCGCCCTGGCAGCCCATTTCGGCGCCCGAAATGCTGGCGCGCTGCTTGTAGAGCAGGCCGATCGCGCCCGCGGTCAGCAGGAAGGTCCGGCGGCTTTCGCCGCAGGCATCGTCTTCCGCGGTGACGCAATAGAAGCGGATCACCGCGGGAATGATCCCCGCGGCGCCATTGGTCGGCGCAGTGACGACGCGCCCGCCCGCGGCGTTTTCCTCGTTCACTGCCATGGCGTAGCAATTGAGCCAGTCGAACAATTGCTCGCGCTCGTTCGATTGCGGATTGGCCGACAGCTTGTCCCACAGATCGGGTGCCCGCCGCGCCACCTTGAGGCCGCCGGGAAGGATGCCCCGCTGGTGCAGGCCGCGATCGACGCACTGGTCCATCGCGGTAGCGATCCGGTCGAGCCCTTCGAGAGTCCGCTCGCGCGGGCGGAAGGCATCCTCATTGGCGAGGATCAGCTCGGCGATCGAAAGATCAGTCCGCGCGCATTCGGCCAGCAGCTCTTCGGCCGAGCCGAAATCGTGCGGCACCCGTGTGCCCGTGTTGATCCGGTCGTCCTTCGGCTTGCGGTGGAGCTGCGCTTCGGAAGCGACGAAGCCGCCACCGGTCGAATAATAGGTCCGCCGCGACAGTGGCGCGCCGTCGGCATCGAACGCCGCCAGCTGCATGCCGTTAGGATGCAGATCCGGAATGACATGCCCCGCGAGATCGATATCCGTAGCGGGATCGAACGCGATGTCCTGCCTGCCGCCGAGCATCAACCGGCCGTGCGTGCGCACGCGTTCCAGCGCGGCAGCGGCCTCGTCGGGGCAGGTCGTGTCGGGCGCGAAGCCGATCAGCCCCAGGATGCTGGCATCGACGGTGCCGTGCCCCACTCCGGTAAGCGCCAGCGATCCCTGCAGTTCGACCGCGATCCGGGCAGTGCGCTCCAGCTTGCCGGCCTTCGCCAGCGCCCGCACGAAAGTGCGCGCGATGCGCATCGGCCCGACCGTGTGCGAGGAGGACGGGCCGATCCCGATCCGGAAGATGTCGAGCACCGAAAGCATGGCCGCGAGATGCGCTTTCCCCGGCGGTAAATCAACCGGTTGCAGACGAAACCGGGTGCGCGGCAAACTGTGGGTAAAATCGCTGCCGAAACTTTGGCAATCCGCCCGCTACCGCCTATATGATCACTATGGATGAAACCCCTGAAATGACGGGCGCCGAAGCGCCGAAAAAACCCGGCTACGGCGCAGATTCGATCAAGGTGCTCAAGGGCCTCGACGCGGTCCGCAAGCGGCCCGGCATGTATATCGGCGATACCGACGATGGATCGGGCCTGCACCACATGGTGTTCGAGGTGTCGGACAACGCCATCGACGAAGCGCTGGCGGGGCATTGCGACCTCGTCCTGATCGAACTCAATGCCGATGGCTCGGTCTCGGTCGAGGACAATGGTCGCGGCATCCCGGTCGACATGCACAAGGGCGAAGGCGTGTCCGCGGCCGAGGTCATCATGACCCAGCTTCACGCGGGCGGTAAGTTCGAGAACACCAGCGACGACAATGCCTACAAGGTGTCGGGCGGCCTGCACGGTGTCGGCGTATCGGTGGTCAACGCGCTGTCCGAATGGCTCGAACTGACGATCTGGCGCGACGGCAAGGAACACTGGATGCGCTTCGAGCATGGCGATGCGGTCGAAAGCCTGCGTGTCGTCGGCGATGCCCCCAAGGTCGAACAGAACCCCGACGAGAACGGGTTCAAGAAGGGCACGCGTGTCACCTTCAAGGCGTCGGAAGACACTTTCAAGAACGTGATCGAGTTCGATTTCGACAAGCTCGAGCACCGTTATCGCGAACTGGCCTTCCTCAATTCGGGCGTGCGGATCCTGCTGCGCGACAAGCGCCACGAGGAAATGCTCGAGCACGACCTCTATTACGAAGGCGGGATCGCGGCCTTCGTTAAATATCTCGACCGCAACAAGCAGCCGCTGGTCGCCGAACCGATCGCGGTGAGCGCGGAAAAGGACGGCATCGGCATCGACGTCTCGCTCGAGTGGAACGACAGCTATTACGAAAACGTCCTCACCTTCACCAATAACATCCCGCAGCGCGATGGCGGCACGCACCTCGCCGCGTTCCGCACCGCGCTGACGCGCACGCTGAACAATTACGCCAGCGCCAGCGGGATGCTGAAGAAAGAGAAGGTCTCGCTGTCGGGCGAAGACATGCGCGAAGGCCTGACCGCGATCGTTTCGGTCAAGCTGCCCGATCCCAAGTTCTCCTCGCAGACCAAGGACAAGCTGGTCAGTTCCGAAGTGCGTTCGCCGCTCGAAAGCCTGATGGGCGAGAAGATGAGCGAATGGCTGGAGGAAAACCCCGCCGAAGCCAAGGCGATCATCCAGAAGGTGATCGACGCCGCCGCCGCGCGCGAAGCCGCCCGCCGCGCCCGCGAGATGAGCCGCAAGGGCGCGATGAGCATTGCCTCGCTGCCGGGCAAGCTGGCCGACTGCCAGGACCGCAACCCCGCGAACTGCGAACTCTTCCTGGTCGAGGGCGACTCGGCAGGGGGCAGCGCCAAGCAGGGCCGCGACCGCAAGACGCAGGCGATCCTGCCGCTCAAGGGCAAGATCCTCAATGTCGAGCGTGCGCGCTTCGACCGGATCATTTCCTCGAAGGAAGTGGGCACGCTGATCCAGGCGATGGGCACCGGGCTGCGCGACGAATTCGATCTCGAGAAGCTGCGCTATCACAAGATCGTGATCATGACCGACGCCGATGTCGACGGCGCGCATATCCGCACCCTGCTGCTCACCTTCTTCCACCGGCAGATGCCCGAGATCGTCAAGGCCGGGCACCTCTTCATCGCGCAGCCGCCGCTGTACAAGGTCTCGCGCGGCAAGAGCGAAGTCTATCTCAAGGACCAGCCGGCCTTCGATCGCTACCTGATCGCTCAGGGCCTCGATGCGCGCGTGCTCGAAACGCAAGGCGGAGGCGCGGTGCGCGGCGGCGGCGAGCTTGAAGCGCTGGTCGCGCATGGCCTGCGCATCCGCAACCTGCTGGCTTTCGTCCCGCGCAAGTACAACACCGACCTGATCGAGGCGATGGCGCTGGCCGGCGCGCTCGATCCGTCGGGCGATCGCGGCGCCGCGCTCGACCGTGCAGCCGCGCATCTGCAGATGGGCGACCCCGAAGCGCGCTGGCGCGCCGAAACCGGGGACGACGGCAAGGTCCGCCTGTTCCGCGTGTGGCGCGGCGTGACCGATGTCCACGAAATCGATCCGGCCTTCCTCGACAGCGCCGAAGCCCGCAAGCTCAACCGCGTCGCGCAGGAATTCGCCGATGTCTACACCGCGCCCATGCGGCTCGTCCGCAGCGGTGCGGCGGAGCCGGAAGAAGCGGACAGCGACAGCGAGAGCGAGAGCGACAGCGAAGAGGCCGCACCGATCTTTGCCGATGACGCGATTACCCTGCCGACGCAGCTGCTCGACGCAGTGCTGGCCGCGGGGCGCAAGGGTCAGAAGATCCAGCGCTACAAGGGTCTTGGCGAAATGAACGCCGAGCAATTGTGGGAGACCACGCTCGATCCGGACAATCGCGCGCTGTTGCAGGTCAAGGTCGAGGATGCCGACGTGACCGACGAGATCTTCACCCGCCTGATGGGCGACGTGGTCGAACCGCGCCGTGAATTCATCCAGGACAATGCGCTGAACGTCGCCAATCTGGACGTCTGATCCAGATGGGCGGGGGGCGTCCGACCGGATCGCTCGAGCAGGGGGGCTTCCTGCTCTTCCTCGCGCTCGTGTCGGCCGCGCTGATCGCGATCGTGCTGCCCTTTGCCCGTTCACTGCTGTGGGCGGCGCTGGCAGCGATCATGTTCCAGCCGCTCTACCGCTGGTTCCTCGCAAAGCGGCCCGACAAGGATAGCCAGGCCGCGCTGGCGAGCCTGGTGGTGATCCTGTTCGCCGTCGTCCTGCCCGCGCTGTGGATCGGCAGCGCAGTGGTCGACGAAGCGGCGGGGCTGTTCGTCGCCCTGCGCGACGGTGATATCGATGTGGCGCTCTATTTCGAAGAGGTGTTCGACGCGCTCCCGGCCAATATCCAGGCCTCGCTGGCGCGCGCCGGACTGGGCGACTTGGGCGCTGTCCAGGCACGCGCGACCGCCTTTGTCCAGGCCAGCCTCGGCATCATCGCGGCGCAGGCCCTCGCAATCGGGGGCAGCGTGTTCGGTTTCGCGATCGGTTTCGCGATCGCGCTCTATGTTGGCTTCTTCCTGCTGCGCGACGGGCGGGCGATCGGCGAGACGATCCTCGCCGCGCTGCCGATGGAACGCGGCGTCGCCGACCGGCTCGCAGAACGCTTTCTCGTCATCGTGCGCGCGACGATCAAGGGATCGGTCGTCGTCGGGCTGGTCCAGGGCGCCCTCGGCGCGCTGACATTCTGGATCGTGGGGATCCCATCGGTCCTGCTGCTCGGCGTGGTTATGGCAATCGCCTCGCTGCTCCCCGCGCTCGGCCCGGCGATCGTATGGGTGCCCGCCGCGATCTACCTGCTGGCGACCGGCGCGATCTGGCAGGGCGTGGTGGTGATCGTCTCGGGGGTCGCGCTGATCGGTATGATCGACAACATCCTGCGCCCGATCCTCGTCGGACGCGACACCGGCATTCCCGACTGGTTGATCCTTGTCACCACGCTGGGCGGTATCGCGCTGATCGGCCTGTCGGGGATCGTGGTCGGGCCGCTGGTCTGCGGGCTGTTCCTCGCCGCCTGGGGGATCTTCGCCGAACAGCGCGCAGCCCGCGGCTAGCGCCCGCGCAGCAGGTCAGGCCGCGCGAATATCCTGCGTGCCGCGCGCGCCGCCATCGCGGCTGTCGAGCCCGTCGAAAATCGCGCCGACGATCAGGCCCAGTTTCTCCTCGCTCAGCCGGTCGTCGACCACCGCGATGAGATAGGGCTGCAGATAACAGCTCACCATCTGGTTGATGATCGACATGGCAGTGTCGACCTCGAGCCCTTTGAGATAGCCTTCGGCCTGCGCTTCGGCGATCAGTTCGCACAGATAGTGGTCGGCCAGGTCGATATAGCTGCGGGCATAGTCGAAATAGCGTTCGCCCATCTCGACATAGAGGTTGAACGTCGCCGGGTCGTCGCGGAAATTGCGGTGCAGCAGCCGATAGCGGCGGGCGAAGAATTCATACATCTTGCGCGGCGGCGGCAGGTCGGACGCCATCACCTCGTCCATCACTGCCAGCTTGGGGGCGAACCATTCGGCGGTCACCGCTTCGAGCAGGTCGCTTTCCTCGGGGAACACCGCGTCGATCCGCGCCCGCGCCACGCTCAGTTCGGCCGCCAGCCGCGTCCGCGAAACCTCTTCGCCCTTGCGTTCCATCAGCGCCATCGCTTCGCGCGCAAAGCGGCGACGCAATTCGTCGATTTCGTTCTCGCTCATGCCGGCGCGTTCCCTACTCCGCTCATCCCGCAAATTAGGCATGGACGTGCCGGGGTTAAACCCCCCATGCGGCTAGCCGGCGGATTTCTTCGGCGGGAGCGGGAAGAAGGCCGACGTCCGCGCCTTGTAGGCCGCATAGCCCGGCCGCGATTTCTTCATCCCGCCTTCGAGCAGCGGGGCGCCCGACCAGCGGGTGAGCGTGAAGGTCAGGAACAGCGGCCCGATAACGGTCGCTGCGGCCACCCACCAGCCCGCCGAAGCGGCCGCGATCCAGATACCCCACCAGACGCAGGCATCGCCGAAATAATTGGGGTGGCGGGTGTAGCGCCACAGCCCGCGGTCCATCACCTTACCTGCATTGGCCGGATCCGCCTTGAACCGCGCAAGCTGCCAATCGCCGACCCATTCGAAGAGGATGCCCACCAGCCACAGCGCGGCGCCGACCAGCGCCATCCCGCTGAGCGGCGTGAGCGAGCCGGCTTCGAGAATGCCGTATTGCGCGGGGCTGGAGACGATGAACAGCAGCACCGACTGGCCCAGGAAGACCTTGGTCAGCGCCGCCACCGCGAACCGGCCCTGTTCGCGGTCCTTCGCCAGCATGCGCCGATAGCGCTTGTCCTCGCCCTCGCGGCGCCAGCGGATCAGCAGGTGGAGCGCGAGCCGGGCGCCCCAGATCACCGCCATCGCCATCAGCAGCGTGGCCAGTGCGCCGGGTTCGTAGAGCCGCAGCCAGCTGACCAGCGCCAACAGGGCCATCCCGCCGCCCCAGAAGGCATCGACGAAACTGACATCGCCGATCTGCACCGCGACCACCCACAGGATCAGGGCCAGACCAAGCAGGATCACGAAATTCGCGAGCAGCGATTCAACTATCACGCGTCTTCTCCTTCAGCGTAAGGGCGTGGTTTTCCAGCGCGGCGAACCGGTCGCAATCGGGGCGCTTCTCGCGGTAGAAGGCCGCCAGCCGGGCGAGGTCTGCCGCATAGTCGCCGGTCGGCACGATCGCTTCGCCGATGCCGCCGCGCATAGTGGCATTGTCGACCCAGGCGGGCACGATCGGCACGCCCGCTGCCATGGCGATATGGTAGAAACCGGTTTTCCATTCGCCCCTGAAGGTCCGCGATCCCTCGGGCGCGATGACCAGCGCCAGATCGTCTGACCGCGCGAACGCCGCTGCCACCTGTTCGACGTAATTGCCGCTTTTCGAGCGTTCGACCGGGACCCCGCCCATATCGAGCATGAACCGGGTCATCGGCCATTTGAACAGGCTCGACTTGCCGATGAAATTGGGCCGTATGCCCAGCTCGTGCGTCGCGCCGAGGAAGAAGATGAAATCCCAGTTCGACGTGTGCGGCGCGCCGAGAATGATGAATTTGTCGCAGTCCGGGCGACGGCCTTCGAGCGTCCAGCCCTTCCAGCGATACAGGGCGAGCAGAATGCGCCGCACCAGACGGCTCAGCAGCGAGGGCCGGCGGTTCGGATCGGTCGGCATGGTCTCTCCCCGCTTCCGCCTAGCACAAGCCCGGCGGATTGCGAGACTACATCCGGAACACGCCGAATTGCGGTCGTTCGGGGATCGGCGCCTCGAGCGTGGCGCCAAGGGCCAGCCCCAGTACGTCGCGCGTCTGCACCGGGTCGATCACCCCGTCGTCCCACAACCGCGCGGTGGCGTAATAGGGATTGCCCTCGTCCTCGTATTTCTGGCGGATCGGCGCCTTGAAGGCTTCGGCCTCCTCATCGCTCCAGCTGTCGGCATCGCGGTGGACCGTCGCCAGCACCGAGGCGGCCTGTTCGCCCCCCATCACGCTGATCCGCGCATTGGGCCAGGTGAACAGGAAACGCGGGCTGTAGGCGCGGCCGCACATGCCGTAATTGCCCGCCCCGAAGCTGCCGCCGATAACCACGGTGATCTTGGGCACGCTGGCGGTGGCGACTGCGGTGACCAGCTTGGCGCCATGCTTGGCAATGCCTTCGGCCTCGTACTTGCCGCCCACCATGAAGCCGCTGATGTTCTGCAGGAACAGCAAGGGGATCCGGCGCTGGCACGCCAGTTCGATGAAATGCGCACCCTTCTGCGCGCTTTCGGAAAACAGCACGCCATTGTTGGCGAGGATCGCGACCGGCATGCCCCAGATATGGGCAAAGCCGCACACCAGCGTGCTGCCGTAATGCTGCTTGAATTCGTGGAACTCGCTGCCGTCGACCAGCCGGGCGATGACCTCGTGAACGTCGTAGGGCGCGCGGACATCGTCGGGGATCAGCGCATAGAGGTCCTCGGCATCGAATTGCGGGGCGCGGGCATCGCGCCGTTCCACGCTTTGCACGGCGGCCGGGTTCTCGCCCAGATGGCTGACGATGTCGCGCACGATGGTCAGCGCATGCTCGTCGTTCTCGGCCAGATGGTCGACCACGCCCGACTTGCGCGCATGCAGATCGCCGCCGCCCAGGTCTTCCGCGCTGATCTCCTCGCCCGTCGCGGCTTTCACCAGCGGCGGACCGGCAAGGAAGATCGTGCCCTGTTCGCGCACGATCACCGTTTCGTCGGACATGGCCGGGACGTAGGCCCCGCCCGCGGTGCAGCTGCCCATCACGCAGGCGATCTGCGGGATGCCAAGCGCGGACATGTTCGCCTGGTTGAAGAAGATGCGCCCGAAATGGTCGCGGTCGGGGAAGACCTCCGCCTGGTGCGGCAGGTTCGCCCCGCCGCTGTCGACGAGGTAGATGCACGGCAGGCGGTTTTCCTGCGCGATTTCCTGTGCGCGCAAGTGCTTCTTGACCGTCATCGGGTAATAGGTGCCGCCCTTCACCGTGGCATCGTTGCACACGATCATCACCTGCCGGCCCGCAACGCGGCCGATCCCGCAGATCAGCCCCGCGCCGTTGATTTCGTCCTTGCCGTACATCCCGTTGGCTGCAAGCTGGCCGATCTCGAGGAAGGGCGAGCCGGGATCGAGCAGCCGCTCGACCCGTTCGCGCGGGAGCAGCTTGCCCCGCCCGACATGCCGCTCGCGGCTGCCTTCGGACCCGCCGAGCGCGGCTGCGGCGACGGCGGAGCGCAATTCGGCGGCGAGCGACCTGTTGTGCGCGAACCGCGCCTTGGCGTCGGGCGCTTCGCGGTCGAGCGTCGAGGTCAGGACCGGTGCGGTCATCCCGCCGCCCCGATCAGTTCGCGGCCGATCAGCATGCGGCGGATCTCGTTGGTGCCGGCGCCGATGTCGAGCAGCTTGGCATCGCGCATGTAGCGTTCGACCGGCCAGTCGAGCGTATAGCCCGCCCCGCCCAGCGCCTGGACGCTTTCGGCGGCCACGCGGAAGGCGCTCTCGCTCGAATAGAGGATCACGCCGGCGGCATCGAAGCGCGTCGTCTGGTCCGCATCGCAGGCTTTGGCGACCGCATAGGTATAGGCCCGGGCGGTTTGCAGCGCGACATACATGTCCGCCACCTTAGCCTGCATCAGCTGGAAGCTGCCGATCGGTTTGCCGAACTGCTTGCGCTCGCGCAGGTAGGGAATGACCGTGTCGAGACAGGCCTGCATGATGCCCAGCTGGATGCCCGACAGGACCACGCGTTCGTAATCCAGCCCGCTCATCAGCACGCCGACGCCGCCGTTCAACGGCCCCATCACGCGGTCTTCGGGCACGAAGCAATCGTCGAACACCAGTTCGGCGGTGGGCGACCCGCGCATGCCGACCTTCTCGATCTTCTGGCCGATGGAGAACCCCGCATCGTCCTTCTCGATCAGGAAGGCGGTGATCCCGCGGCTGCCCGCGCTGCCATCGGTCTTGGCATAGACCACCAGCGTATCGGCATGGGGCGCATTGGTGATCCAGAACTTGGTACCGTTGAGGCGGTAGCCGCCATCGACCGCTTCGGCCTTGAGCTTCATCGATACCACGTCCGATCCGGCGGAGGCTTCGGACATGGCCAGGCTGCCGACATGCTCGCCCGAGATCAGCGGGGGGAGATACTTGGCCTTCTGCTCGGCATTGCCCCAGCGGCGGATCTGGTTGATGCACAGGTTCGAATGCGCGCCGTAGCTGAGGCCGAGCGAGGCCGAGGCCCGACTGACTTCCTCGACCGCGATGACGTGTTCGAGATAGCCGAGACCCAGCCCGCCATCGGCTTCATCCACAGTCAGGCCGTGCAGGCCGAGCTCGCCCATCTGGCGCCACAGTTCCTCGCGCGGGAAATAGTCCTCGCGGTCGATCTTCTCGGCCTGGGGGGCGATCTGTTCGTCGGCGAAGCGGGCCACGGTGTCGCGGATCATTTCCGCGCTTTCGCCAAGCTGGAAATCGAAATCGGGGGTCGCGCGCATGCTCTCTCCTTGGGGCTGGCGAAGATTCTCTTTAGTTGCGCGGGCCGATAGCCGAGCGCGCCAGATGGGGCAAACGCAATAGGCCTGCCTGATGTGATCCAGCGCGGAATTGCTTTACCTGAGAGACGCTTGCTTCTAGTCGGCAAGCTTCGGCCATGTTTCGCAAACCGAGCATACTTTGGCCCGAGGGCACACCGCCTTCGGATGCCTATTGCGACGAGGACAAGCGCCTCGCGGTGCTGGCTGCGCACGGTACGCAGGGGATGGTCGACGATCCCGAATTGCAGGAGCTGGTCGACCTCGTAGCCAAGCTGTGCGACGTGCCGATGGCGATGGTGACCGTGGTCGAGGAAGGCCGCCAGCTGTTCCTTACGCGTACCGGGATCGACGCGCGCGAAACCCCGCGCCCCACCAGCTTCTGCGCGCATGCCATGCTCGGCGCCGAGCCGATGGTCGTGCCCGACGCGCGCGAGGATGCGCGTTTCACCGACAACCCGCTGGTCACCGACGAACCGCATATCCGATTCTACGCCGGCCACCCGCTGATTTCGGTCGAGGGGGCACCGCTTGGCGCGCTCTGCGTGATTGATACCAAACCGCGACCCGAAGGGCTGAGCGACATCCAGCGCGAGTCGCTTTCGGTGCTTGCCAAGTCGGCGATGCGGCGCATTTCGCAGCGCCGGCTGGGCGAGACCGCGCAGGAAGCGGTGCACATGCGCGAGAGCTATCTCCAGCGCATGATCGACAGCGTGCCGGGGATCGCCTGGTCGGCCGATGACGCGGGCAATTTCGACTATGTCAGCGCGCAGTGGAGCGAGCTGACCGCCACCGCCCAGCCGCGCCGGCTGGCCGACTGGCAGAATGCGGTGCACCCGGAAGACTGGGCGCAGGCCTCGGGCGCGTTCCAGGCCTCGCTCGAGAGCGGCAAGCCGTTCGAATACGAATGGCGGCTCAAGCTGTCCGACGGCAATTACCGCTGGATGCTGGCGCGCGCGGTGCAGACCCCCACCACCGAAGGGCAGAACCGCTGGTTCGGGACGGTCATCGACGTCGACCGGCAGCACCGCCTGTCCGAAGCACGCGACCTGCTGGCGAACGAACTGTCGCACCGGATCAAGAACATCTTCGCGGTGGTGTCGGGGCTGATCGCGATCCGCGCCCGGGGCAAGCCCGAGATCGCCGAATTCGCTGCCGAGCTTAACGATACGATCCGCTCACTGAGCGCTGCGCACAATTACGTCCGCCCCGGACACGGGCAGCGCGCCAGCACGCTATCGGGTCTGCTGGCCGACCTGCTCGCCCCCTATGGCACGCCGGACCAGGAGCGTTTCAGCGTGACCGGGCCGGGCATCAGGATCGGCGCGCGCGCGGCCACGCCGCTGGCGCTGATCTTCCACGAACTGGCCACCAACTCGGCCAAATACGGCGCATTGTCGGCCCCCGACGGGTTCGTCACGGTGACGGTCGAGGCCGATTGCGAGGGCGACGACACGGTCTGCGTCACCTGGGACGAGAACACTCGCGGCGGCGCCGTTCCCACGCCGGGATCGCCCGAAGGCTTCGGTTCGCGGTTGCTGCGCATGGCCGTCGAAGGCCAGCTGAGCGGCACGTTCGAGCGCACCTATTCGGACGACGGGCTCGACATCCGGATCGTTTTCCCGCGCGCATCGATCCAGACCTGACCCGGGCTGCGCCTTGCGTGTGGGGCGCGGCTGTGCTTTGCCAGACCTCATGCTGAGCGATGCGAAATTCCTGCCGCGGCGACTTGCGCCGGCCGCCCTCGCGCTGTCCGCGCTCGGCGCCTGCAGCCCGACCGAACAGCAAAGCGAAACGCTCACCGCGACGCAGCAGGCCATCGCCACTCCCACCGGCGAACCCGCGCCCGAGGTGTTCGCCGCGACCGCCTGGCGGGTGCTGGCGGCCGATGGCGCGCGCTACACCACCTATCTCGACCAGGACGGCACCTACCGCGACCTGCGCAACGGCGATCCGTGGCAGACCGGCAGCTGGCGGTATTCCGAGGAAGAAGGCAGCGGCAAGCGTCTGTGCCTGCGGCCCGATGACGAAAACGGCGTCGAACGCTGCTGGGAACCGGACCGGATGCGCAATGGCGTGATGCGCGCCGAAAACGATGCGGGCACGGTGATCGAACTGGAAAGCGTCAGCTACGCCCTGCCGGTCGAGACCGCCGACGAAGCCGCGTGAGCGGGGACCCGCCAGCGCTGGTCGAATTCAGCAACGTGCGCAAGAGCTATGGCCCGACGCTGGCAGTAGCCGGCGTGTCGCTGGCGGTCGGCGATGGCGAATTCGTCGCGCTGGTCGGCGCCTCGGGCTCGGGCAAGTCGACGCTGCTCAAGACCGTCAACCGCCTGATCGATCCGACCGCCGGCGCAGTGCGGTTCGCGGGCGACAATGTCGAAGGCCTGCCCCTGGCGGCGCTGCGCCGCCAGATCGGTTACGTGTTTCAGTCGGTCGGGCTGTTCCCGCACATGACGGTGGGCGAAAACATCGCCATCGGCCCGCGGCTGGTCGGCGAACGGCTGGCGGGCGAACGGATTGCCCGCCTGCTCGAACTGGTCGATCTCGAACCCGAAATGGCGGACCGGCTACCCGACGAATTGTCGGGCGGGCAGCGCCAGCGGGTCGGTGTGGCGCGCGCACTGGCCAATGAACCGCGCCTGCTGCTGATGGACGAACCCTTCGGCGCACTCGATCCGATCACGCGCGACGCGCTCGGCGACCGGGTCCGCGCCCTGCATGGCGAATTCGGCCTGACCACGGTGATGGTCACTCACGACATGGCGGAAGCTCTGCTGCTGGCTGACCGCGTGCTGGTGATGGATGCCGGAAAAGTGGTCGCGGACGAAACCCCGCATGCGCTGCTGTCGGGGGCCGGCGGCGCCATCGCGCAGGGTCTGGTCGCGGTTCCCCGCGCGCAGGCCGACCGGCTGGCGGAGCTGGCCCGGTGAGCGCGATCTGGACCACGCTGCTCGGCCTTGGCGACAAGCTGGCCGCGCATGTGCTGCTGTCCGCTGCGGCGATCGCGCTGGGGATTGCAGTGGCCTTGCCGCTGGCGGTCTGGGCCAGCCGATCCGAACCGGTCGCGCGCGCCACGCTGGGCTTTGCCAGCCTGGTGCAGACGATCCCCGCACTGGCGCTGCTCGCGCTGTTCTTCCCCATATTGCTGTCGCTGCGCGCGGTGTTCGGCGAGGGCCTGCCGACGCTGGGTTTCCTGCCCGCACTGCTGGCGCTGGCGCTGTATGCGCTGCTGCCGATCCTGCGCAATGCGGTGACCGCGCAGGTCAATCTCGACCCCGGCGTGATCGAGGCCGCGCACGGCGTCGGGATGACCTTCTGGCAGCGCCTGCGGCTGGTCGAGGCCCCGCTGACCGCGCCTTACATCATGGCCGGCATCCGCACCGCGGCGGTGTGGACCATCGGTGCCGCCACGCTGGCCACCACCATCGGCCAGCCAAGCCTGGGCGATCCGATCTTCGCCGGACTGCAGACGCAGAACTGGGTGCTGGTGCTGGCAGGGTGTATTGCCAGCGCCGGGCTGGCGCTGGTCGCCGATGCGCTGCTTGGCCTGATCGAGAAAGGGCTCGCCACGCGCCGCCGGATGCTGACGTTCGGCGGGCTGGCGGCGGTCCTGCTGGGAATTCTGGCCGCGCTTGCCGTCCAGTTCGGCGACCGGGGGGACGACCGCATCGTCATCGGCGCCAAGGGCTTTTCCGAGCAATACATCCTCGCCCGCCTGATCGGGCAACAGCTGGAGGCGGCGGGGTACGGGGTCGAATACCGCGACGGGCTGGGTTCGGCGGTCGCGCATCAGGCGGTATCGACCGGGGCGATCGACGTGCTGGTCGATTACACCGGCACCATCTGGACCAACCAGATGGAACGCAGCGACAATCCCGACCGCGAAACCATGCTTGCCGAAATTGCCGCGTGGGAAACCCGCACCAGCGGCACGCATGTGCTGGGCCGGCTGGGTTTCGAAAACGCCTATGGCCTCGCCATGCCGCGCGCGGCGGCCGAGGCCGGCGGCTTTAGCAGCATCGGCGATCTCGCGGGACGCGCGCAGGCCATGACCATCGGCGGCGATCCCGAATTCTTCGAACGGCCCGAATGGATCGCGGTGCGCGAGGCCTACGGGCTGCGCTTCGCCGCACGGCGCAATTTCTCGCCCACCTTCATGTACAATGCGCTGACCTCGGGCGAGGCCGACGTGATCGGTGCCTACACCTCCGACGGGCGGATCGCGGCGGATGACCTCGTGATCCTCGACGATCCGGAAGGTGCCTTCCCCAATTACGATGCGATCATCCTGCTCGCCCCCCAAACCGGGACGGACGACGCGCTGGTCGCTGCGCTCGAGCCGCTGATCGGTGCGATCGGCGTGGAAGCAATGCGCGAAGCCAATTATTCGGTCGACCGGACCGAAGACAAGCTGTCGTTCGAACGGGCCGCGCAGCGCCTGGCCGAACGGATCGGCCAGTAGGCTAGCGCGCGCGCTGCCAGACCTGCGTCTGGCAGAAGGGGCCGATGCAGCCTTTGACCTCGAGCCGGTCGGGACCGCGGCGGCGCACTATCGAACGATAGGTCTTGCCGTTGTTGGGATCGTAGATTTCGCCGCGCCACGAATCCTCGTCTTCGGTGAACCCGGTGAGGATCGCCATGCCGAGCAGCTTGCGGCTGCGCTTGGCAGCATCGCGATTGTTGACGTCGCGCTGGTCGGCGCCCTGCGGCGGGGTGACGAGGAATTTGGCGATCCGCCCGCAGATACTGCGTCCGCAATCGCCGATCTGCACGATGGCGTCCTTTTCCGCGGTCACCCAGCGGCCTTCGATCGGTTCGGCGGCGGCCAGCGGCGTGACGGCCAGCACAAGCGCGGCAACAGCAAGCAGGTGTTTCATGATGACGGCGTCCTCCGCTGTCCTTCGGGGAATCCCGCGCCGCGCGGCCAGTCGCGCGCGGACAGCGCCATGCATTTGAACAGGTCGCCCATGGCATCCTCTTGCACGAGGCGGTCATGCGCTTGCTGCACTTCGCGCGCGCGGCCGGGCGCCGCAGCGACCAGTGCCTGCGCGCGCAGGCCGATGCCCATCGCAGTCAGCCAGGCGCCCTGCGTGGTCAGCGAGCTCGCCACGCCTTCGCGCCGCGCGATCGTGTCGAGCGTCGCGAAATCGACATGCGCGGTGAGGTCCATTTCGCCCGGTGCGGCGAAGACATTCACCTTTTCATGCGCATGGACGGCCTGCAGCGTCGCCCCGGTGCGCGGGGCGAGATGGCCGTAATCGATCAGCAGCGCCGCGCCGCCCTGGACGTCGATCCGCCGCGCCAGCGCCTCGACCAGCGCCGCGGCGGCGGGAGAGGTTTCGATGACCGTGCCGACCGGCGCGTTGCGCTGCGCTTCGGGCACCGCCGCGTCGAGCGGGCTCGGCCCCGAAACGAAGGCCAGATCGCCGTCCTCGATCCCGACCATCCGTTCGCGCCAGCCGGTTTCGGTCCGAACCAATTGCCGCACCGGCAGTGCATCGAGAAACTCGTTGGCAAGCAGCAGGATGGGGCGATCGGTCGGCAGGCTGTCGAGCGAATCGTGGAACTGCGCCCCGGCCAGCGCCGCTCCCTGGACCGCGCGCAGGGCCTCGGATCCCTCGACCAGATGCACCTGCGGGCGCAGCCCCTGGCTGGCCATCGCACGCAGCGCATCCTTCGCCAGCGTCCCCCGGCCCGGCCCGAGCTCGACATAGAGCGCGTCTTCCGGGCGCCCCGCCCGGGTCCAGATATCCGCCAGCCACAGACCCGCCATTTCGCCGAACATCTGGCTGATCTCGGGCGCGGTGGTGAAATCGCCGGCCGCGCCAAGCGGATCGCGCGTGGTGTAATAGCGGGCGTTGCTTTCGCCCATGTAACGGGTGACGGGCATCGGCCCGTGCTGGGCGATCAACCGGCGGAAGCTGTCCGCCAGCGGGGTCGAAACGGCTTCGCTCATGCGGGGCGGGTCTTGCCCGCCCCGGCGCTGCCCGTGGCCGGGCGCAGCAGCGCATAGACCAGGACCACGACACCGATCAGGATCATCGGCAGGCTGAGCCACTGTCCGCGCGAAAGGCCGGTTTCGACCACCACATAGGCGAGGTGCGTGTCGGGTTCGCGGAAGAATTCCATCAAAAACCGCCCCAGCCCCATGCCGATGGTGAAGACCGCCACCAGCAGGCCGGGCCGGTACCGGGCACGGGTCTGCCAGAACAATGCCAGCAGCAGCAGTCCCAGCAGCAGCCCCTCGAAACCTGCCTGGTACAGCTGGCTGGGATGGCGCGGGAGCTGGTCGGGATCGGTCGGAAAGACCATCGCCAGCGGGAAATCGCTGGGAACCGCGCGTCCGTAGAGTTCGCCGTTGACGAAATTCGCCAGCCGCCCGAGCATATAGGCCAGCGGCACGTTGACCGCGATATAGTCGCAGATGCGCAGCCAGTTGAGCCCGCCGCGCCAGGCGACCCAGCTGATCGCGATCAGCACGCCGATGACCCCGCCGTGGAAGCTCATCCCGCCTTCCCACAGCTTGAACACGTCCGCGCTGGCGAACAGTTCGGGCTTGTAGAACGCCGCATAGCCGATCCGCCCGCCGAGGATGACGCCGAGCGTGCAATAGAAGAACAGGTCGTCGGCATGGCGCTGCGCCATCGGCGCGCCGGGGGCCTTGATCATCTTCGACAGGTGCCAATAGGCGAACAGGATGCCGAGCAGGTAGGCGAGCGAGTAGAACCGCAGCTGGAACCCGCCGACCTCGAACAGATAGGGCCGCAGCCCCAGATTTTCCCAGTAGATCGGCTCTGCCGCGCCCGATGCAGCCAGTAGTGACAGCAAGTGGTTATCCCCTTAGAGGTGAGTCGAAGGCCGCAACCGGCGACCCATCGGGGCGGCTTTTGGCATAGCAGGGGTTTTGGGGAAAGCCTGCGTCGAGCCGCAATTACTGCGCGAGCCTCGATCACGGGGCCGCGCGCCGATTTGGAGAGGACACTACACCACCCATGCCGACACAACTCGACAAGGATATCAGCCGGATCACCCAGGCGGTTACCGCACCGGGACAGATGTTCGAACTGACCGAAACGACGCGCCGCGGCGTCACCATGCCGGCGTTCAAGAACGCGCCACCCAGCCTGGCGCATTTCTTCGCGCATTTCTGCAACGAGAAGAAGGACGAGCTGTTCATCGTCGATGGCGACATGCGGCTGACCTTCGGCGAAGTCTGGCATGCCGCCAGCCATGTGGCGCATAGCCTGGCGAGCCAGCACGGGATCGAAAAGGGCGACCGCGTGGGTATCGCCGCGCGCAATTCGGCCAATTGGATCATCGCCTATATGGGCGTGATCATGGCGGGCGGCTGCGCGACGCTGCTCAACGGCTGGTGGACCGGCGAGGAAATGGCCTACGGGATCGGCCTCTGCGATTGCAAGCTGGTGCTGGCCGATGCGCAGCGCGCCGAGCGGCTCGAAGGCGTCGAACACGGCGCGAAGGTCATCGTGTTCGAGCACGGCGTCCCGTCGGAAGGCCTCGCTCCCGTATGGGCGGCGGGCGACACCGCCATGACCATGCTGGGGCAGATCGGCCCCGACGATCTCGCCACCATTCTCTATACCTCGGGTTCGACCGGCCACCCCAAGGGGGCCTATTCGGATCATCTCGGCGTCGTTTCGGGCACGATGAACTACGTCTGCCAGACCGCGATGATGCTGCAGCTGCTGACCGAGCGCGGCGAAGCCCCGACCGTCCAGCCCAGCGCGCTGGTGGCGGTGCCGCTGTTCCACGTCACGGGCGAGGTCCCGCTGTTCCTGCAGAGCTTCGCGATGGGCCGCAAGCTGGTGCTGATGCCCAAGTGGGATGCGACCAATGCGCTCGAACTGCTCGACCGGGAACAGATCACCTATTTCGTCGGCGTACCGCTGATGAGCTACGAGATCGCGGTTCACCCGGAACGCGAGAAATACGATCTGTCGCAGTGCAAGACCTTTGCCGGCGGCGGTGCCGCGCGCCCGATCGAACACGTCAAGAAGATCAAGGATGCCTTCAAGGACGGCTTCCCCGCGCTGGGGTATGGCCTGACCGAGACCAACGGCGTCGGCGCGGGCAATCTCAACGAGAACTATCTCGCCAAGCCCAACAGCACCGGCATGCCTTCGCTGCCGCTGGTCGACATGGCGATTCTCGACGACGATGGAAAGCCGCTGCCGCAGGGCCAGATCGGCGAGGTCTCGATCCGCTCGGTGTGCAACTTCCTCGGCTATTGGAAGAACGAGGATGCCACTAAGGCGGCCTATTCCGACGATGCCTATTTCCGCACTGGTGACCTCGGATACCTCGATGAAGACAATTATCTCTTCATCGTCGACCGCAAGAAGGACATCATCATCCGCGGCGGCGAGAACATCAGCTGCATCGAGGTGGAGGAAGCGATCTACGCGCATCCCAAGGTTGCCGAATGCTCGGTCTTCGGCCTGCCCGACGAACGCTTCGGCGAAATCCCGGCCGCAGTCTATTACCCGCATCCGGGACAGACGCTGTCGGTCGAGGAATTGCAGGACTTCCTGCGCGAGCACATCGCCCCCTTCAAGATCCCCTCGGTGATGTGGCAGAGCGAGGAACAACTGCCCCGCCTCGGCACGCAGAAGGTCGACAAGCGGACGGTCAAGGCCACCTACGCCAAGGAGCATCTTCCGGCTTGAGCACGACCCAGGTTCCCCGCCAGCGCGCGATCATCGACAGGCGCAGGCTTGCCTCCGAAATCGGCTCGCTGGTGGAGGAGCATGGCGAGCAGGCGCGCGGGCCGGTCGTGCAGCTGCTCAAGACCGCGCTCGACAAGGGGCGCGCCGAACTCGAGAGCCGGCTGGAGGCCAAGCCTTCGGCCGGCCACGAGAATGCGGGCGGTTTCGCCTTCCTGATCGACCAGCTGATCCGGGTGATCCACGATCACGCGACCACCCATCTCTACCCCAGCGCCAACCGTTCGCAGGCCGAACGGCTCACGGTGATCGCGGTGGGCGGCTATGGCCGCGCGGAAATGTCGCCGCATTCGGATGTCGATGTCGCCTTCCTCGTCGGCGGGAAGAAAACCGCCTGGTGCGAACAGGTGGTCGAGGCGATGCTCTACCTGTTGTGGGACCTCGGGCTGAAGGTCGGCCATTCGACCCGCACGCTGGACGAGGCGATGCGGCTGTCGAAGAACGATCTGACCATCCGCACCGCGCTGCTCGAAGGACGTTATGTCTGGGGCGACCAGGAGCTGTTCGAGGAAGGTTCGCGGCGGTTCACCGCCGAGGTCGTGCAGGGCAATCAGCGCAATTTCGTCACCGAGAAACTGGCCGAACGCAATGCGCGCCACAAACGCATGGGTGACAGCCGCTACGTCGTCGAACCCAATGTGAAGGACGGCAAGGGCGGGCTGCGCGACCTCCACACGCTCTATTGGATCGGCAAGTTCATCCACCGGGTACGCACCGCCTCCGAACTGGTCGATGTCGGCCTGTTCACCCCGGCCGAGTATCGCAGCTTCCGGCGCGCGGAAAACTTCCTGCTGGCGGTGCGCAGCCACATGCATGTGATCACCGGCCGCGCCGAGGACCGGCTGACCTTCGATCTGCAGCGGCGCATTGCTGAACGCATGAAATTCGCCGAGCGGCCGGGCAAGAGTTCGGTCGAACGGTTCATGCAGTTCTATTTCCTGCAGGCGAAACGCGTCGGTTCGCTGACCGGCGTGTTCCTCGCGCATATCGACGACCAGTTCGAAGCCAAGACCGCGCGGCGCGGCTTCTTCGCCGGCTGGAAGCAGAAAGCCCGCCAGCTCAAGGGTTATCGCGTGTTCGGGGGCAAGATCGCTGCGCCTTCGGACGACTGGTTCAAGAAGGACCCGGCCCGGCTGATCGAGATCTTCCAGCTGGCCGAGGCCGAAGAGCTGGAGATCCATCCCGAAACCATGCGGCAGGCCGACCGCGACAGCGGGGCGATCGACAATGCGGTGCGCGAGGATCCGCGCGCCAACGCGCTGTTCCTCGACCTGCTGTGCGGCCGCAACGATCCCGAAATGGTGCTGCGCTGGATGAACGAGACGGGCGTGTTCGGCAAGTTCGTGCCCGATTTCGGCAAGGTCAATGCGCAGATGCAGTTCGACATGTACCACCATTATACGGTGGACGAGCACACCATCCGCGCGATCGGCCTGCTCAACCAGATCGAGAAGGGCGAACTGGCCGACGACCATCCGCGCGCCACGCGGCTGATCCACAAGGTCGGTTCGCGCCGCACGGCCTATGTCGCGGCGCTGCTGCACGATATCGCCAAGGGCCGCGGGGGCGATCATTCGGTGCTCGGCGCCGAAGTGGCCGAGGACCTGTGCCCGCGGTTCGGCCTCAGCCCCAGCGAGACCGAAATGGTCGCCTGGCTGGTGCGCAACCACCTGCTGATGAGCCACACCGCACAGAAGCGCGATCTGACCGACCCCAAGACGATCGAGGATTTCGTCGCGCTGGTGCAAAGTCAGGAACGGCTGCGCCATCTGGCCATCCTGACCGCGGTCGATATCCGCGCGGTCGGGCCCGGTACGTGGAACAGCTGGAAGGGGCAGTTGCTGGGCGAGCTGTACGATGTCTCAAGCGAACGGCTGCGGCTTGGCCACATGCGCCACGGGCGCGAACAGAAAATGGCCTACAAGCAGCAGGAAGTCGCCAAATTGCTGGGCGAGGACGCCGCGCTGGTCGATGAACTCGCCAAGACCATGGGCGATGCCTACTGGATCGCCGAGCCGACCGATATCATCGCGCTCAACCTGGTGCATTATGCCGCCGCCCGCGCGGCCGAACACGAGCTGTCGATCCACTGCGAATATTACGAAGCACGCGGGGCGACGCTGGTGACCGTGATCGCCGCCGACCATCCGGGCCTGTTCTACCGCATTGCAGGCGGCATCCACCTGGCGGGCGGGAACATCATCGACGCGCGCATCCACACCACGCGCAAGGGCTGGGCGCTGGACAATTTCCTCGTCCAGGACCCGCATGGCGAACCCTTCGCCGAGGCCGGCCAGCTCGACCGGCTGAAGAAAAGCATTGCCGATGCGCTGGCCAACAAGGTCGACCTCGCCCCGCGGCTGGCGCAGCGCCCGCTGCCGCACAGCCGGGCCCGCGCCTTCGACGTCGCCCCGCGGGTGTTGTTCGACAACAAGGCGTCGAACAAGTTCACCGTCATCGAAGTCAATGCGCGCGACCGGTCCGCGCTGCTCAACCGGCTGGCCCGGGCGCTGTTCGAAAGCCGGCTGGTGGTCCATTCCGCGCATGTCACCAATTACGGCGAACGCGCGGCGGATACCTTCTACGTGACCGATCTCACGGGCGGGAAACTGCAGCCGGGCGACAGGATGAACCGGATCGAAGCGCGGCTGATGGAAGCGGCCAGCGATGCCACGCAGGACCGGCTAGAGAACGCCTAGCTCTGCACCCCTCCGCCTTGGCGTTAGAGGACGGTCGAGCAGCTACCGCGCAGCAGGACGGGCGCCGAACAGGGCCGTGCCCACGCGCACATGCGTCGCACCCAGCTTGATCGCGGTTTCGTAATCCCCGCTCATCCCCATGCTGCGCCCTTCCAGCCCGTGATCGCGCGCCAGCTTGTCGAGAAAAGCGAAGAACGGAGCTGGCTCGATGTCCTGCGGGGGCAGGCACATCAGGCCCGCCAGCGGAATGTCCGCCTGCCGCGCCTGTTCGATCAGCGCGGGCAATTCCGCCACCGGGCAGCCCCCCTTCTGATCCTCTTCCCCGACATCGACCTGGATGAAGCACGGCACGCGCCGGCCTGATTTGTCCATCGCCTTGCCCAGCGCCTTCACCAGGCTGGGGCGATCGAGCGAGTGGATCGCGTCGAACAGGGCGACCGCGTCCTCCGCCTTGTTCGATTGCAGCTGCCCGATCAGGTGCAATTGCACCGCCGGATAGGCTTCGCGCAACGCGGGCCATTTGCCCTGCGCCTCCTGCACGCGGTTCTCGCCGAAGTGGCGCTGTCCTTCGCGCAGCAGCGGTTCGATCGCCTCTGCGGGATGCATCTTGCTGACCGCGATCAGCGTCACTTCTTCCGGTTCGCGGCGGGCGATCCGGCAGGCGGCGGCAATATTGGCCTGCACGTGTTGAAGCGGGGTCTCTGCCTTTTCCATCGCAGCGCGCTATAGCGACAATATGCGCGATAAACAGTCCCTGCCGCTGATCTGGTTGCTGAGCGATGCCCGCAACGATGCGCAGCTGGAACAGGCGCTCGCCGACCTGCCGCGGGGATCAGGTTTCGTCTTTCGCCACTACCACCTGCCCCCCGATGCGCGGCGCGCGCGATTCGATACGCTCGCCGCGCTCGCGCGCCGGCGCGGGCATGCAGTGGTCCTTGCGGGGACGCAGGACTGGGGCGCCGATGGCCGCTATGGTGCGCCCGAGCGGCTGGGGCCGGGCCTGCGCCTCGCGACTGCGCATGACCGCGCCGAGATCGAAGCCGCGCTGGCCGCACGCGCCGACGGTATCTTCCTGTCGCCGGTGTTTCCCACCGCGTCGCATCCCGGGGCAAGCACACTGGGCAGCGCCGGGTTTCACGCGCTCGCACACCTGTCGAGCGTACCGGTGATCGCGTTGGGGGGCATGACCGCGGCGCGCGCGCGCGACCTTGGCTGGCCGCGCTGGGGGGCGATCGACGGGCTCGCTTCGACGAAGGCCGCTTGACGGGCGACTCCCCGAAGATTCATACTGCACGCTTTCTACGGATCAGGGGAACACCGATGGCCTCGCGCGCAGGCGCAGCACCCGACTGGCGCGCGGCATTCCGCCGCAGCTTCCGCCGCGCCACGCATATGGCGGGCGCGGGACTGCTGTTCGTGTTGCTGGTTTTCCTGACGCTGGCGCTGGCCAGCTACACCCAGACCGATCCCAGCCCATCGACTGCCGCGAGCGATGCCAACATCGGCAATTGGATGGGCGCCAGCGGGGCCTGGGCCAGCGAACGCGCGCTCAATTTCCTCGGCCTGCCCGCCGTCCTGCTGCTGCCATTGCTCTATATCGCGGCGCGCCGGCTGTGGAGCGGGGTCGAGCGCGACGACGAGGACGAGACGCCCGGTCGCTGGTGGCGACCGCTGGCCATGCTGCTGGCCGCAATCGCCTTGCTCGGCACGGTGCTGGCGCTGGTGTTCGAACCGGGTAGCGGCAGCCTGCCCGCAGGACCCGGCGGTCTGTTCGGGCAATTGGGCGGCCTCGGGATCGAAGCGGTTGCCGAACGCTTCGGCGGCAGTTTTGCCGGCTGGATCGTGCTGGCGCTGGCGCTGGCTGCGCTGGGCGGCGGCATCGCGCTGGTCACCCGGGTGTTCGCGCTCGACTGGGCGCAGTTCCTGACACTGCCCGAATTCGTCAAGCGCAAGGCGCAGCTCCCCGAATTCGACCTGCCGCTGGCGCCCAAGAAACAGAAGCGCGCCGCCCCCGCCGCAAACGCGCCCGAAGACGTCGACCTGCCGGCTCGCGAACCGCGCCGCGCGCCTGAAATCGCCGACCCGGCGCCCACCCCCGCCCAGCCCAAGCCGGCCACGGCGAAGCAGCGCGACATGTTCGCCAATTACCAGCTGCCGAGTCAGGACCTGCTCGACGACGCGCCCGACAACACCGCGCCCAAGCTCGACAAGATGGCGCTCGAACGCAATGCGCGGCTGCTCGAGAATGTGCTCGACGACTTCAACGTGAAGGGCGAGATCACTGCGGTCCGCGCCGGTCCGGTGGTAACCATGTACGAGCTCGAGCCGGCGCCGGGCATCAAGGCAAGCCGCGTGGTCGGCCTGGCCGAGGATATCGCGCGCAACATGAGCGCGATCAGCGCGCGCGTTTCGCCCATCCCGGGACGCACGGTGATCGGCATCGAACTGCCCAATGCCGACCGCCAGATGGTCAGTTACAAACAGCTGTCCAATTCGGCCGCCTTCGTCGACCACAAGGGCAGCCTGCCGATGATCCTGGGCAAGGACATCGCCGGCGAACCGATCGTCGCCGATCTTGCCGCCATGCCGCACTTGCTGGTTGCGGGCACCACCGGTTCGGGCAAGTCGGTCGGCCTCAATGCGATCCTGCTGTCGCTGCTCTATCGCTTCACGCCCGACGAATGCCGCCTGATCCTGATCGACCCCAAGGTGCTCGAGCTGAAAAGCTATGACGACATTCCCCACCTGCTCAGCCCGGTGGTCACCGAGCCGCACAAATCGGTGCGCGCACTCAAATGGGCGGTCGAGGAGATGGAGAAACGCTATCGGATGATGTCGTCGGTCAACTCGCGCAATATCGCCGGCTTCAACGAAAAGATCCGCAAGGCGGCCGAAAAGGGCAAGCCGCTCGGCCGCCGCGTGCAGACCGGCTTCGACCCCGAAACGGGCGAGGAACTCTACGAGGAAGAGCAGCTCGATTACCAGCCGCTGCCGCTGATCGTGCTGATCGTCGACGAGCTAGCCGACCTCATGGTCACGGTGGGCAAGGAAATCGAGGTGCTGATCCAGCGCCTGTCGCAGAAAAGCCGCGCCGCCGGCATCCATCTGATCATGGCGACGCAGCGCCCCTCGGTCGACGTCATCACCGGCGTCATCAAGGCCAACCTGCCCACCCGGATCAGCTTCAAGGTCACCAGCCGCATCGACAGCCGCACGATCCTGGGCGAACAGGGCGCCGAGCAGCTGCTGGGCAAGGGCGACATGCTTTACAAGCCCAATACCGGCGCGATGATCCGCGTCCACGGTCCCTTCGTCTCCGACGAGGAGGTCGAGCGGGTGGCCGATCACTGGCGCGGACAAGGCAAGCCCGACTATGTCGATGCGGTCACCGAGGAGCCCGAGGACGGCGGCTTCAATTTCGAGGACGAGTTCACCGCCAGCGACAATCCCGACGAGCGCAAGTATCGCCAGGCCTGCCAGATCGTGATCGAGAACCAGAAGGCATCGGGTTCGTGGCTGCAGCGCCAGATGGGCGTAGGCTACAACACCGCGGCCAAGTGGATCGAGCGGATGGAAAGCGAAGGCCTGGTCGGCCCCGCCAACCATGTCGGGCGGCGCGAGATTTTTCGCGATCAGGACGGCAACCCGCTGTAGCCATGCCCCGCACCGGCCCCACCGGGCAAATTAGGCGCGACGCGAGCAGATCAACGGGTTAGATCGTCCGGCGATGAGTATTGCGAGCGAAACGACCGGACAGGTCGCCCGGGAAGAGAAGGCCGACAAGGCGGATGGCACTGCCCGCCGGCCGATCAGCCGCTGGACGATCCTGCGCGCATTGGCCGAAATCCGTATCTGGTGGCGCGACGGTGTGGTTGCCGATCTCGATCATGTCGCCACGGTCGAACGGGTTCGCGGCGAATCGCTGCTGACCAGCCGCTATATCTTCATGACTGCTATGAGCGCGGGCATCGCCATCCTCGGCCTGCTGCTGTCCTCGCCAGCCGTGGTGATCGGCGCCATGCTGCTATCGCCGCTGATGAACCCGATCATCGGTACCGGCTTCTCGCTCGCCACCGGTGATGCGGGCTGGTTGCGCCGCTGCGGCAAGGCGCTGATCGCCGGGTCGATCTTCGCCATATTGTTCTGCGCGCTGATCGTGTTCCTTTCGCCGCTGCAAACCGTGACCGAAGAAATCGCCGCGCGCACCCGGCCCAACCTGTTCGACCTGCTGGTCGCGCTGTTTTCCGCGCTGGCAGGTTCCTATGCGGTGATTCGCGGGCGCGAAGGCACGATCGTGGGCGTTGCCATCGCCACCGCCTTGATGCCGCCGCTGGCGGTGGTCGGCTTTGGCCTCGCGACGTTCAACTGGACGGTCTTCGGCGGCGCGCTGGGGCTCTACGTCACCAACCTCGTGACCATCGGGCTGACCGCGGCCGTGATGGCGCGGCTGTACGGCTTCCAGTCGGACCTGACGCACCGCCAGAGCCGGGTGCAGTCGATCGGCATCATGGCAATCTTCATCGCGCTGGCGGTGCCGCTTGCCTTCTCGCTGCGCACCATTGCCTGGGAAGCCAATGGCCAGCGGATCGTCAATCAGGAAGTGGCGGAAGCATTTACCGACCGCGCGCGGGTGGAACAGCCGATCGTCAACTGGGCCGCCAAACCGGTGACCGTCTCGGCCAGCGTCTTCACCCCCGAGTTCAACCCGTCGGCCGACACCGATGTGGCCGAGCGCTTGGCCGAACGGCTGGGCCGGCCGGTGGTCGTCACCATCGACCAGTTCCAGGTCGGCACCGATCCGCGCGCGGCCGAACAGGCGGCGCTGGCGCAGGCGCGCGCACGCGAGGCCGCCGAAGCAAGCGAGCGCCAGATTGCCGCGCTGGGCCGCAGCCTCGCGCTGATTGCAGGGGTCGAGCGCAAGGATGTGCTGCTCGACCGGGAGAACCGCCGCGCGCGGGCCGACGCGCGGCCGCTCGAGGGGCTCACACTCGCCGGTTACCGCGAGCTCGAACAGCGGCTTGAAAACTCCACCCCGGGCTGGGCGGTCGAACTGCGCCCGCCGCTGTCGGCATTGCCCGAGATCAGCGTTGCCGAAGACGGTCTCGACAGCGCGAATGCGGGCCGGGTCGCCCTGATCGCCTGGGCGGCGCAGCGTTCGGGCGTCAGGGTATCGCTGTCGGGGAGCGAAACCGCGTTGCAGGCGGTCACCGGCGCGCTTGGCGATGACACCCGCCTGTTCGACACGCGAACCGAAGGCGAAGGCAATACGGTCGTGGCCGACTGGAGTGTGGCGACCGAATAGCGGCGCGGGAGCGGGCCGACACGAGCGGCACGGGCCACGGGCGCAGGGCGAAGCGGGCGGGCCGGGCTTGCCGCATCTTGGTTGCAGTTGTAACGGACGCGCGCAACCAAGGAGTCCCCCCATGCGCATCGGCAGCCCCAAGGAAATCAAGAACCACGAATACCGCGTCGGCCTGACGCCCGAGAGCGCTAAGGAGCTCGTCATGCAGGGCCACGAGGTTTGGATCGAGACGGAAGCGGGCTGCGGCATCGACGCGACCGACGAACAGTATATCGCTGCGGGCGCGAAGATCGTCGATGGGCCAGACCCGATTTTCGCCGATTGTGAAATGGTGGTGAAGGTCAAGGAACCGCAGGCTGTCGAACGCAAGAAATTGCGTGAGGGCCAGATCCTCTACACCTACCTGCACCTGGCACCCGATCCGGACCAGACGAAGGAACTGCTCGACAGCGGCGTCACCGCGATTGCCTATGAAACGGTGACCGGGCCGCGCGGCCAGCTGCCGCTGCTCAAGCCGATGAGCCAGGTTGCCGGACGGATGAGCGTGCAGGCCGGCGCCAGTGCGCTGGAAAAGGCGCATGGCGGACGCGGCGTGCTGCTTGGCGGTGTCCCAGGCGTAATGCCTGGCAAGGTCGTGGTGATCGGCGGCGGCGTGGTCGGCTTCAATGCCGCGCAGATGGCGGTCGGTCTCGGTGCCGACGTGACCATTCTCGATCGCGATCCCGAAGTGCTCGAAAAGGTCGGCACGCATTTCGAGGCGCGCGCCAGCACGCGCTTTTCCAACGCGGCCAATCTCTACGACGCAGTGACCAATGCCGATCTGGTGATCGGGGCAGTGCTGATCCCCGGCGCCGCGGCACCCAAGCTGGTAACGCGCGACACGCTGCGCGACATGCAGAAGGGCGCGGTGCTGGTCGACGTCGCGATCGACCAGGGCGGCTGTTTCGAAACCAGCAAGCCCACCACCCATGCCGATCCGACCTATGTCATCGACGATGTCGTCCATTACTGCGTGGCCAACATGCCCGGCGCAGTGGCGCGCACGAGCACCTATGCGCTCAACAACGTGACGCTGCCGCATGCGCTGCGCATCGCGCGGATGGGCTGGAAGGATGCACTCGCCGCCGATCCGCATCTCGCCGAAGGGCTCAACGTCCACCGCGGCGAAGTGACCTATGAAGCGGTCGCCACCGAACTCGGCTACGACTATCGCCCGACGGCGGAACTGCTGCGCTAGGTCAGACGAACGGCGCGATCACTTCGGGGCGCACCCGCGCGGGGCGCCCCGAAGTGCGATCGAGCATGGCCCAGGTGGTCGCCGCGCTGACGATCACCCGCCCCGCAGAATCGCGAAAATCGACGCGGCGCAGCGACTTGGCTCCGCGGGCCCCGCCTTCGATCCAGGTCGTGCCTTCGACGCTCTGCCCCAGGTCGATATTGCCGCGGTAGTCGATCTCGTGGCGGACCACGAGCCAGACATATTGCTCGCGGTCCTCGGGCCGCGCCGCGGCGTCCCAATGCGCGGTCGCCATGTCCTGTATCCACTGCACCCACACCGCATTGTTGACGTGCCCCATCTCGTCGATGTGGCGCGCCTCCGCGATGAAGCTGCGGGTGAAGCTGGGTATCACTCGGCCTCGCCCATCTGCCACAGGATGAAGGCGACCTCCTCGGCGGTTTCGTATATCGACTGGAAGCGGCCCGACTTGCCGCCGTGGCCCGCGCCCATATTGGTCTTGAGCAGCAGCTCGCTGTCGCCGGTCTTCACCTCGCGCAGCTTGGCTACCCATTTGGCGGGTTCCCAATAGGTTACGCGCGGGTCGTTGAGTCCGGCGGTCACCAGCATCGGCGGATAGTCCTGCGCCGTCACCTGGTCATAGGGGCTGTAGCTGAGGATATAGGCGAAGGCCTGCTTGCTCAGGATCGGGTTCCCCCATTCGGGCCATTCGCCCGGCGTCAGCGGCAATTCTCCGTCGAGCATGGTCGACAGCACATCGACGAAGGGCACATGCGCCACCACCGCGCCCCACAGCTCGGGATCGGTGTTGACCACCGCGCCCATCAGCTCGCCGCCCGCCGAACCGCCCGAAATGCTGATCCGGCCTTTCTCGGTATAGCCCTTGGCGACCAGTCCCTTCGCCACGTCGACGAAATCGTTGAACGTGTTGGTGCGCTCGTTGAGCTTGCCCTGCAGGTACCACTTGCGGCCCAGATCGTCGCCGCCGCGAATATGCGCGATGGCGTAGGCATAGCCGCGATCGACCAGGCTCAGCCGCGAGGTCGAGAAGCCCGGCGGCACCGCATAGCCATAGGCGCCGTAGGCATAGAGGTGCAGCGGCCCGGTCTTCGGCCGGTCCTTGCGCATGATGATGCTGACCGGAACCATCGTGCCGTCGCGTGCGGCGATCTCGACACGCTCGGTGGTGTAGAGCGCGGGGTCGTAGCCGCTGGGGATTTCCTGCTGCTTGAGCAGTTCAAGCTCGCCCGTGGCGACGTGGTAGTCATAGACCGAATCGGGCGTGACCATGCTCTCGTAGGCCAGCCGCAGGGTGTCCTGATCGTACTCGGGATTGTTGCTCAGCCCTGCGCTGAAGCTGGCCTCGGCAAAGGCGATCGGCTTGACCAGATTGGCATCCTTGTAGGACCGCAGCTGGATCTGGTCGAGCCCGCGCAGTCGCCCTTCGGTGACATAGAAGTCCTTGAACAGTTCGAAACCGGTCAGGTAAAACTCGTCCGATCCGGAAATCAGCGTGGTCCAGTCGCCCGGCGTATCGAGCTTGGCGGTCGCCAGCCGGAAATTGACGTGGTCGTCATTAGTATGGACCCACACCATCCCGTCGCGCACATCGACATCGTATTCGACGCCCTTCTGGCGCGGCTTGACCAGCACCTGCTCCGCCGTCGGATCGCTGGCGGGCACCAAGCGGACTTCGCTGGTCTCGTTGTCGCCGGTCGAAATGATCAGCCAGTCTTCCTGCGCCGACAGGCCGGTGCCGACACGGAAGCCCTCGTCCATGGTTTCGCGGTAGAGTTCGACGTCTTCGCTGACCGGCGTGCCGAGGACATGCATGGTCGCATCGTGGACGCGCCAATTGTCGTCCGCAGTGCCATAGACCAGCGCCGTGTCGTTCTTCACCCAGACGAGGTCCGACAGCGTGCCGGGGATCTCGTCGGGCAGCAGTTCGCCCGTCTCCAGGTCCTTTATCCGCGCGGTAAAGCGTTCGGAGCCGTTGGTATCGGCCGAATAGGCGAGGTAGCGGCCGTTCTGCGACACCGAAAACGCGCCCAGGCGGAAATATTCCACCCCTTCGGCCAGCGCGTTCTCGTCGAGGATCAGGACGTCGTCGCCCCCGGCAACCGGCTTGCGGTAATATTTGCGGTATTCCGCGCCTTCCTCGAACTCCGACCAGTAGAGATAATCCCCGCGGCGCTGCGGCACGGTGGAATCGTCTTCCTTAATGCGCGCCTTCATCTCCGCGAACAATTCGTCGACCAGCGGCTGCTGCGGCTTCATCCGCGCTTCGAACCACGCGTTTTCGGCCTTCAGATGGTCGAGCACGTCCTCGTCGTCGATCGTCGGATAGGACTGGTCGCGCAGCCAGTGGTAGGGGTCGGAAATCGTGATCCCGTGATGCGAATAGCTGTGGTCGCGTTTTTCGGCAGTCGGCGGCGAAGTCGGCTGTGGCACTGTGGTCCCTTCGGAGTTCTGGGCGTGGAGCGGCGCGCTGAGCGCCAGCGATGCGGCAGATAGGAACGCGGCGTATCGCATGAAAGGCATGGGTGGTCCTCCCCCGGGCGGCGCAAAACTGGAAAGGAGCGCCGCGGATGACTATGACGGGGGAGTGATTATGCGGCTGCGCCACGCGCCGCAAGCACCGAGTCGCTCCCCAGCGCGACCGGCGCGAAGGAAAGGATTTCTCGATGCTGATGCAGACCCATGAAGCCCGTCTCGACGGATTGCGCAAGGAACTGGCCCGCCGCGGCCTCGACGGCTTCGTCATTCCCATCTCGGACGAGCACATGAGCGAATATGTCGGCTCCTATGCCCAGCGGCTTAACTGGCTGACCGGTTTCGGCGGCAGCGCCGGAAGTGCCGCCGTGCTGCAGGACCGCGCAGCAATGTTCACCGACGGGCGCTATACCGTCCAGGTGCGCGAGCAGGTCAGCGGGGCGCTGTACGATTACGAGGATGTGCCCGCCACATCGCCCGCCAAATGGATCGCCGAGCACGCGCCCGAGGGGGCGAAGATCGGCTATGACGCATGGCTGCATGGGATCGGCTGGGCCGAGGAGGCCGAAGCCGCGTTCGCACGCAAGGGCATCGAACTGGTCCCGGTGGACGGCAATCCGATCGATGCAATCTGGGACGACCGTCCGCAGGCCTCGCTGGCCGCAGCGGTGCCGCATGGCGACGAGCATGCCGGACGATCAAGCGCCGACAAGCGTTCCGAAGTGGCCGACTGGCTCAAGCAGGAAGGCTATGACGCGACCGTCGTCAGCGCGCTCGATTCGGTCGCGTGGCTGCTGAACATGCGCGGCAGCGATGTCGACAACACTCCTGTCGCGCTGTCCTATGTCCTGGCGCATGCCGATGGCACTGCCGAACTATTCATCGCTCCCGACAAGGTCACGCCCGAACTCACCCAGCATCTGGGCAATGCGGTGACGGTGCGCGACCGCGCGGAATTCGTACCCGCGCTCGAGGCGCTGGAGGGCAAACGGGTCGCGGTCGATCCGAACCATGCGGTGGCGGGCATCTTCCACGCGCTGGAACAGGGCGGCGCCAGCGTGGTGCGCACCGACGATCCGACCGTGCTGCCCAAGGCGATCAAGAACCCGGCCGAACAGCAGGGCCACCGCGATGCCCAGTCGCGCGATGGTGCCGCCGTGGCGCGGTTCCTGCGCTGGCTCGGCATCGAAGCGCCCAAGGGCGGCGTCGACGAGCTCGCCGCGGCGGCCAAGCTGCGCGAATTCCGCGAAGCGGGCGGCCTGCTCAAGGATGCGAGCTTCGACACGATCAGCGCCGCGGCGGGCCATGCCGCGCTGCCGCATTACAAGGTCGATGAAGACAGCAATATCCCGATCCCGCCGTCGTCGATCTACCTCGTCGATTCGGGCGGCCAGTATCTCGACGGCACCACCGACATCACCCGTACCGTGTGGATCGGCCCGGGCGAGCCCAGCGCCGAGATGATCGAGCGCAACACGCGCGTGCTCAAGGGCCATATCCAGCTCGACATGCAGAAATTCCCCGATCGCACCACTGGCGGCGCGCTCGACGCGCTGGCCCGGATGCATTTGTGGAACGGCGGGGTCGATTACGGCCACGGCACCGGTCACGGCGTCGGCAGCTTCCTCTCGGTCCACGAGGGCCCGCAGCGGATCAGCAAGCCGGGCGGCGCCTTCCCCGGCACCGAAACCCCGCTGCGCGAGGGGATGATCCTGTCGAACGAGCCCGGTTACTACAAGCCCGGCGAATACGGCATCCGGATCGAGAACCTCGTGCTGGTGGTCGATGCGGGCCTTGCGGACAGCGAGGGCAAGTATCTCGGCTTCGAAACGCTGACGATGGTTCCGCTCGACCGGACGCTGGTCGACCGCGCGCTGCTCAGCGAGGCCGAGATCGGCTGGTGGAACGACTATCACACCGCGGTCTACGCCACGCTTGCCCCGCAGCTCGAGGGCGATGATCTCGCCTGGCTCGAGGAGCAATGCGCGCCCTTGTAAGCCAGATCATGTTCCCCTAATGTTCCGCCGGTCGCGAGTCGTTTTCGACAAGGAGAATGCAGATGATCGGATATGTGACACTGGGGACCAACGATCTCGAGCGGGCGGCTCGGTTCTACGATCCCATCGCGGCCGAACTGGGCGTGGGGCGGATGATGGATTTCGACAGCTTCATTGCCTGGGGGGCGATGGATGGCGCGCCGGGCATCGCGGCAACCAAGCCGTTCGACGGGAACGAGGCCAGCGTGGGCAATGGCACGATGGTGGCGCTGCAGGCGAAGGACCGCGACCAGGTCCGCCGGCTGTATGACATTGCGCTCGCCAATGGCGGCAGCGACGAGGGCGAACCGGGACCGCGCGGCGAGCCCGATGCCAATGGCATGGTGTTTTATGCCGCCTATTTCCGCGACCCGGATGGCAACAAGCTCAACGCCTTCCTGATGGACAAGGCGGCCTGACGAGGCGATCGCGCCGACGCGCTTGCTGCGCGATGAACGCGGCCGGCGGCGTGATACCTTCCGTTACAATTCAGGCCAGGTTCGGGATATTGCTGCGACATTGTCGGCCTAGAACAGGGACACGAGCTGCGGCGGGCCAGACCTCCCTCCCCTCAGACCCCGGTCCGTCGCAGCTCTCCAGACCTTTGGAGATATCCTATGAACAAGACCATCCTTGCCCTTTCCGCCGCCGCACTGGCGCTGACCGGTACCACCGCGATCGCGCAGCACCGCGGGGCGCATAATCCCGATACCGATGGCAACGGCAGTGTCACGCTGACCGAAATGCAGGCCGCCAGCGCCGAACGTTTCGCCCGCATGGATGCCAATGGCGACGGCGTGATCAACGCTGCCGACCGCCAGGCGCGCGGTGCCCAGATGTTCGCCCGCGCCGATGCCAATGGTGACGGCGAGCTCACCGCAGCCGAAATGCAGGCCGCCCGCGAGGCGCGCAAGGCCGATCGTCCCGAGCGCGGCGAACGCAGCGAACGGCGGGCCAAGCGCGGCGGTGACCGGACCGAACGGATGGCCCAGCGTTTCGCGCAGGCCGATACCGACAATTCGGGCGGCCTCTCGCAAGCCGAACTCGCCGCAATGCACGAAGCGCGCGGCGAACGCGGCAAGCGGGGCAACCGCGGCGGGAAGCGCGGCGGCATGTTCCTGAGCGCCGATGCCAATGGCGACCAGGCGATCAGCCGCGCCGAATTCGATGCCGCGGTGCAGGCACGTTTCGCCAAGCTCGACAGCGATGGCAATGGCGCGATCTCGGCCGAGGAGCGCGAAGCCCACAAGGCGGAACGCCGGGCCGAACGGCAGGCCAAGCGCGGCGAGCGCCGCGGCCAGTAACGCTTGATCGCATGGACCGCTGGACGGTAGGCGCGCAAGTGCAAGACCTATGACCGAACCCGCGCCCACCTCCATCCTGCTCGTCGATGACGAGCCCAGCCTGCGCGAACCCCTGGCGGAGTATCTCTCCCGCCAGGGGTTCGTCGTGCGCGAAGCGGACAGCGCCGCGCAGGCGCGCACGCTGATCGCGCAGGAATTGCCCGATCTCGCCCTGCTCGACATCATGATGCCCGGCGAGGACGGCTTGTCGCTGTGCCGCCACCTCGTCGAAAGCCGCGGCCTGCCCACGATCCTGCTGACCGCCAAGGGCGAAGCGATGGACCGGATTATCGGATTGGAAATCGGCGCCGACGATTATGTCACCAAGCCGTTCGAACCGCGCGAGCTGGTGGCGCGCATCCGTTCGGTGCTGCGCCGCGCCGAACGGCCGGCCGCTGCGGCAGCGGACGAGGAGCTGCTCTACCATTTCGAGGGCTGGCAGCTCGATCCGCTCAAGCACCGGCTGACCGATCCGACCGGCGCGCTCGTACCGCTGTCGACTGCCGAGTTCCGCATGCTCCGGGCGTTTTGCGATCATCCGCGCCAGGTGCTCGACCGCGACCGCCTGCTCGATATGGTGCAGGGGCGCGAAGCCCAATTGTTCGACCGCGCGGTCGACAACCAGATCAGCCGGCTGAGACGGAAGATCGAAACCGACAGCCGTAATCCCCATTTCATCCAGACCGTGCGCGGCGGCGGCTATCGCTTCGGCGCCGAAGTGACGCGCGTCGCGCGCGGCGAGACGGCATGACGCGGTTGCTGCCGCGCAGCCTGCTGGGCCAGGTCATGCTGGCACTGGCCGCGGCGCTGCTGATCGCACAGGCGATTTCGGCAGTCATGCTGTACCGGGCCGCATCCGAACGGCGCGAGTTCGCACTGGCCAGTGCCGCCAGTTTCCAATTGCTGGCCGGCCAGCGGCGCGATCTGCGCGGCGAGCGGCGTGCCTCCGGCCCGCCCCGTCCAGTCACTCGCCGCATCCCCGGTGCCGAGCGCGGCCTGCGCCTTCCCCGCCGAATCCGCTTTACCGAGACGGCTGCCGTTCCGCTGCTTCCCGGCGAGAGCCGCAACCCCGCGCGCGAAGCCACCATAACCCAGCAGCTCGAACGGCAGGGGCTGGCCGTGGCCGAAGTGGTCGCGACCGAGCGCGCCGTATCGGCCGATCCGCTGATCGCGCAGTCCGCGGCCGATTCCCCCGAATGGCGCGAGCGGCTGCCCGCAAACCGCGAGACATTGCTGGTCGTGGGACTGAGGCAGGCGGGCAGCGACGACTGGCAGGTCGCGCGCCTTGCCGTGCCACCGCCCGATCGCGGACCCGTGCGCTCGCTGGTGCTGCAGACGGTGATCCTGTTCCTCGTGCTGGTCGGCCTGCTCTATTTCGTCCTGCGGCGGATCACCCGCCCGCTGGCCACGCTGGCCGAGCGCACGCGGCGTTTCGGCAGCGGCGCGGTCCCCGGCGAGCCGCTCAGCCCGAGCGGTCCCGACGATGTCCGCCGGTTGATCCACGCGCATAATGCGATGGAGGCGCGGATCGGTTCGATGCTCGACGAGAAGGACGTCATGCTCGGGGCGATCGGCCACGACCTCAAGACCCCTCTGGCGGCGCTGCGCGTGCGCATAGAAAGCGTCGAGGACGAAGCCGCACGGGCAAAGATGGCGGCCACGATCGAGGATATCACCCGCACGCTCGACGAGATCCTTTCGCTCGCGCGGATCGGGCGCAGCGACGCCCCGCCCGAGATGACCGAACTGGGCGCGCTGGCCGCTTCGGTGATCGAGGAATTCGAGGACATGGGCCAGCCGGTCACGCTTGCCAGCGGGAGCCGCATCGCCGCGGCGGTCCATCTCACCTGGCTCAAGCGCGGGCTGCGCAACCTGGTCACCAATGCGCTGCGCTATGCCGGCACGGCGAATGTCAGCGTGCTGCGCGAGAACGGCATGGCGGTGCTGCGGGTGGAAGATGGTGGCCCCGGCATCCCCGAAGAGCGCATCCACGACATGCTCGAACCCTTCACGCGCGGCGAGGCCAGCCGCAATCGCGAAACGGGGGGGTCGGGGCTGGGGCTGACGCTGGCGCGTGCGGTGGCCGAACAGCACGGCGGCACGCTGTCGCTCGCCAATCGCGCGCAGGGCGGCCTGCGCGCCGAGATCCGCCTACCGCTCTAGCGCATCAGGCCGCCGACTAGATTGCGGACGAAACGGCCCGCGATGCTGCCGCCGAATTCGGTGGCGATCGTCCCCGCCGCAGAGGTTGCCGCAGTGCGCACCGGATTGGCACGGCTGGTCCGGCCCATCACCTTGGCCGCGATGATCGAGGCCGCGCTACTGGCGGCGGCCCCTGCCGCGGCCTTGCCTGCACGCTCCCATAGCGAAGTGGTCTTGCGGCTGCGCTTGCGCACTTCCTTCTCGCCCTTCTCGGCGACTTCCTCGGCAGTGGCGGCGGCGTCGGCGGCCTTGGCAGCAAGCACTTCCTCGGCGCTTTCACGATCGACCGCGACGTCGTATTTGCCATCGACCGCGCTCACCGAATTGACGATCGCGCGTTCCTTCTCGGTCACCGGGCCAAGCCGCGATTGCGGAGGCTTGATCAGCGTCCGCTGGACCACGGTGGGCGCGCCTTCCCCGTCGAGCGTCGAGACCAGCGCCTCGCCCACCTTGAGCTCGGTGATCGCCTGCTCGACATCGAGTTCGGGATTGATGCGGAAGGTCTCCGCTGCCGCCTTGATCGCCCGCTGGTCGCGCGGGGTGAAGGCGCGCAGCGCATGCTGGACGCGGTTGCCCAGCTGGCCGGCGATCTTCTCGGGAATGTCCACCGGGTTCTGCGTGACGAAATAGACTCCGACGCCTTTCGAGCGGATCAGGCGGACGACCTGTTCGACCTTGTCTTCGAGGGCTTCGGGCGCATCATCGAAGAGAAGGTGCGCTTCATCGAAGAAGAACACCAGCTTCGGCTTGTCCGGGTCGCCCACTTCGGGGAGGCTCTCGAACAGTTCGGCGAGCAGCCACAGCAGGAAGGTGGCATAGAGCTTGGGCGCGCGCATCAGCTTGCTCGCGGCGAGCACGTTGATGACGCCGCGACCCTGCGCATCGCATGCGAGGAAATCGTCGATTTCCAGCGCGGGCTCGCCGAAGAACCTGTCGGCGCCCTGGCTCTCGAAGCTGAGCAGCTGGCGCTGGATCGCGCCGACGCTCTGTTTGGCCACATTGCCGTATTTGCCCGACAGGTCTTTCGCATTGTCGTAGGCATAGGCCAGCATCGATTGCAGATCGCCCAGGTCGAGCAGCAGCAACCCGTTGTCGTCGGCATAGCGGAAGACGATGTTGAGCACGCCTTCCTGCGTCTCGTTCAGGTCGAGCAGCCGTGCGAGCAGCATCGGCCCCATTTCCGAGATGGTGGTGCGGATCGGGAAGCCCTGTTCGCCGTACAGGTCCCAGAACACCGCGGCGTTGTCGGCATAGGCGTAATCGTCCATGCCCAGTTCCTGTGCGCGCGCCTCGAGCTTGTCGGCATGCTTGAATTGCGGCGATCCCGCCAGCGAGACCCCGGCGAGGTCACCCTTCACATCGGCGACGAACACTGGCACCCCCTGCGCCGAAAAGCTTTCGGCAAGGCCCTGTAATGTCACCGTTTTCCCGGTCCCGGTGGCGCCCGCGATCAACCCGTGCCGATTGGCCTGGTCGAGCCGCAGGTGCTGGCGCTGGCCATTCGCGCCCAGTCCCAGAAAAATCTCGCTCATGCACTCAATCCCCATTCCGCAGGCCCGCCGATGCCGGCCATCTGACGCAGCCTTGTGGGTGCGGTCAAGCAATCCCTCGACAGGCGCTGCGCTTGCGGTAAAGGCTGGCACCGATGGCGGAACGGCAGCCCTTTGTCCTGCTCGACGATGCGCGTGAAACGGGCGCAGCCGATGCCTTGCTGTTCGAAAACCCGCGCCGGGTCTTCGTCGCCCACCGTCCCGAACAGGTCGCCCGGGTGCTTGCCGATGCCGATGACGCGCGCCGCGAAGGCGGCGAGCTGGCGGGCTATATCGCCTATGAGGCCGGGCTTGCGCTCGAAGACCGGTTGGCCGACCGCGCGGCGGTGCGCAGCGGCGGTGCGGGTCCGCTGATGTGGCTGGGCCTGTTCGGCGAACCGGTCCGGATCCCCGCTGACGAAATGCCGCACTGGCTGGCGGCGCGCGCACCGGGCGGCGGCAGCGTCGGCCCGCTGGAACCGCAGCTTTCGCCCGGCGGCTATGCGCAGGCCTTCGCGCAGTTGCAGGAGGCGATCCGCGCGGGCGATATCTACCAGGCCAATCTGACTTTCCCGCTGGCGGGCGGCTTCTCGGGCGATCCGCTGGGCCTCTATGCCGCGCTCAGGCCTGCGGCGCAGGCCGGTTACGGCGGCGTCGTCTTCGACGGCGCGCACTGGCTGCTCAGCCTCAGCCCCGAACTGTTCGTGTCGCTCAAGGACGGCGAGGCCAAGGCCAAGCCGATGAAGGGCACGCGCCCCCGCGGCGGAGATAGCGCCGCGGACGACGCGCTGGCGGGTGAGCTGGCCGCATCGGTCAAGGACAAGGCCGAAAACCTGATGATCGTCGACCTGATGCGCAACGACCTGTCGCGCGTCGCGGAAGCGGGCAGCGTGCGCGTCGACAATCCGTTCGCGGTCGAGAGCTACCCGACGGTGCACCAGATGGTCAGCGTGGTGCGCGCGCGGCTCAAGCCGGAATGCGGCGCAGCCGACCTCGTGCGTGCGCTGTTCCCCTGCGGATCGATTACCGGCGCCCCCAAGATCCGCGCGATGGAACTGATCGACGCCGCCGAACGCGACCCGCGCGGGCCCTATTGCGGCGCGATCGGGCGGATCGGCGCGGGGGGCGATGCCGCCTTCAACGTCGCGATCCGGACGCTGCGGCTGACCGAGATAGAAAACGCCCGCGGCAAGGCCGTGCTGGGCGTCGGCGGGGCGATCGTCGCCGACAGCGAGCCGCGCACTGAATGGCGCGAAGCACTGCTAAAGGGCGCTTTCGCGCGCACGTCCTCGCCCGCGCACCAGGCCGCGCAATTCGACCTGATCGAAACCATGCGCTTCGTCCCCGAAACCGGGATCGCCATGCTCGAGACCCATCTCGAACGGCTGAAGGCAAGCGCTGGAGAACTGGGCTTCTCCTTCGACCGGCACGATGCCCGCAACCAGCTGCACGCGCTGTGTTTCGTGCTGGAGAAGCCGAGCCGCGTGCGCCTGCTTGCCGCGCGTTCGGGTGCGATCGCGCTCGAGGCGCAGGACATGCCCGCGCCCTGGGGCGACCCGGCCCGCTGCATCATCCTGCCGCTGCCCGTCGATCCCGGCGACTGGCGGCTGCGCCACAAGTCCAGCGACCGCGGGTTCTACGACGAAGCGCGCCGCGTGGCTCAGGCGCATGACGCCGACGAGGCGCTGTTCGTACGCGAGGACGGCCTGCTCACCGAAGGCAGCGTCACCAACATCTTCGTCCCCAGCCCCGACGGAGTGCTGCTGACCCCGCCCGCCCGGCTGGGCCTGCTGCCCGGTGTCTTCCGCCGGACGCTGATCGGGGAAGGCCGCGCGCGCGAAGCGGAATTGCGAATCGAGGACCTCGCGGGCGGCTTCATGCTCGGCAATGCGCTGCGGCGGATGATGGATGCGCGGCTGGTCGGGGAATGACGCCCGCACGCCTGCCGCTTGTCGCGCGGCGGGTTTTTCTCCAAGGACGGCGCATCCCTCCCCCTACGGCCCTTCGACACGCTCGGGGCGAACGGAAAGCTCTATGTCCCATATCCCCATCCTGTTCGAAGACGGCGAAGCGCTGGTCATAAACAAGCCTTCCGGGCTGCCGATCGAACGCCCCCGCCGCGGCGGGGCCTCGCTCGAGGACCATTTCGAGGAATTGAAGCTGGGTTTCCAGCGCGCGCCCATGCCCGTGCACCGGATCGATACCGATACCAGCGGCTGCCTGCTGCTGGCGCGCAACGCCAAGGCGCTCAAGCGCTTTGCCAAGGCGTTCGAGGAACGCCTGGTCGAGAAGCGCTATCTCGGGGTACTGTCGGGCGTGCCGGCCGATAGCGAAGGCACGATCGAACTGTCGCTGTCCAAGATCAGCAGCGCGGAAAAGGGCTGGCGGATGATCGCCGCGAAAAAGGGCAAGCCCTCGATCACCCACTGGCGGGTGCTGGCCGAGCACGGTGGACACACGCTGGTGGAATTCCGCCCCGAAACCGGGCGGACGCACCAGATCCGCGTGCATTGCCAGGCGGGGCTGAACCTGCCGCTGCTGGGCGACCCGGTCTATGGCAATGGCAAGGGCGCGCCGCGCACCATGCTGCATGCCGCGGCGCTGACCGTGCCGCGCACGGGCAAGCCGCCGATCGATGCCGCCGCCCCGCTGCCGCGCGATTTCGCCGCGCTCGGCTTTGCCGATGGGTAAGATTGCCGACCGGGCACTCGAAATCGCCGAAGAGAAGTTCATCGCTTCCTCCGGCCCCGGTGGGCAGAACGTCAACAAGGTCGCAACCTCGGTCCAGCTGCGGGTGGACGTCTTCCAGATCGGCCTGCCGCCCGAGGCTTTCGAACGGCTGAAGGACATCGCGGGAAGCAAGCTGACCAAGAATGGCGAGATCGTCTTTACCGCCAACGAATACCGCACGCAGGAGCAGAACCGCGAGGCCGCGCGCGAACGGCTGGTGGCGCTGCTCCACGAGGCGCTGAACCCGCCGCGCAAGCGCAAGAAGAGCCGGGTCAACCGCGTGGGCAAGGTCAAGCGGCTGAAGGCGAAGAAGGTCCGCGGCGATGTCAAAGCCAAGCGCGGCAAGGTGGACTGGTAGGATAATGCAAAGGCCCGCCCGCCGGCGCAGCGCCGCCGGGGGGTCGACCGGCAGCGCAATTTGCCGCCGCCGGATGCTTGACTTTCGCGCGTGAATCGCCCAATGGCCGCGCCGGAACGGCGGTGCTGTGCGCGCCGCCCTTGTTTTTTCGGGCCCGACCGGCCCCTTTCAGATCTTTAGGAACACGCCATGGCGAAGCCCGCAACCGTCAAGATCAAGCTCGTCTCGACTGCCGATACGGGCTTCTATTACGTGACCAAGAAGAACCCGCGCAACCACACGGAAAAGTTCACCTTCCGCAAGTACGATCCGGTTGCCCGCAAGCACGTCGAATTCAAGGAAGCGAAGATCAAGTAAGGCGCGCATTGCTGAACCGCGGGAACGCAGTTGGTTCAGTGATGGTTCAACGCTCCGTGTCTATCAGCAGGAGCATGAGCACCTTGTCTTCGAAATCGAACAAAACGATCCGCGCCGCGCTGGCTCTTTCGCTGGCTGCGGCGCTTCCCGTATCGGCCGTGCTTACGCCTGCGCCCGCAGTGGCGGCTGAAGGCGATCTCGATCGCGCGGTGACCGCGCTGCGCGGGATTTCCACCATGAAGGCCGATTTCGTCCAGACCGACCGCAGCGGCCAGACGGTCCGCGGCGTGATGACGCTCAAGCGTCCCGGCAAGATCCGCTTCGAATACGAAAAGGGCGTCCCCATGCTCGTCGTGTCGAACGGCAAGTCGATGTACATGGTCGATTACGAGGTCAATCAGGTGCAGCGCTGGCCGATCAGCAATTCGCCGCTGGGGGCGTTGCTCGACCCCAGCCGCGACGTGAAACGGTATGGCAAGCTGGTCCCGACCAGCCATCCCGATGTGGTCAGCGTCGAGGTGCGCGACACCAAGCGGCCCGAATTCGGCGTGATCACGCTGATTTTCGCACGGGACCGCGCCGCGCCCGGCGGGCTGCGGCTGACGCATTGGGTCTCGCTCGATTCGCAGAACCACCGGACCACGGTGCAGCTCGCTAACCAGCGCTATGGCGTCGCGGTGGCGGACAGCGCGTTCACCTTCCGCGATCCGCGCCGTTCATCCCGTCGCCCGGGATAAACGGCCTCGCGGCGAACGGTGCGCGGTGTGCGATATCCCGCAACGGCGCGTTCATAGAACAGCAATCGGCCCCGGCCTAATTTAACCATCACGAGACGACACGAAGCGGGTTTCCCCCCTGTTGACCCCTTCGATCAGGTTCATCTCGTACCAAGCGTGACGAACGCTCACAGGAAACCCCCGCACCAATGCCCCCGGTGCGGGGGTTTTTTGTGTCCTGGCGCCGTGCGGGTGGCGGCCCGGACGCAAGGTCCGGGCCGCGCCGCCGATCAGTCCGCCGGCCAGCCGTATGCCTTGCGGATCACGTCGTAGATCAGGTTCTGTTCCATCACGCCGCGCACGCTGCCCGCGCCCGGGCCATTGGCGTAGAGCGCGACATCCTCGCCCGCATGCGTTTCCGAGCCCAGGGGGACCAGCGCCTGCTGATGCGCCATCACCCCGGTTTCGGGGGTCGGTCGGCCGGCGCCCGCATCGTGCTTCACAGCCCCCGGACCATTGGCATAGCCCAGCGTGGTGTAGGGCTGGCCATCGGCGGCCAGCATCAGATCGGCGTCGTCCCCGCCCCCGCCGGCGGGCGGGACGACGAGGCCGAGGATATCGTTGCCGCGCCGCGGGTAGCCCGCGATGGTGAACACATGGCTGTGATCGGCCGTGACCATGATCAGCGTTTCGGCCGGGTCGGTGTTGTCGATCGCCCACTGGATCGCCCGCGCGAACTCGACCGCTTCCTCCAGCGCGTAGCCCGCCTGCCCCGCGTGGTGGCCGTGATCGATCCGCCCGCTTTCGACCATCAAATAGAAGCCGTCCGGGTCGCCTGCCAGCCGGGTAACGGCCGCGGCGGTCATGTCGGTCAGCGTGGGTTCGCTGCTCTCGGCGTCGCGATCGACCATGTAGGTCATGTGGCTGGGCGAAAAGAGCCCGAGCAGCGGCGCATCGGCGGGAGCTGCGGCCAGATCGGCGGCGGTGGTGACGAAATGGCCCCCGGTGGCGGCCTGCCAGTCGCCGGGCAGGTCGGCGCCGTCATCGAGCCGCAGTCCGCCGTTCTGCTTGCCATAAAATGCCACGCTGCCGCCGCCCAGCGCGACATCGAACGGCGCGGCGACCAATTGCTGCGCGATGTCGCTGCAGCCGCGTCCGCGCTGGTCTTCGGGAATGGCGGTATCGCCTTCCCAGTCGCGCGACACGCTGCGCGCATAGACCGAGGCGGGGGTCGCATGCGTGAGCCGCGCGGTGCTGACGATGCCCAGCGCCAGCCCGCGCTGCTTCACCTCTTCGCCCAGCAGGCCCAGTTCGTGCCCGCTGCCCGAAGCGCAGTCGCCCGTGGTCACGCCCGGCCCGTAGCCGAGCACGCCGATCCGGGTTTTCACGCCCGTATGCATGGCGCTGGCCGTGCCCGCGCTGTCGGCGACCTGCGCATCGGTGTTGTAGGTCTTGACCAGCGCGACATTGTCGAAGGTCTCGAACGGCAGGACGTATTCCTCGCCGCTCTGCCCCTGCTTCTGGCCCGCATAGATGCGCGCGGCGGTGACAGTGGAAATGCCCATGCCGTCGCCGATGAACAGGATGACGTTCTTCGCCTTGCCCGCGGCCTGTGTCTCGCTGGCAACCGGTGCGGCGCGCGACTTGTCGGGATAGTTGTAATTGTTGGTGGTGGTGCAGCCACCCAGCAACAGCGCGGCGGATGCCGCCAGCGCGGCGAGGGAAGGGGTCCGGATCATGTAGCTCTCCTGGCAATCGCCCCCCGCGCTATCGGCTCGATGCGAAAAGGGAAAGGTGGAGTTTTCCCGGCGCGCGTCCTAAGTCGCTGGCCATGGTTTCTATCGCTACCTGGAACATCAATTCCGTCCGCCTGCGCATGCCCATCGTCGAGCGCTTCATCGAAGAGCAGGCGCCCGATGTGCTGTGCCTGCAGGAGATCAAGTGCCAGGAGCACCAGTTCCCCTACGAGGCGTTCCGCGCGCTGGGATACGAGCATTTCGCCGTGCATGGGCAGAAGGGCTATCACGGAGTCGCGACGGTGGCGAAAACGCCGCTCAGGGAATTCAGCCGCCACGACTGGCAGGACAATGGCGAGGCGCGCCATGTCGGGGTCGAGCTGACCGAGCATGACGGGATGATCGTCGAGAATGTCTATGTCCCGGCGGGCGGCGACGAGCCCGACCGCGAGAAAAACGCCAAGTTCGGCCAGAAGCTCGATTTCCTTGACCGGATGACCCGCTGGGCCGATGCGGTCGACCGCCCGACGCTGATCGTCGGCGATTTCAACATCGCCCCGCTCGAAAGCGACGTGTGGAACCACAAGCAATTGCTCAAGGTGATCAGCCACACGCCGATCGAGGTCGAGAGCCTGCAGCGCTTCATGGACGCGCACGGCTGGAGCGATATCGGGCGCGAACACGTCAAGGCGCCCGAACGCTATTACAGCTGGTGGAGCTACCGGTCGAAGGACTGGAAGGTGAACGACCGCGGCCGCCGGCTCGACCACATGTGGGCCAGCCCCGAACTCGCACGGCAGGCCACCGGCCATTCGATCCACGAATACGCGCGCGACTGGGAAAAGCCGTCGGACCATGTGCCGCTGGTGACGGAGTTCACGCTCTGAGCACGGCCTCCCCTTCACGGCGTGCGGCGCAGGCGGTGGACGCGCTGCGCCACGGCTGGCCGCTCGCCATTGAAGGGGCCCCGCTGCTGCAACCGGTCGAAACCGCTTTCGGCGAGCTGGCGGGATCGGCCATGCTGATCTCCGCCACGCGCGCGGCGACGCTCAAGCTGGCCAACCAGATCGAAGCCGCCGCGCCGCGCCAGCCGGTGCTGATGCGCGGCGCCGACCCATTCGACCTGCCGGCCGCGCTGGCGGTTGCCGACCCGGCGCTCGACATGGCCAACCCGCTCAAGGGGCCGTTCAAGGCGCTGGCGCTCGAATGGGAGGAGCAGGCGCGCGCCGCGCTCGAACTCGCCCGCCTCGCCGGCGTGCTGCCCGCCTTTCTGGTCGATCCGGAGAATGCCGGCGAAGCGGTTGCGCTGAATGCTGCCGATGTGGGCGCCTTTACCGATGCCGCGCGGCTGCAAATCGCCTCGCGCGCGCGGCTGCCCGTGGCCGCCGCCGACGATGCGCGGATCGTCGCCTTCCGCAGCCCCGACGACACACGCGAGCATGTCGCGCTGATTATCGGCGAGCAATCGGCCGACCGTATTCCGCTGGTCCGGCTGCACTCCGAATGCCTCACGGGCGATATCCTCGGCAGCCTCAAATGCGACTGCGGCCCGCAGCTCGCCGCCGCGCTGCAGGCGATGGCGCAGGAAGCGGACAAGGGCGGCTGGGGCATACTCCTGTACATGCGGCAGGAAGGCCGCGGGATCGGCATCATCAACAAGCTGCGCGCCTACCGCCTGCAGGATCAGGGCTTCGACACGGTCGACGCGAACACGCGGCTGGGCCTGCCCGACGAAGCGCGCGATTTTCCCACAGCAGCGCGGATGCTGGAGCTGCTCAATGTCGGGGAGATCCGGCTGATGACGAACAATCCGGCCAAGGTCGCGGCGCTCGCCGCGGTGGGCGTATCGATTGCCGAACGCGTGCCGCATGCGCTGCCCGACAACCCGCACAACGCCCATTACCTTGCGACCAAGCGCGACCGGTCGGGACATTTGCTGTGACCGCGATCGCGATCCGGCCCGAACGCGGCGGCGATGCACCGGCGATCTTCGCGCTGACCGAGGCAGCGTTTCGGGACATGCCCCATGCGGACGGCGACGAGCAGCAGCTGGTGGGCCAGCTGCGCGCCGATGGCGATCTGGCGCTGTCGCTGGTGGCCGAGGATGCGACGCGGATCGTCGGCCATGCCGCGTTTTCGCCGGTCACCATCTCCGATGGCAGCAAGGGGTGGTTCGGGCTCGGCCCGGTCAGCGTCTCGCCCGA
>Ga0098069_100111_pt1 | contig 49238 bp, 47 predicted proteins | sample 27_taG_FD_92584 | JGI IMG/M metagenome (GOLD analysis project Ga0098069, IMG submission 92584) | Marine viral communities from Cariaco Basin, Caribbean Sea - 27_WHOI_OMZ | ecosystem: Environmental > Aquatic > Marine > Oceanic | place: Caribbean Sea: Cariaco Basin | collected 2014-11-09
CTGAGAAATTACTGCTAATTTAAAGCCCAAATTGTAATCCCGCTGGGTCCGCTTAACTGTTTTGTTTGTTGATGATTTCATAAATAAGTCGATTTGTTGTCAACTTATTTTAGGACGGGTCAATAAGAACAAAAAAGCCTGTCTAAAATTTCAGACAGGCTTTTTTTATTTTCATCTAGTTGTAAATAATCAAGCTTTTAGTTATTACAGCTTACTTTTCAATTTTCTTCTTAGGCTTTTTAGCATAAAACTTCTGAAATCTCCAGTAAGATACAGCTCCCAATAATGCCACTATTGCTACTGCATAGTAAATAAAAGTAGGTGTAATTACTTTGTCTCCGCTAGCATAAGAGTGTAATCCGGCCAGGTAGAAGTTTACTCCAAAATAAGTCATCATAATACTGGCAAAAGCTACAATAGCCATAAAATTAAAGAACCATCTACTTCTAAGGCCGGGAACTAAACGCATATGGATTACAAATGCATATACCATAATACTAATTAAAGCCCAGGTTTCTTTAGGATCCCAGCCCCAATAACGTCCCCAGCTTTCGTTGGCCCACTGTCCTCCAAGGAAGTTTCCTATAGTAAGCATCACAAGACCTACCGTTAAAGCCATTTCAGTAATAATGGTGATCTCCTTTATATTGAGGTCCATTTTCTTTTTATTGCTTTCTGTAGTGAAAATCATTAGCAATAAGGCCACAGCACCAAGGATCATTCCCAGGGTAAAAGGACCATAACTTCCTACAATTACCGATACGTGAATCATTAACCAATAAGAATCAAGCACGGGCTGTAAATTAGCTATAGAAGGATCCATCCAGTTCCAATGTGCGATCATTAGAATCATAGAAGTTACAAAAGCCGTAGAGGCAACAGTTAAGCTACTTTTTCTTCCGAAAGCTAAACCAAAGAACATGGTGGCCCAACCTACATAGATCATAGATTCATAAGCATCACTCCAGGGAGCGTGTCCAGAAATATACCAACGGGCAATTAGTCCCAAAGTATGCAAAATAAAAAGAATTACAATAACACCGCCACTAATCTTCACCAGCCATTTTGTAACACTATTTTCCTTAAAGATCTTAACAATAACAAACACCAACATAAGTAGTCCGGCTGTCATATACATCCAGAATAGGTTTTTGAAAATATCATATTTGTTATAAGCGATCTCGGCATTAATCTTATCTTCCGAAGGCATCACTTCTGCTCCAAATTTCTTCTGAAATCCTTTTATGCTTTCCAGGAATTGATTCGCTTTCGTATAATCTCCTGTTTCACTAGCTTCGGAAAGTGAGGTCATATACAAGGGAAGGATCTGTTTAGTATACACAGAATCCATTCCTTTAAAAACCACTCCCTCATCCTCTAACTCAGGATAAGAAACCCATTTATTATTATCATCTCCCGGAATTGGGAAAATGCGAAGTATTTTCCCCTGAAGCGCACGATACAACAAATTCACTTTTTTATCGGTATTGATAAAATCTTTTTGAAATTTATTGGGAACCGCCGCCTGGTAAGCATCTTCCAATAATGGTGAGAGTTTATAACTTCCGGTTTCATCAAAGAAACTACTTAGTGTTAAATACTTTTCCCCTTCATCTACACCCAAAACATTATGTAAACTATCATTATGTTTTTCAACATAAATAATAGGCACATTATACCAGATCATTGGATTTTGGGTTAACGAGACCAAAACCTGATCTGAGCTTAAACCTTCATATTCATCAGACTTACTTAATTTCCGAAGTAATTCAGAAGAATAAGTATTGGCCGGTTTCATCCTACCACTGGCATCCTGAATTACCAGTCTACCAAATTTAGCTGCGTGTTCTTCACTTACAGCGTTACTTTTAAGAATAGAATCTACTTCTTTTTTAGCCGATTGAGCGTGTTGGTGGTCATCTTCAGGCGCCTGCGCAAACATAGAACCTGCAGCCATAAAGAAAATAAGCACGGTAGTTAACTTTTTCTTTTTGTCTTTTACCTTTTCCAGCATCCCTTTAAGATTTCCAAATCGAGAGCCTTTATCAAAAAGGATAAGCATCAAGCCTAAATAAAGCAGAAAATAACCAATGTAAGTAACCCAGGTTCCCCAGAAATCGTGGTTTACAGAAAGTATAGTTCCTTTTTCATCTGGCATAAAACTAGCTTGAAAAAACCTAAATCCTTTGTGATCCAGGACGTGGTTCATATAAATTTCATAAGGTCTATTTTCTTTTCCTTCTTCAACTATTTCTACCTTACTTTTAAAAGCAGAGTAACTATTTTCTGTTCCGGGATATTTGTCGGCTATAAAATCATTAAGCTTTATAGAAAAAGGTAATTCAATCTCTTTACTGCCATAATCCAGGTAAAATTCGAGTCCGGCGAGTTCTACTTTTTGAGGTTCGCTAGTTATTCCCTGTCCTCCCATTAGGGTGACAGTTTTAGATTCACCTTCAGAAGAAACCCTTAAGGTTAATGCATCAGATTGTCCGTCGGCTTTTTCTGGGGTTCTCACAATATCGTATTTCCCTTTCACCACCGGTTCAGGAATTACAAACTGCATATTCCCAATATTATATAAAGAACGAAGCATCAGGTTTTGGGTAGAATCTTTTACTAAATCTCCACGCTTCTGGTCTGCCATTCGCATATAATCTCCATCAAAAGGAGAATCTATGGTGTATTTCCCGCTCGCTTCATCGTAGGTTATATTAATAGCACCTTCGGTGGGCTCGTTCAATGAAAACAAAACATTATGAATATTTTGAACTTCGCCTTCTTTCAAATAATGATCGTGGCGCTCCCCGCCTCCTGCTTCAACAATTTTAAGATGATTAATCCCATCTTCAGCCGGTACTAATTCTTCTTTAGCACCATAAATAAAATTAGTTGCTTCAATAGTAACCGGTTGGCCATTATAGTCGGTATTCAGCACATACTCGTTTTCAGTCTCTGGAGCAAAGAGTACCGGTTCCTGCAAAACCCTACGCCGTGGTTCGCCATTAATTTCACCATCAATAAAGGTGGTGAGAAAAGTTTTTTGGGAAAGCATAACATTGGTGGTTTCGCCTTCGCGTATTGGCATAACACCCTCATAACTAATATAACGCGTAATAAACGCGCCAACCAGGATTAGCACAAAAGATAAATGAATTAAAAGGGAAGACCATTTTTCGCGTTTATGAAGGTTGTAACGCTTAATATTTCCGGCGAAATTAATCACAAAAAACACCATTATAGCCTCAAACCACCAGGTGTTGTAGATTAACACCCTCGCTGTTTCAATACTATACCAACTTTCAATAAATGTCCCGAACGCCATGGCCACGGCAAAGACCACAAACAAGACTGCCATTATACGTGTAGAAAATATGACAGACGCTATTTTATTCTGCATGAAGTAACTCTTTTTACGGCTGCAAATTTAAGGATTTTTAACGGTTTGCGCAGGTAAAAACAAAGACAATCTCCTACACGAATGTTAATTTTATTGCCTGATTATTTTTAATAATTTAGCCGAATGATAGAAGTGGTAATTTTAGGAACCGGAAACGTAGCTTTTCATTTATTCAATGCCTTTTCTGAGTCGGAAAACATCCGGGTGATCCAGGTTTATAATCATAAGCAGGAAAGCCTGAAATATTTCTCAAGTTTTACAGATACCACTACTAACATCAAAAACTTAAAACCTGCTCATTTCTATTTACTGGCTTTAAAAGATGATGTTATTCCTGAAATAGCCGAACAACTTAGAAGTGATGATGGGATTGTTGTGCATACATCGGGCGCCGTTGGTTTAAATGCACTGGATAGCACAACTAATTTTGGCGTGTTTTATCCCCTGCAGACCTTTTCGAAAAATAAAGCAGTAGATTTTACTAAAATACCGGTTTGTATTGAAGCAAATACAGCCAAAAATTTAGAAAAAATACGAAGCCTGGCTTCGTCAATCACGAAAGATGTACGTGAGATTGATTCTGAACAGCGCAAAGCATTACACGTTGCAGCAGTTTTTGTGAATAATTTCAGCAATCATTTATATTCAATAGGAGCTGAAATTTGTGCTGAAAATAAAATAGACTTCAGCATTTTAAAACCACTTATAGCTGAGACTGCTTCAAAAATTGAGAGTTTAAATCCACAGGAAGCTCAAACTGGTCCGGCTTTGAGAAATGATCAAAAAACAATTGAAACCCATTTAGCATTTTTATCTAAAAAACATAAGGATATTTACACCCTTTTAACCCATTCTATTCAAGATTTACATGGAAAAAAATTATAAAGAATACCTAAACCAAATCAATACCTTTGTGTTTGATGTAGATGGTGTACTCACCGATGGCAGCATACAAATTAGTACAGCAGGAGAACTTCTGCGAACTATGAATATTAAAGATGGTTATGCACTTAAAGCAGCAAAAACAGCTGGTTACATGGTTTGCGTTATTTCTGGAGGAAAAAATGAAGGCGTTAGAAAAAGACTAAGAGATCTTGGAATAAACGATATCTATCTGGGTATTCACGATAAAGTGGAACAAATGGATGAGTTCTTTGATATCTATGAGATCAATGCCGAAAATGTACTTTATATGGGAGACGATATTCCAGATTACTACCCAATGAAACTGGTTGGTTTACCGTGCTGCCCCCAGGATGCCGTAGCTGAAGTTAAAGAGATCTCCAAGTACGTTTCTCACAAAAAAGGCGGAAAAGGCTGTGTTCGAGATGTTATAGAACAAGTGATGAAAGTGCAGGGCAAATGGATTGATAAAGTTTAAATGAACTGGATTCTACTTATTCTCGCCGGTCTTTTTGAAGTTGGTTTTGCATTTTGCCTTGGAAAAACCAAGGTGACTACCGGTAGCAGCTCCAACCTTTGGTTTGCAGGTTTTATAATTTCACTAAGCATAAGTATGCTTTTGCTTTATAAAGCCACCCAAACACTACCTATTGGTACTGCATACGCCGTATGGACTGGAATTGGCGCAGTAGGGACCGTTCTACTCGGAATTTTTATTTTTAAAGAACCCGCTAATTTCTGGCGCATTTTCTTTTTAAGCACACTAATAATTTCGATTGTAGGTTTAAAATTTGTTTCTGAATAATATAGAATATGACCACATACTTAAAGCTACTAAGGTGGCCTAACCTTATTTTTATAGCTCTCACTCTGATTCTAATAAAATTTTCATTTTTTGAAGAATTTGGAGCTACAATTACGCTTAACGCGTTTGGCTATATGCTATTAATTCTAGCCACGCTTTGTATTGCGGGTTCAGGATACGTTATAAATGATATTTATGATATCCAGGCCGATAAAATTAATAAACCCCGAAAGCTGATCGTAGGGAATAAGATTTCAGAGAAAAATGCCAACAATTTGTTTATCACTCTAAATATTATTGGAGTAGCAATAGGTTTTTATTTGGCAAATTTGCTTGGAAAACCTGCCTTTGTAGCTATTTTTATCTTTTCTTCAGCATTACTTTATTTATACGCGAGTTACCTGAAGCAAATTCCGGTTTTAGGGAATATTTTAATAAGTTTCCTCGTAGCTTTTGTAGTGCTATTGCCAGCAGTTTTCGATCTTTTTCCTTCAATTTCCCCGCAAAATAAAAAAATTCAATCTTTATTATTTTCTATTCTACTGGATTATGCTGTGTTTGCATTTTTAGTAAATCTATTGAGAGAAATGGTAAAGGACCAGGAAGATACAAAAGGTGATTACAACGCAGGCATCAAAACCCTGCCTATTGTGCTTGGCCATAGTCGCACTAACAAAATCATTTTTGCGATTGGCATTTTACCTATAGTTGCAATGGTCTATTATATTTATAATTATCTCTTTGAGAATACTTTTCTGGTAATTTACTCGCTATTTTTTATTCTTGCACCCCTCCTCTATTTTCAGGTGCGTATCTGGGAGGCTACGAAGAAAAAAGATTATACGCACTTAAGTTTAATGCTGAAAATTATTTTATTTTTCGGACTCATCTCTATCGGATTTTATCAATTTTTACTCTAATATATTATGCTGAAAGAACTTTTAAAAAATAAAGAAATTATTCTTGCATCAGGCTCTCCAAGGAGACATCAATTCTTTAAAGACCTGGACATTCCTTTTAAAGCGGATGTAAGACCGGTTAAAGAAGTTCATCCAGATTACCTTAAAAAAGAAGAAATAACCGATTTTTTAGCGCAATTAAAAGCCGAAGCTTTTCAGAAAGAATTAAAAAAAGATCAGATTTTAATTACCAGCGATACCATTGTTTATAATGAAGGACACGCAATGGGAAAACCGGCAACGGCATCTGAAGCTAAAGAAATGCTTAGATCACTTTCCGGCAAAACTCATAGTGTCTTTACATCGGTTTGTTTTACTACGCACAATCACCAGTCTACAGTAAATTGTGAAACCAGGGTAAGCTTTAAAGAACTTACTACCGGGGAAATTGATTATTATGTAGAAAACTTTAAACCTTTTGATAAGGCCGGCGGATATGCCATCCAGGAATGGATTGGCCTTATCGGGATAACTAACCTGGAAGGAAGTTATTTTAATGTGGTTGGTCTTCCCACTCACCTGGTTTATAAAGAACTAATAGATTTAGCTTAAAGCAAATTGAATTTCAATCCCTTAATTTTTAAACATTTTTCACTTTAATGATTTTAACCGGACAGGCGGCTGCCGCTGCTTCAGCCGGCGCAAAGATGCTATGATCGGGAGTTTTCAGAGTATGGAAACCTTTCTTATCAATTGCATTCAGCAAAACCGATTTTCCATCCTTTTTAGACATCTGAAACTGTTCAGGAGCTAGTTCTACGCAATAATTACATCCAATACATTTTTGGCGCTGTAAAGTGATGACTACCATTAGGCATCTACTATTTTATAAAGTTTATCTGAAAGTCTAACCCTAAACGGAACTTTTATAGTGCAGCAATCTCCCTTTATAGCCTTCAACATTCTGGTCTCATTTACATAAAGTTCCTCTAAATCAATTTCTTTAGCTCCGGTACTTGGCCCGGTTATTAGAAGTTTATCTCCTTTCTTAATATCGTAAGCCTCTATCTTAAATTCCGCGATTCCTGCTTTAGAGAAATAATGAATTCCTTTTCCAACATATATTTTTTTCTGCGTAGCCTGAGATCCGGAGGTTTTACTCCATTCCCCCAGTTTCTGACCTAAATAATAACCGCTCCAGAAACCACGATTATATACCGTTGCCAATCGCTCCATCCAGGCTTCTACTTTTTCTGAAGTAAATGTACCTTCTTCAAGAGCATCTATAGCTTCCCGATATACCCTAGTAACTGTAGCCACATACTCGGGAGCACGACCACGGCCTTCAATTTTAAGGATCTGAATACCAGCATCCATAACTTGATCTAGAAAGTCAAGCGTGCAAAGATCTTTAGGTGACATCATATACTCATTATCGATCTCGACCTCAAAACCGTTTTCCTGGTCGATAACTGTATATTTTTTACGGCAATTTTGTTTACACGCACCACGATTTGCCGAAGAATTATCTGAATGCAGACTTAAATAGCATTTTCCCGAAACTGCCATACATAAGGCACCGTGACCAAAAATCTCAACCTTAACCAATTCGCCCGACGGGCCTTTTATCTGTTCTTTTTCAATGTGTTCGGTAATCTTTTTTACCTGTCGAAGACTTAGCTCACGAGAAAGCACCATAGTTTCAGCGAAAAGACTGTAGAATTTTACCGTCTCAATATTAGTGATGTTAAGTTGGGTAGAAATATGAACAGCCATTCCTCGTTCTCTTGCAGAGGCAATGACCGCCTGGTCTGAAGCAATCACAGCCGAGACCCCGCCCTCCTTTGCTTTGTTCAAAAGAGTTTTGATAAGCGAAAGGTCATGGTCGTAGATGATCGTATTCATAGTAAGGTAAGTACTTACATTCTTCGCTTCACACCTACGGGTGATTTCAGGCAGATCTTCCATAGTAAAATTTACAGAAGCTCTTGCCCTCATATTAAGCTGGTCTATTCCAAAATAAACTGAATTTGCTCCGTTGTCAAGAGCTGCCTGAAGGGATTCAAAATTTCCCGCGGGAGCCATAAGTTCCATTTTCGTCTTCATTCAAAAATCTAATAAGTGATAATTTTAATAGCTAAATTCAAAAGATATTGCTGCCGAATCACATCGGCTAAAAACACTGCAAAAAAATTAAAAACCTCATTCCTTCCTCCTGATGAAAATCATATTTTAACACATTTCGAGATCTTTTTTTGCTCATAAAATGAATGCAAGCAAAGACATTAGTGCCCGCTTTAATGGAGGCTAAAAAAAAGGCGATAGAAATTTCCTGGGATTTTACCGATATCAAAAAGATAGAAAGTGAAAACCCATTACTGAATGCGGGAAATACTTCCTGATATATTTTTTGATTGGAAATTTTTATCGTTAAAACATAACTATCTCGAAAACTGAAAAATTAATTGAATACTTCATGTTTCTCGCAAACACGAAACATTAGTTTTAAGGTCGAGTAAAAATTACAAATTACACCAATTATAAAATGTTATTTAACTGATTTACTGTATATTAAAAACCACTTATTAAAGTTTATATTTAATTTAAAAAATTAAGGAATTGTTATTTAATTTTTATTGAAAAATGGCTTTTTAGATTACCTTTGTATCAAAATTTAACCTAAATTATGTACGAAGTTTTTTCATTGTATAGAACTGAAATCTCCTATACGGTAGTAACAGTTTTCGTTTTATTAATTGTTCAGTTTCTTTTAAAGAAAGCCGCGCATAGAGTTGGAAAACGCAGTGAAATAAACTTCACACGAACTAAATTAATGTTCAAGTACATTAATATTCTTATTCTCTTTATTGCTTTTTTCCTATTAGCTATCGCCTGGGGAATGGGGCTTACAGAACTTTCCCTAATATTTTCTTCTGTGTTCGCGGTAATTGGGGTTGCACTTTTTGCTATCTGGTCTATTCTAAGTAATATCACTTCCGGGGTTATTCTTTTCTTTTCATTTCCGTATAAAATTGGTGATAAGATCAAAATACATGACAAAGATCTTCCTATTGAAGCTATTATTGAAGATATAAAGGCTTTTCATTTACATCTCAGGACTTTAGAAGGAGAATTAATTACTTATCCCAACAATCTTATTCTACAAAAAGCAGTCTCTTTGGTAGAAAAAGATGTTTACCTTGATGAGGATAAAAGCAGCCTCTAAGAAATTCTTATTGGAAGATTCATCGAGGATTTAATTAAGAATAATATTTTAATTTGCCACAAGCCCTGGATCATTTAACTTCGATTATCGAGTAAATTCTTATCTTCAGGCGGCTAAAGTTTTTATATTTGGTCATCTTTATTTAATCGCCTTGAGATCTATGCGCAAACTACTTAGTTTCCTTTTCTGTTTTTTTCTGTTGAATTTACACGCACAGAAGCCTGAAAAATTAAACGCTGCTGAAATATTTCAGGAAATAAAAAAACTTAATTTCCTTGGCTCTGTGCTATACATTGGCGCCCATCCAGATGACGAAAATACCCGGCTAATCTCTTATTTTTCGAACGAAAAAAATGCCCGAACTGCTTACCTCTCGCTAACTCGTGGCGATGGTGGGCAAAACCTTATAGGGCCCGAATTACGAGAGCAATTAGGCCTAATTAGAACGCAGGAGCTACTTGCAGCAAGACGTATAGATGGTGGAGAACAATTTTTTACCCGTGCAAACGATTTTGGTTATTCAAAAACTCCAGAGGAATCCCTGGAAATTTGGAATAAAGAAAAAGTACTTAGTGATGTGGTTTGGATCATTCGAAATTTTAAACCCGATGTAATTATCAACCGGTTTGATCATCGCACTCCCGGCACCACTCACGGCCACCACACCTCCTCTGCTATTCTAAGTCTTGAAGCCTTTGAAGCTGCTGCAAATCCTGATAAATTTCCAGAACAATTAGAATTTACCGAAACACATCAAACCAAACGGGCATATTTTAATACTTCCCCCTGGTTCTATGGAGGGCAGGAAGCTTTTGAAGAAGCTAATAAAAACCAATTTGTAAGCTTTGATACCGGAGTTTATTTTCCGCTCCTGGGTCTTTCAAATCCCGAAATTTCCTCTTTAAGCCGAAGTCAGCACCAATCTCAGGGTTTTGGCAGCACAGGTTCCCGGGGAAGTCAAATGGAGTACTTAGAGCCAATTAAGGGAGATACCATTCGCTCACAAAATATTTTTAAAGGGATTGATACTTCCTGGAGTAAGTTAGAGGGAGGAAAAGAAATTGGCGAAATCCTGACTCAGGTAGAAGAGAATTATAATTTTAAAAATCCCGCCGCTAGTTTACCAAAACTGGTAGAAGCTTATAAATTGATTCGTGAATTACCTAATGAACACTGGCGTGAAGTAAAAACCAAAGAAATTAAGAATATTATCTATTCCAGCTCAGGTTTATTTTTAGAAGCCGTTGCAAATCAAGCTTCGGCTACCGCACGGGATAGCGTCGAGATAAACCTTGAAGCTATTAATCGCAGTGATTTCCCGATTACCTTAAATTCGGTAGAATTAAGTCCGAATAACGCTGAAATCAACCCGAAAATCAGGCTTGAAAATAACGAAAATTGGCAAAATGAAATCACGCTGAAAGTTCCGGAAAATACTGCTTACACCTCTCCTTATTGGTTGAAAGAGGCTGTTAATAACGGGATGTATAAAGTGGAAGATCAACAATTAAGAGGTCTTCCCGAAACACCTATGCTTACTAAAAGCCTTTTTTACCTTGATTTTAATGGAGTTACGCTAAGTTTCGAAAAACCCATAGTCTACAAATACAACGATCCTGTTCTGGGGGAAACTTATCAGCCATTTGAGATTATCCCAGAAGTTTCGCTTTCTTTTGAAGACGAAATGATAATTTTTGAAAACGATGAACCCAAAAACATTTCAGTAAAACTCACTTCAGGAAAGGCAAATATAAAGGGTGAAGTGAGTCTTTCAGCCGAAGAAGGCTGGATAATCAAGCCAGAAACTCATACGTTTAAGCTTCAGCAAAAAGGAAGTAACACAAATCTTTCTTTTGAAGTCACCCCGCCAAAAGATCAGGATGAAACCTTTATCATTCCAACGGCAACAATAGACGGCAGGAAATTTTCAGAAAAACTTATCTCTATAGATTATACTCATATACCGAAACAAAACCTGGTTGTTCCTGCAAAATTAAAAGCTGCACGCTTAGAGATTGAGAAAAAAGGAGAACTCATTGGTTATATTGAAGGTGCGGGCGATGTTGTTCCTGAAAGTTTGGAACAAATCGGTTATCGTGTAAATAAATTAAATGCCGAAACAATTTCCAGGTCTTCGTTACAGAAATATGATGCCGTTGTACTGGGAATTCGTGCTCTAAATACGGTTGAGGCATTAAAATATAAACAGCAAATACTTTTTGATTACGTAGAGAACGGCGGAAATTTAATTGTGCAATACAATACTAATCGAGGTTTAGTGACCGAAAATATATCACCATTACCGCTGGAATTATCACGGGATCGCGTAACCGATGAAACTGCTGAAGTTAGATTTTTAACTGAAAACCATCCCGTTTTAAATTCCCCGAACAAAATCACTAAAAAAGATTTTGATAATTGGGTTCAGGAACGCGGACTTTATTTCCCGGATTCGTGGAGTGAAGATTTTACACCAATTCTCTCTATGCACGATAAAAATGAAACTCCCAAAAATGGAAGTTTACTCGTAGCAAAATATGGAGAAGGTTATTTTATTTATACAGGACTCAGCTTTTTCAGGCAGTTTCCTGCGGGCGTTCCGGGTGCTTATAGACTTTTTGCAAATATGATTTCAATAGGAAAAGAATGAAAAAACCCGAAAAATTTACCTGGAGCAGCTCATACACCTTCGTCCTTTTGGCCAATGCGGCATACATTGTAATCTTTTACTTCATAATGTCCCTATTCTCATAATATGCAATTAATAGACTGGATAATCCTTCTTGGCACACTGGCCTTTATTGTAACCTACGGGGTTTATAAAACCCGAAATAATAAAGGCGCCCAGGATTATATTCGTGGCGGTAGCGAAACCCGTTGGTGGACCATTGGTCTCTCTACCATGGCCACGCAAGCCAGTGCTATCACTTTTCTTTCTACACCCGGGCAGGCTTTTCACGATGGGATGGGCTTTGTACAATTTTATTTTGGCCTCCCGCTGGCCATGGTGGTAGTTTGTATGTTTTTTATTCCAATTTATAAAAGGCTTAATGTATACACGGCTTACGAATATTTAGAGTCACGTTTCGATAGAAAAACGAGAACTTTAACAGCTATCTTATTCTTAATTCAGCGAGGGCTCGCCGCGGGGCTTACCATTTTTGCGCCGGCCATAATCTTATCGGCGGTTTTGGGCTGGAACCTTTCAGGGCTGACAGTTCTTATTGGGTCTCTGGTAATTATTTATACCGTTGCCGGTGGTACCAGAGCGGTTAGCGTGACCCATAAACAGCAAATGGCTGTAATTCTCACCGGGATGTTTGCTGCGTTTTTTATTATTTTAAGCTATTTACCCGAAAATATTAATTTTAATAATGCTCTGGAGATCGCTGGTGCCAGCGGTAAAATGGATATTCTCGATTTCTCTTTCGATTTTGAAAATCGTTATACTTTTTGGAGCGGTATTATTGGGGGTGGTTTTTTAGCCCTTTCTTATTTTGGTACAGATCAAAGCCAGGTGCAGCGCTATTTAAGCGGAAGATCTGTCAAAGAAAGCAGAATGGGAATGATTATGAACGGAATGCTAAAAGTGCCGTTACAGTTCTTTATTTTGCTTGTTGGTGTCATGGTTTTTGTATTTTATCAATTCAATAATGCGCCATTAAACTTTAATCCCGCCGCGACTGAAACTGTTTTGAATTCAGATTATGGCCGCCAATATGAAGATTTAATGCTAGAGCACGATGCCCTCCAGCAGAAAAAACAAAATCTACATTTACAATTTGCAGAAAACAACGATTTTACCCCTGCAAATAATTCATCTTACCGTGAAAACCTGGCTTCTTTAAACGCTTCCGAAAGAGAAACCAGGCAAAAAGCCAGAGACTTAATTGATGCTTCTGATAAAGACGCCGAAAGCAACGACAAAGATTATGTTTTTATTCATTTTATACTGAATAATCTCCCACGAGGCTTAATTGGACTATTACTGGCAGTAATCCTTTCTGCAGCGATGTCATCTACCGCCTCAGAATTAAACGCATTATCTTCTACGACATCCATAGATCTTTACAAAAGAAGCCGTAAAACAGAACAATCTGATCAACATTACGTAAAAGCTTCCAAGTGGTTCACACTGCTTTGGGGTCTTATAGCCATTGCCTTCGCGAGTTTTGCTAACCTGTTTGACAATCTTATTCAGCTTGTAAATATTATCGGTTCAATTTTCTACGGAAATGTACTGGGCATATTTTTACTCGCGTTTTTTATAAAAATTGTAAATAGTAACTCGGTGTTTATAGCAGCTATAATCACACAAATTATAATCATCATTATTTTTACATTTGATGTGATGCCTTATTTATGGCTTAATCTGGTAGGATGTCTCTTAGTTATCGCGCTCGCATTAATCCTGGAGTTATTTATAAAAACACCAGAACACAAAATAAAAAAGACATAGCAGATAGTGGAGATTTCGTAAATTATTAGATCAATAAAAACCATAATCTATATGTTAAGACTAAACTCTATTTAAAATGAAAACAATAAAATGGGGCATTCTTGGCCTCGGAAAAATAGCCGGAAAATTCGCAACAGGATTAAAAGATGTAGAAGGAGCTGAACTTTATGCCGTGGCCAGCCGCTCTAAATTTAAAGCGGAAGCTTTTGCAAAAGAGTACAACGCCACCAAATTGTTTTCCAGCTACGAAGCCATGCTGAAGGATGAGGCTCTAGATGTAGTATATATTGCGACACCTCACGTTTTTCATCATCAACAAACAATACTATGTTTAGATCATAAAAAAGCGGTTTTATGCGAAAAACCTTTCGCTATCAATAAAGAGCAGGTTGAAGAAATGATTGCCAAGGCCAAAAAAGAAAACGTGTTTCTTATGGAGGCAATGTGGACACAATTCCTTCCGCATTTTGAATTTGTACTTGACTTAATTGAATCTGAGAAATATGGTAAGATCAAAAACCTGAAAGCAGACTTTGGTTTTCCGGCACCGGTAGACCTCGATAAACGACTTTACAATAAGGACCTGGGTGGCGGCAGTTTGCTGGATATTGGCATCTACCCTATATTTATGGCGATGAGTGCTTTGGGAACACCTGAGAAGATTCAGGCAAGTGCTAAGTTTAGCGAAACCGGTATCGATACCGAATGTGATATGATTTTTGAATATACAAACGGTGTAGAAGCTGAGCTTGGAAGTTCTATTATAAAGCAAACTCCCACTGCGGCTATTATTCAGTTTGAAAAAGCTACCATAACACTAAACACCAGGTTTCATGAGCCTACTAGCGTAAAGATTCAAACCCCGGAAGGCGAAGAAACCAAACAGTTTAAAGTAGATTCCAACGGATATAATTTTGAAGCTGAACATGTTCAAAAAATGTTGCTGGAAGGTAAAACCGAAAGCACCGAAATGACCTTCGCAAAAAGTTTACAGTTAATTGAGTTATTAGACAAAGTTAGAGATCAAATTGGTTTGGAATATTAAAATTGATAGCTCTGCCATTCATATTAGCCGTCCTAGATCTCCAAAAGAAATCGGAGCAAGCTGTTAAATGAGTTCAGGATGGCAATAAATTTTCAACAAAAAACCTCACAAATCTAAAAGATCTGTGAGGTTTTTTTATATATAAATTCCAGAAAATTAAGCTTCTACTTTTTTAGTAGTTTTTACCTCTTCTCCTTCTTCGCTTTCAACAACAGCTAAATAGCGCTCTGCATCTAAAGCGGCCATACAACCGGTTCCGGCTGCAGTTACGGCCTGGCGATAAATCTTATCCTGCGCATCTCCAGAAGCAAAAACTCCCGGGATATTGGTTTTGGTAGATTTTCCTTCGGTCATTAAATACCCGGTATCATCCATTGTTAATTTACCTTTAAAGATATCGGTGTTGGGTTTGTGACCAATCGCTATAAACAATCCGGTGATATCGATTTGCTCTTTCTCACCAGTTTCTTTGTTAAGCATTCTAAGGCCTTCTACCACTTGTTCGCCAATAACTTCATCTACTTCTGTATTATAACGAAGATCTATATTCTTAGTACTTGTTACGCGGTGCTGCATGGCTTTAGAAGCACGCATTTGGTCACCACGAACCAACATAGTTACTTTATTGCAAATATTGGCCAAATAAGTTGCTTCTTCGGCCGCGGTATCTCCGCCACCAACTATGGCAACATCCTGACCTTTATAGAAAAATCCGTCGCAAACGGCACAGGCTGAAACTCCACCGCCACGTAAACGTTGTTCACTAGGTAAACCAAGATATTTTGCTGTAGCTCCTGTAGAAATAATAATAGTTTCTGCTTCAACCCATTTAGAATTATCTACACAAGCCTTATGGATTCCACCTACTTTATCGCTAAATTCAACTTCGGTCACCATCCCCATACGTACTTCGGTTCCAAAACGTTCGGCTTGCTTTTGCAAGTCCATCATCATTTTTGGTCCGTCAACACCATCAGCATAACCAGGAAAGTTATCCACTTCGGTAGTGGTGGTTAATTGCCCGCCAGGTTCAAGCCCGGTATACATTACAGGTTTAAGATCGGCCCTGGATGCATAAATTGCTGCGGTATACCCCGCAGGACCAGACCCTATGATTAAAGTTTTTATTCTTTCTAAATTATCACTCATTTTATCTTGTTTTTCTGTCTTACAAAAGTAGTAACTTTCGTTATAAACTTACATGAATCTTATTAAGATTTACTATTTAGTAATAATTCCTGGGTATAGACTTCATTCCTAAAATAAAAATTACTGGCTTCTCATAATTAACTATACCTTTGTCTTAAAAACTCTATCGGCAAACCGGTAGATTTTTAGGATAAACTTTATATTTCGGGAAGTCCGCAACAATTTTAAAATCTCGATTATCGAGTAAATGGAACTTACTTTATTCAATATACTTGATATTTTAGGAACCATCGCCTTTGCTATCTCTGGTGCATTGGCGGCTATGGACCGCCGTCTTGATCTCTTTGGTATCTTTATTATTGGTTTTGTAACTGCCATTGGTGGCGGTACATTACGAGATACTTTAATTGGCAACACGCCGGTTACCTGGATGGAAAACACCATTTATATTTACCTAATTGGCGTCGTAACCATTCTTGCCATCGTTTTTAGAAATAAGATTAATTACCTTAAAAAATCCCTTTTTCTTTTTGATACCATTGGTTTAGGAATTTTCACCATAACCGGCGTTGAAATAGGGATTAGAAACGATCTTGATCCTATAATTTGTATCGCCCTTGGTGCTATGACGGGTACCTTTGGAGGCGCCATACGTGATATACTTTGTAATGAAATTCCGGTAATTTTTAGAAAGGAAATCTACGCAACCGCTTGCCTCTTCGGCGGACTTGTTTTTGTAATTATGCACGACCTGGGTGTTAACCAGGATATCATTTACCTTACTACCTCGCTAATTGTGATCTCAATTAGGTTACTTGTGGTAAAATATCATATCTCACTCCCCTATTTCTATATTTCTTCGGAAAATAAAAACTAGCTCTTCATTACGAACTCACACTGTAATTAATGCGGAAGTTTCTTCCGAAGTAATCCATATATAAAAGTACCTAAAAGAGATCCTGCAAATACAATTAATATCGGCATAAATCCTGCGCCAATTAAGGTGAATATTGGTCCCGGACAGGCACCTGCAAGCGCCCAACCTAATCCAAAGATAATCCCACCATACATATAACGGCTAAAACTTTTTTCTTTAGGAATAAATGTTATTCGCTGCCCAAAAAAAGATTTCAGGTTTTTACGTTTTATAATTTGAACGCCTATAACTCCTAAAACCAGGGCCGAACCAATAATTCCATACATATGGAACGACTGAAATTGAAACATTTCATAGATCCTGAACCAGGAAGCGGCTTCAGATTTAAACATTACGATTCCAAAAAATATACCTATCAATAAATATCCTATACTTCTCATAATTTCAATTTAAAATATTAACGGAAATAATAAATGCACCATTACCAAACCACCTATAAAAAAGCCTATTACGGCTATTAAAGAGGGTAATTGCAAATTACTTAGTCCTGAAATTGCGTGTCCTGAAGTACAACCCCCGGCATAACGCGCTCCAAAACCAATTAAGATTCCGCCAACAAATAGAATAATTAAAGCTTTAATACCGCCAACGGCTTCCCAGCTGTAAAGTTCAGTTGGAAGATAAGCTTCCCCGGCACTGCTAAAGCCAAGTTCTTCCAGGGTATTAATCGTATCAGGATTAATGGCTACCGAAAGATCGTTACTTAAAAAATTTGCTCCTATAAATCCGCCAATAATAGCGCCGGTTACCACAATAAGATTCCAGCGTTGTGATTTCCAGTCAAAATCAAAAAAATCGGCTTTAGAATCTGCACCGCAAATTGTACACATCGTTCTTAGGTTGGAAGACATTCCAAAACCTTTGCCGATAAAGATGAGTAAAAACATTATTAAAGCTATAAGTGGACCCGATACATACCAGGGCCACGGCTCAAAAATCCATTCCATAGTTCTTATTTTTTTCGAACTGCAAATTAACTAGAATTTTTCCAGTAAGACAGTAACAATTGTTACAGGATGAAGCTATAAAAATAAACCCTGAAATAAATTCAGGGTTTCGTTCTAATTTTTATGAATATTCTTTCTAACTAATTAAAATAAGCTTTTAAATTCTCTAATACTTTTTCTGATAGTCTACATTGGGTTTCGGCACTCCAGCCTGCACTTTTTTTATGAGAAATAACTCGATCTATTCGTTTTGTATCCTCGGAAAGTGAAGCACCGCCATCACCATCAAAAATAGCAAAGTTACCTTCAGCCTTTATCCAGTTTACAAAAGCTTTTTCTTCAAAAGGAAGCCCTAAGGAGGTATTGATCAAAATTTTTCCTGAACCAAAAGTTTCAAATTCCTGTTGATCTAGCAATTTGGTATTCTTTGGCAGATGAAGTGTGATGATTTCTGAAGTTTTTAGTAATTCTTTTAATGATAAATATTGAAGCCCTTTTGCCTCGAATTCCTTCTTTCTACTTCTGCTATAATAATACACATCTGCTCCAAGTGGCAATAATGCTTCTGCTAACAATTGACCAGTAGTACCCAAACCTATAATTCCAATCTTTCTATCAGTGAGTTCCACCGGCATTTTTCGCCACTGGTTTTTACCAAAACCGTGAAGTAATTGAATTAATTCTGAAATTATAAATTCTATCACTCCGGGATCACCGTAGTCAAAAATACCTTTAACAATAATTCCTTTATCCCTTGCAAAATCTACGGCTACGTTTGCCGATTCATCATCGTAAAGGCTGCAGGCCATCCCAATGTATTTAAGATGACTGCATTTTTCAATAATACTTTGTGGAATCTGGGTTTTCCATGAAACAATTATAGCTTCTGCTTCTCCAATTCGTTCTAAAAGTTCCTTTTCTGAATCTGGGCTGTCTTTAAAAACCTCAACCTCAGCTTCACTGTACTGCTGGAGTTCTTCAATAGCCCAGTCTTCTAATTTAGTATGATCTACACATACAATCTTATTAAATTTTACTCCCATTCCGGTAGTATAGTTTCATCATAAACCTGGTTCAATAATATACCGTCTTCACGAATCTTTCTGGAGATTTCAAATTCCAGTTCCAACTTTTTTCTTTCGAATTTTATATTAGGCTCTGTATTTTCAGACATACTTATAAAATTTATAGGTTTAGTATTTTAAATTTGATTAAAAATATTCTATAAAGGAATATTTCCATGTTTTCGCTCGGGTCTCAGCACTTCTTTATTTTCTAACATACTAAAACCTTTTAATAATTTTCTACGGGTTTCTTTAGGCATAATCACCTCATCTATAAATCCGCGTTGAGCGGCTTCAAAAGGATTAGCAAAAGTTTCTGCATATTCAGCCTCTTTCTCTGCTAACTTAGCTTCGCTGTCTTCGGCTTCTTTAATTTCCTTCCTGAAAATAATTTCACTGGCTCCTTTGGCTCCCATCACCGCAATTTCGGCAGTTGGCCAGGCAAAATTTAGATCGGCGCCAATGTGCTTAGAATTCATCACATCGTAAGCCCCGCCATAAGCTTTTCGGGTAATTACGGTTACTTTTGGTACAGTGGCCTCACTTAGCGCATAAAGTAATTTAGCCCCGTTTAGAATGATCCCGTTCCACTCCTGGTCTGTACCGGGTAAAAATCCTGGCACATCTACCAACACTAACAACGGAATATTGAAACAATCACAATAACGAGTGAAACGAGCTGCTTTTTTCGAAGAATCTACATCTAAAACCCCCGCCAAACTCATTGGCTGATTGGCAACAATTCCAACACTTCTTCCGCCTAAGCGCGCAAAACCAACAATAATATTATCGGCATAATCTTTATGAATTTCAAAAAATGAATCTTCATCAATTACTCCTTTAATCACCTCGTGCATATCATAAGGTTTTGTAGAACTATCCGGCACAATACTGTCAAGCTCTTCCCTAATTTCATCTCCTAATTTATACGGAAGTTTTTCCGGTGCCTTTTTGTTGTTCTGGGGCATATAACTCACCAGTTTCTTAATATCTTCCAGGCAGGCGATATCGTTAAAGGAAGTAATATGCGTTACCCCAGATTTTGTTGCATGGGTAGAAGCGCCACCAAGTTCTTCGGAAGTTACTTCCTCGTTAGTCACCGTTTTCACCACATTAGGCCCGGTTACGAACATATAACTGGTATCCTGAACCATAAGTGTAAAATCTGTCATTGCCGGAGAATAAACAGCTCCCCCGGCACAAGGACCCATTATCGCTGAAATTTGCGGAATCACCCCAGATGCCTTTACATTTCTATGGAAGATATCGGCATAACCACCAAGCGATTTTACACCTTCTTGAATTCTGGCTCCACCTGAATCGTTTAAACCGATCATTGGCGCTCCAACTTTCACGGCAAGATCCATCACTTTACAAATCTTCTCTGCGTGAGTTTCAGATAAGGAACCGCCAAACACGGTAAAATCCTGGGCAAAAATATAGACCAATTTTCCGTTGATGGTCCCATAACCGGTTACCACACCATCGCCATAAAATTTCTGATCTTCCATTCCAAACCCGGTAGTTCTATGGGTTACCAGGATCCCGATTTCTTCAAAAGAACCTTCATCTAATAAATAATCAATACGTTCGCGGGCGGTAAGTTTCTTTTTTTCGTGCTGTTTAGCAATTCGTTTTTCCCCACCACCAAGGTGCGCCTGCTTAATTTTATCCTGTAACTTTTCTATATTCTGACTCATCAATATATTTTTTACTCGATAATCGAGATTTAAATACTCCGAGGCTCGCCTCGAAATTCAAAATTTTTCCATTTAATTCCCCGTAAATATGTCTCGAGGTAATTTACTTCAACTTAAAAGATAGGAACATTAGTTTTGAGGTATACGCAATTGTTGCCCGTCTTCCAGATATTTTTTTAAGGCTACCAAAGCAGCAAGTTTTGCTTCTTCCTGAATTTCATCTTCAAGTTTTTCGGCGGAATAATACTTCTTTACAAAGTGTGTATCAAAGTTTCCGCTTCTAAAAGCTTCGTGTTCAAAAACAAACTTTCCGAAAGGAAGCGTGGTCATTACCCCTTCAACTTCATATTCCTTTATGGCTTTTATCATTAATTGAATTGCTTCTTCACGCGTTTTCCCGTAAGTAATCAATTTCGCCAACATCGGGTCGTAATAAATAGGAACTTCCATCCCTTCTTCAAAACCATTATCTACCCGAATATTTTCTCCCTTGGGAATAGTATATTTTTCAAGCTTTCCTACACTTGGCATAAAATTATCCATAGGATCTTCTGCATAAACCCTAAGTTCTACCGCGTGCCCTTTTATCTTTAAATCCTCCTGAAGCAACTTTAGCTTTTCGCCCCTGGCAATTTTAATTTGCTGTTCTACCAGGTCTATACCGGTGATATATTCGGTTACGGGATGTTCTACCTGCAAACGTGTATTCATTTCAAGAAAATAGAAATTCTTATTTTCATCGAATAAGAATTCTACAGTACCGGCACCAACATAATCACAAGCCTTGGCTACTTTTACCGCAGCTTTTCCCATTTGCTTTCTCAGTTTATCATCAAGAACAACCGAAGGAGCTTCTTCTACCACTTTTTGGTGTCTACGCTGAATACTGCATTCTCTTTCAAACAGGTGAAAATAATTTCCGTGGGTATCTGCTAAAACCTGTATTTCTATATGCCTTGGGGACGAAACGTATTTCTCAATAAAAACAGAACCATCACCAAAAGCCGATTCAGCTTCGCTTATGGCACGTTTCATTTGGTCTTCCAGATCCTTCTCTTTTTCAACAATACGCATTCCTTTTCCACCACCACCGGCAGAAGCTTTTATTAAAATAGGAAAACCGATCTCTTTAGCAATTTTCTTGGCCTTTTCAGGATCGGTGATGGCTTCGTCTATTCCGGGAACCATTGGGATATCGTAAGCTTTAACCGCATCTTTTGCTGCAAGTTTACTTCCCATAATTTTAATGGCTTTAGAACCCGGGCCAATCCAGGTAATTCCGTTTTTTTCTACATTTTCTGCAAAACCGGCATTTTCACTTAAAAAACCATACCCGGGATGAATCCCGTCTACGTCTAATTCTTTTGCTACTTCAATTATTTTATCGCCTTTTAGATAAGATTCGTTAGAAGGCGCTTCTCCAATACAAACCGCCTCGTCGGCAAATTTTACGTGGGGTGCGTTCCTATCGGCTTTAGAGAAAACGGCTACTGTTTTGATTCCCATCTTTTGAATGGTTTTCATTACCCGAAGCGCAATCTCTCCCCTATTGGCTACTAATATTTTTTTCATTTTAATGATTTTGAATTTGGATTCTGTTAATTGAATTATTCCATTTCAATTAACAACTGATTCTTTTCTACCGTTTCCCCTTTTTTGATCGAAACAGATTTAACCACTCCATCTCTGGGAGCAGTTAGGGTGTTCTCCATTTTCATCGCTTCTAAAACGAGCAAGTAATCACCTTCCTGCACTTCAGCACCCTCTTCTACGTTAACTTCCAGGATAAGTCCCGGCATTGGTGCTTTAATGTCATTGATCATTTGTGCACTCCCAAGGGAAAGTCCCATTTCTTCAATAAGCAAATCCAGCTCATTAGAAATGGCTACTTTATAAGTATTGGAGTTGATCTTAATATCGTATTGTCGCTGAAGAAAATTTTCGGTAAAAACCTCAGCTTTAAAACTGCGATTTTCCTTTAGCAGGTGGTAATGCTTATCTGCAATTTCCTGGGTATCTAAAGAAGTAATTTGGTCTTTGGTAAATTCAAATTCATAAGAGTCATTAACCTTAACCTTATATTTTTTTTCCATATTTCGTTGTTTTCAAATCTAATTTGAAGCTTGTTTGTAAATATAGAAAATCGTTTGAAATTAGTTTTAAGATTAATCAGAATTACCGCATATATATTCACAAAAAATTAAAATAAACCTGAATTACATTTCTTATTTTAAGGTTAAACCAAAAAACTAAGAATTATGAAAAGATTATTTATAACAGGATTATTGGTATTTTTCGGACTCACTTTTGGCCATGCTCAAAAATCTGAACTACCCGAAATGGTATCAGCCTATGTTTCGCAACTTTTTCCGAATGAAAAAATTAAAACTGTAAAAGTTGATAAAGGAGACAATTGGGAAACTTATGAAATTAAAATGTCTGGAGGTACCGAACTTAGTTTCGACCAAAATAACCAGCCAGCCGAGATAAAGTGTAAAAACGGAATTCCCGCTTCAGCATTACCACTTAATATTGCAGGTTACGTGACAAAAAACCATCCCAATATTAAAATTGTAGAATATGAAATGGATGAGGATGGACACGAAGTTGAACTGGAAAATGGAGATGAACTGGAATTTGATCCAGAGGGGAATTTTGTAGAAATGGATTAACAGGTTTTTACTTTTAATAAAAGAAAATCCCCGTAGAAATGATTCTACGGGGATTTTTGATTAAATAAGTACCTAAAAATTAATTGTTATTAAATTCTTTAATCGCTTCACTTAGATCATAAACCTTAGTGTTCTTAAATTTATTCTCAAGAATACTACTTCCGGCTGCAGAGCGATATCCACCGGCACAGTGTACCATAAACGGTTTATCTTCCGGTAACTCATCGGCACGGTCTCTTAGCTCATTTAAAGGAATTGCCTTTGCATTTTCAAAAATTTTACCTTCAGCAATTTCTCCAGCATTTCTAATATCTACAATAGTATATTTATCCTTGTTTTCTTTGAAATCTTTTAGATCAAAGTCATCTGAAGATTTAGAAACTTTTTCAGATAACGTAAGCACACCTTTCATTTGCTTTTCGTAACCTACTTTTGCGGTTCTTTCCAATAGCTCATCAATTTGATCTACACTATTAACCACCAGGTAAAACTCTTCATTTGGTTTAATGATCGCACCCAGCCAGGTTTCATATTTATCACTTTCTGATCTAGCCATAATATTGATACTATTTGTCAAATGTCCTTTTTTATAAGTATCTCCATCTCTAGCATCTACTATGGTTTTTCCTTCTTCTGGTGCTGCGTCTACATTAAGTTTTACCGGCACTTCGTATTTCGCTTTCTGCACGTTTAGAGCTCCATTTCTATTTAGGTCTACATTGAAACCAAAATAGGCAGGAATAAAGGGCTGATCTTTTAAGATCTCTTCCACAAACTCTTCTTCAGTTTGCTCTTTAAACGCCCAGTTTCCCTGGCGTTCATTTCCCAGTGTGCTGGAAGAAGCATCACTCATATTTTTTCCACAAAGCGAACCTGCACCGTGAGCTGGGTAAATTATAGTGTCGTCTGGCAAATCGTTAAATTTGGTTTGCATCGTGTTATACATTTGCTTTGCAAGTTCTACACGTTTTGCCTTCATATTCCCGGCTTTTTCACGTAAATCTGGTCTTCCTACGTTTCCGATAAAAAGGGTATCTCCACTAAACATAGCTGTTTCTCCTTTTTCTTCAGCTATAAAAGTTAAACTATCGGGTGAGTGACCAGGTGTATGTAAAGCTTTTACACTAACACTTCCTATTTTTACCTCATCCCCTTCATCAAAAGGAGTGTGTGGGTAATCTACCCCAACTTTTTCACTAATATAGATTTTAGCACCTGTTTCTTCCTGAATTTGTAAATGTCCACTTACAAAATCGGCGTGTGGATGCGTTTCAAAAACTGCAACAATCTTTGCATCGTTATCTTCAGCATATTTGTAATACTGCATAGGATTACGGCTGGGATCTACCACTGCCATTTCACCATTACTTACAAGGGCATAAGAATAATGCGCTAGAGGTTCGTCTTTAAATTGTTTTATTTTCATTTTATGTCTCTTTTTAATTATTGAGTTGATTTCTGTATGTTCTTCTTTTTAAATGGAAAAGTCATCTGACTTTTAAAATCTTCTGGAAATTCTTCATCTCCTTCAAAACCAAGTTCTATATTTTTTCCTTCCTGCGGAATATATGCCGTACCGAACAAATAATCCCAAATACTTAGGCTTAAGCCAAAGTTCATCCCGTGCGGTCTGTCCGCCGGAAGCGCTTTAGAATGATGCCAGATATGCATTTTGGGATTATTAATAAGATACCCCAAAATACCGTAATTCCAGCCTAGATTGGCGTGGTTTAAATGTCCAATAAACACTGCAAACATATGAACCACAAAAAATTGCTGTATTCCAAAACCTATCATTGCCAGGGGAATATACTGCACCGATTTATAGATTACAGTTTCCATAAAATGAAACCTAAACTGCGCAGCAAAACCCATTTCTTTAACGCTGTGATGTACTTTATGGAATTCCCAAAGCCAGGGCTGCTTATGCAATTGTCGATGAACATTCCACTGTATAAAATCTGCGATCACGAACATAATAAGCAACTGCCCCCACACCGGGAAATTTTGTACTTCTATGGCTACAATATTAGTAACTCCAAAAAGGCCCAGAAAATCATTAAATAATTCTACGGCAACATTGGAGATCGCATTATAGCCAACCAGCGAAAACAGGAAAAAATTAAATAAAATATAGAACGTATCCAGCCAGAAGCCCTTCCTAAAAATCTTTTGATCTTTTCTCCATGGGATCAAAATCTCCAATACCCAAACTATTAGCGACAAGCCTATAAGCCAATAAAAATAATTGGTCCATGACGGATTGCTAATTTCATTTACCAGGTAATTAAAGTACCCGGTAAAGGAATTGGCTATTATGTTAAAGTACTTTTCCAGACTGTTTTAATTTCTTGAGGCAAAAATATAATAATCCTGCACTTCAGGCAGTAACTTTTGTTACAGTTGGTAATTAGCAAATTAATAAAAAACTTGAGAGCAAGTTCGCGAAGCATTATCAATGGAAAATATAATTTGATTTCGAGGAAAGCTATGGAGCAATTAATCTCAATTATCGAAAAAGTTTTTTTTAGTAGATCTTAACATTCTTAAACGTTGTAGTGTTAGCTTAAGTTAAATACTCAGTATTCCAGTCATTTCTGCTTAATTTTATTTCACATTAGAGAACCAAAAAAAAGATAATTATGAGTAAGATGAAATTGAAATACAAATATGGTTTAGGCGGTGTTGCCATAGGTCACGGCTTTAAACCTATAAGTAATGAACAGGCAGAATCTACATTAAAAGCTGCCTGGGAGGCTGGAGTAAGATACTACGATACTTCCCCATGGTACGGCCTTGGTTTAAGTGAAAGACGTTTTGGACACTTTTTAAGCAGTAAAAAGCGAGAAGATTATGTTCTTTCTACTAAAGTAGGCAGGGTTTTAAAAGCAACTAAAAATATCCCCGAAGTAATGTGGCAGGAGCCATCGCCTTTTGATTATAAATATGACTATTCTGCAGAGGCCGTGAGACGATCGGTTGAAGATAGTTTACAAAGATTAGGAGTAGCTTATTTAGACTATGCTTTTATTCACGATCTTTCTCCAGACCATAATGGAGAATATGAAGAAGGAGTAATCTGGGAAGATCATTTTGAAGTAGCAAAAAATGGCGCTATGCCAGAGCTTGAAAAGATGAAAGAAGAAGGCTTGATTAAAGCCTGGGGACTTGGAGTGAATACGATAGATCCTATTTTAAAAACCCTGGAGGTTGCCAAACCAGATGTATTCCTTTCGGCTATTCAATATTCTTTAGTGCATCATAAAGATGCTTTAGAGCGTTTATTGCCCGCTATTGAAAAAAGTGAAGCTACTTTAATAAATGCCGCTCCTTTTAACGCCGGACTTCTTACAGGCCAAAAACGTTATAATTATGGCGGGGAAATGCCTGAAGATATTAGCGACAGTTATAAAAAGATTTTGAAAATTGCTGAAAAACATAAGGTAAACCTTGTGGCGGCATCCTTACAGTTTTCTTTAGCTCCAAAAGCGGCAGATACCGTGCTGGCTGGTGCAAGTAAACCTGAGCAAGTTCAGGAAAATGTAAAAGCACTGGAAGAAAAAATTCCGGCAGAATTCTGGTCAGATTTAAAACAGGAAAATTTAATTGAACAAAAAGCTGAAGTACCAGCTTAGATCCCAAACCCACGAATTCACTAAAAAATTTGGTGAATTCGTGGGTTTCAATTTTAAAAATTGAAATTGGTAACAAGATTCAATTGGTTATAATTACTTCGGTTAAATATACTTTCAGCATTGGTATGGTTGAGATTTTTCCTGTGAACCCATAAGATATCAAAACTCAATCCTTCAAAAAAACCCCTTGCCCGGTAACTTAAGTGACTATTTACCTGGAAGGATTCATCTACATTATATTTATTGAATTCAAAATCACCAACTTTAGCACCCCTCACTTGTTGCATCTCTACCCCAATATTAAAATTATCTCGAAGAAACCGATATTCGGTTTTGAAAACAAAAACATCAACATTCCCCATTCCTTCCAGCCTGGATCGTGAAATTGAAGTAAAAAAGCGATCTCGTCCTAATTCCTTCGGAAATAAAAACCGGCCCGAAGCAAAAGCGTGGGTATAAGCAAAAGCCAATTTTAATCCCGCTTGCTCCCAACCCAATTGAGAGCTTAATACCTGCCCGTTTTCTCCGGGTTGTACATACCTATTTATATAAGCCAGATCTTCTGAATAAGAAAAAGGATTTTGATAAACATATTGAACTCCGAAGTTAAAATCGGTAAGCTTATACGCGACTTCCGCCCAAATCGTATTCATTATTTTATCATGGTAATAATCATAAAAATTAAGGTGAAAATGTTCATTTCTAAAATTATAATTTATGATCCCAATTCCTGAAGAAGGATAAAAATTATGGTAATCAGCCGTTTCTCCGTTGGGTTGAAATCCGTTATTAAAAAGTCCGAGAGCTTCATCCATAGCAAACCATTGGGTTGTTGCACGTGGGGAAACCCCATCAAGCCAACCAATATTAACCTGATGCTTTGAATTAAAGTTTAAATGCGCCCAGCCTCCTCTATGCACAAAAGGCATCATACGGCCATCGCTCTTGTTTAAAAGTGGCGTAAACTCGGGCTCAAATTTTCCATATTCTATATATGATTTTCCAAACCTGTAGCGAATAAAAAGCTCTTCAAGTCTATTGAGATCTCTAAAGTTCCCTTTCTCCAAAATATCGTAAAGCTCATATTCCCATTTGGCATTTTTTCCCGTTACTGCGTCTACCCTACCCAAATCGCTTCCAAAGCTTTTGTAAACGAACCTTCCTTTAATCCCAAATTGAAAACCATAATAATTTCCGGAAGTAAATCCAACTGCGGCACCTGTTGCATTGCTGTAAAAATCTTTTAGGTCTCCGCTATTTATTGTGTTCATATAGAAATTTCTAATATTCCCACTAACTACTGCGTGGTGAAAAATATCCTGCAGATGAAAGCTTTCTTCTTCGGGCTGCTCATTAATTTGAGCATTAAGGTTTAAACTTAACATAAAAACAATAATAAAAGAAAGTTTATGGAGGTCTTGCAAAACAAAATTTTTAAGGTTTGGGGGTGCAAAATTCCTGAATAATTAAGGTAGCTACAGTAACAAGGGTTACTTTTCAAAATTCAGTTTTGTAACATAAGTCACTAACAATCCAAAATCTTCTAATTATTTTCGCCCATGTTTTAAAAACCTAAACTTGACCTTCTCTTATAATAGTGAGATTCAAAACTTACATAGCAATTTTATTTACCGTAGTTTTCTTCGGAAAATTCTTAATGCTAGATGCGAAAGTGCTTAATAGTGTTTTGAATTCTGAAGGTATTGCATTGGTAAAACCATTTTGTAAGAAAAACGATCGGCAAACAACCGATGATAATATTTTAAGTCAGGATTCTTCTGTTTTGGTTATAAGCAGCGATGCAATATGCACTTCTTTCTTTTTTGTTACGAATCCAGAATTGCAGGAAAAAGAGGTTGAAGACAATTTTCACGACTTTAATTATTTGAATCCGGCTATAATTTCCATTTACTTTTCTAAAGATTATCCGCCTCCAAAGGCATTAGTGGTATAAACATATATAATTCCGGAGATAACTTCGGAACATATTTTTATTCACTAATTCTTAATCAACATGAATTCACAAATTTTAGTGAGTCGTCGCTCTATACAATTGTTACGGGTGATGCTTAGCGGGATATTTCTCGTAGCCAGTTTACATCATTTATTCAATATTGAAAAAACGGTTAAGAGGATAGATCAGGCCAGTTTTAAACGAATTGCTTATTTCTTCGGAAATCCTGAATTGCTAGTAATTCTATCTGGAGTAGTTATGCTTATTGCAGGTTTTGGCCTGCTTATAGGTTTCAAAACTCGCTGGACAGCGATAATTCTACTGGCAGTTTTAATTCCCATTACCCTTACCGTGCAGGTAGGACAAATTACAACGCTAGGGCCGCTTTTTAAAAATATTGCTATAGCCGGCGGACTCCTGTTTTTTATACTCAACGATTTTAAAGATCAACAAACAACAAAAATATAATCGGCTGTTTCAGCCATAAAATTTATAAAAATGAAAAATTCAATATTAGTACTTACAGCTTTTTTTATGCTGTTTTCAATAACTACCAATGCTCAAAATCACAATCCCGAGAAGAATAATTATGTGGTTTTAACCAAGAAAATTCCGCAGTTACAACCCATTCTAATTACTGCGGAAGAATTACAGGCAGAAGATGGTCATCATTTTGGTGATTTCCAGGTTATTGTTTGCGGCCAGACCGTAAAAGGCTTAACCAATAAAGAACAAATGCAAAAGTTTATCCAGCGAGCCAAAAAAGCTAATGTGGAGCTTAAAGCCTGTGGATTTTCTCTCAAAAAATTTGGAGTAGACCCTAAAGCGATTCCATCAGAAATGGAAGTTGTTGAGAATGGAATCCTGTATGATTTTCAACTTCAGAAAAAAGGATATTTCAGTATAGAGCTTTAAAAAAAGTCTTCTAAATTATATAAAATATCAAGATGATGAAAAAAATAGGAATTCTAATCTTAGTCTTTATGCTAGGCGTTTCAGGTTTTGCTCAAACAAAAACAGGAATTGAGAAGAATAATTATGTAGTATCTACTTCCAAAATTCCACAGTTAGAGCCAATAATCCTTACTGCTGAAGCATTAAAACAAGAAGATGGACACAAATTTGGTGATTTTCAGATAGTCCTTTATGGACGAAATGTTAAGGAGCTTACAGATAAAGAGAAGATGAAAAACTACGTTGAAAAAGCTAAAGCTGCGGGCGTGGAGATAAAAGTTTGTAAACTCTCTATAAACTTTTTAAAAATTGACATAAAAGATTTACATCCCTACGTAAAGGTAGTAGACCACGCCTTTACACATCTTTTACAATTACAAAAGAATAAGAACTACTACAGTATAGAACTATAAAAGATAATCTATGAAAATTAGTTTAAAGACAGCATTAATCCTGTTTTCAGGCATTGCTACCATTGGTTTATATACCTCTTGCAACAATGCAAATGGTAAAAACCCAGAGAAAAATAAAGATAAAACTACTAAAATAACCATTTTACAAACGGCCGATATTCACGGGCAACTTGATTCTCATCCCGAATTATTTTGGGAAGATGAAGAAATAGTTTTTAAAGAACGTGGTGGCCTGGCGCATATTCAAACCCTCTTTGAAGAAGAACGTGCCAAAAACCCAAATACGGTAATTTTTGATGGTGGCGATCTTATCCAGGGAAGTGGCTATGCGGCACTTTCTGAAGGAAAAATTTTTCCTGAAATTATAAAGAATATGGATTACGATCTTCTAGTGCCCGGAAATTGGGAAGTAGTCTATGGCAAGAAAGTAATGATGGATGTTTTACAGGGTTTTGAAACTCCTGTAATTGTTCAGAATATGTTTCACCAGGAAGATAATAAAGAGCTTTTCCCTCCCTACTGGATCGAAGAAATTGAAGGTGTAAAACTTGGGTTTATCGGGATAAACGATCCCGATGTTCCTGTGCGTCAAAACCCGATTTTCAGTGAAGGTATTGACTTTAGCGGATTAAACGAGGGCGTGGAAGAACTTATTCTGAAAGTAAAAAAGGAAGAGAAAGTTGACGCGCTGTTTTTGGTAACCCATTTTGGGATTTTTAAGCAGGTAGAATTGGCTAACAATCCAATTGCTAAAGATGTAGATTATATCTTCGGAAACGATACTCACGAACGCGTACGGGAGCCTATTCAAGGGAAATATGCGAAAGTTACCGAACCCGGGGCTTTTGGCTCTTTTGTAGGTAAATTAAATCTTTATTTTAAAAATGGAAAGATTGTAGATGAGGAATATGAGCTGATAGAGGTTGATCCGAAAAAATACCCGGCCAATCCTAAAATTGCTAAACTAGTCGATAATGCAAAGAGACCCTATGAAGAACATTTGGAAACCGTGATTGGTTATACCGAAACGCCACTTTACCGCTATTTAACCGTGGAAAACCCAATGGATAATATGATCACCGATGCTGCCAGATGGAAAACCGGTGCCGATATTTCTATCTCTAACGGATTTCGCTTTGGAAATCCCATAGTTCCGGAAAATGGAAAACCGGCGCCTATAACCCGGGCTAATTTATGGAACTTGCTCCCGGTAAATGAAAAAGTAAAAACCGGAAAGGCTACCGGAAAGCAGATAAAAGACTGGCTGGAAAGTGAGATGCACAATGCCTTTGCCCAAACTCCAACAGAGCGTTTTGGCGGCTGGATGGTTAGATTCTCTGGAATGGAAGTAGATTTTAATTCCCAGGGTGAGAAAGGGGAACGAATAAAATCTGTTACGGTAAATGGCGAGAAAATCCAGGATGATGAGTATTACACTATTTCAGCCTGCGTGCGACCAGGTGACCCAATTGATAATCTTTGCCGAATGCCGAACGTTAAAGATGTTAAGGTACAAGACTATACTATTCACGAGGTGGTGGAAGAATACCTACAAAAACATTCCCCGGTTTCACCGACCCTGGATGGGCGTTCTTATTGCGAATATTTAGGTGAAAAATCTTTTTCTACGGTTCCCGGAACCGATTATGAATTCCACTAGATAAAACAAACCTCACAAGTGAAGAAAATAGCTTGTGAGGTTTTTTATAAATCACGGCTTTGTAGCTACAAAACGAATTACCGCTGCTTTGCCATTATGGTATTTCCCTTCAGAAAGTTCTATTAATTTATCTTCAAATTCCTCGAATTTAAATCCGCTAAAGCTGGTTTGTAATTCTTCTTTTGAAAACAACATTTCAGCATTCTTAGGTCCGCCAGATTTTGGATTCTCTTTCTGAACATCTATCTGCTCTTTACTAAAAGCTTCAAAAATAATAATTCCGCCAGGCTTTAATAGATTTCTAAATTCGGCAAAATAGCTGTGTTTATCCTCCGGTGAAAAATGAGCGAAAATTAAAGCTATAGCATCAAACTGTTCCGCTTTATAATCCATATCGGGCAATTTCCCAACCTGGTAATCAATTTCTACATCTTCTGATTTTGCCAACTTTAAAGCTTTCTCCCTGCCTTCTTTACTAATATCAAAAGCAGAAACCTTCCAACCTTTTTTTGCCGCGTAAACTGCATTACGGCCTTCCCCTTCTGCCGGGAATAAAATTTCCCCTAGCTGTATTTCATCAAGTTTCTTTTTGAAATACTTGTTCGGAACTTTTCCGTAAACATAGTTCGGCTCGGCGTAGCGTTCATCCCAAAATTCTTTCATATAATTTTTATTTTTTTCTGAAACAACAAAACGTAAAATTCTGAATAGCTCCCGTTGGGGTTGTGTGATCTATGTTTTTACTTTCCACAATATTAAATTTGGCTTCAAGTAAATTTTCAAGATCTTCTTTATCATATTGCTTAACCGTACGGCCGCTACATTTTGTAGGTCCATTCTTTGAAAAAGTTGCAATAATTACAAACCCACCCGGAATAACCGAATTTTCCAATGTACGTATATAATTTTCAATTTGCTGATCTTCAGTTAAAAAATGAAACGCTGCCCTATCGTGCCAAAGGTGATAGGTTTGGGTTGCTTCAAAAGTTGAAACATCAGCGTTTATCCAGGTTACCTTTTCCGCTTCGGCACCCAATCGGGCTTCAGCTTTTTCCAAAGCTTCTTTAGAAATATCCAGAACCGAATTATCGCGATAACCTTCTTTCATTAAAAAATCTACAAGATTAGAATCTCCCCCACCAACGTCTATAATCTTAGACGTATAAGGCAATTCTAGTTGGTCAATAAAATTTAATGAAATCTCAGGTTTTTCCTGATACCAACTTGTTTCAGGATAAGATTTCTTTGCATATACTTCTTCCCAATGTGCTTTCATCTCTTTCATAATCAAATTATTTTTCTTCAAAATTCCACCAATACTTTTGCGAAAATTGCTGTCCCAGAATATAAGTTTCTCCAATTTTGGGCGAAACTACTTTTTGCTGCTGCATTTCTGCTTCTGCCATTAAGCGTTTAATAGGTTCGTTCCAGGGATGCACAGAGAGTACAAATTTTCCCCAGTGCACCGGAAATAAGATTTCGGCATTTAAGTCTTTAGCAGCCTGTACTGTTTCTTCAGGAAGCATATGTATTTGTGGCCAATACTTTCCATACTGTCCGCATTCTAAGAAAACCAGGTCGAATTTCTTAAATTGCTTCCCTATTTTTTTAAACTCGGAACTATAACCAGAGTCACTCCCTATATATATCTTATAATCTTCCCACTCTAGAGCAAAAGAAGACCATAAACTAGTATCTCTTTTAAATCCCCTACCCGAAAAATGTCTTGCCGGTAAGGCAGAAACTTTAAGGCCTTTATGTATTTCTACACTTTGATGCCAGTTTAATTCCGTAATTATTTTAGCATTTATTCCCCAATGCTCCAAATGCGCACCTACACCTAAAGAAGTAATTATTTTTGAAATTTTAGGCTTTAATTGTTTTAAAAACTTATAGTCCAGGTGGTCGTAATGATCGTGGGTAAGAATTAGTAAATCTATATCTGGAAAATCTTCTGCCTTATATAAATCTGTGCCCGAAAAAGATTTTCCGAAAATCTTAAACGGGGAAGCAAATCCGCTAAACACAGGATCTACTAAAATTTTATAGCCATTAAAATTTAATAAATACGAGGAATGACCAAACCAAATTACGGCGGGTTCGGTTGAAGTAAAATACTGTAAATTGGCTTTTATATGCGGAATTTTCTCTGAAGGACGAACACTCTTTGGCCTCTTAAGCATTTGGTTTAAGATTTTGGCTATAGACGCATCTTCAGTTTGCAGGACGGTAGGTTCTATATTCTGAAACTTAGCGTCGCGCGTATTTTCGGCCTCCTTTATCCGTTTTAATCTTTCACCTGAAGGTTCTTTTCCAAATCTTTTAAAGAGCATTTTTTGATTTTATTCCATTTTTAAAATTCAATATTTTCCCATTTACAACTTACTCATATTTTTTCTCATTTTTCTCTAAAACCTTAATCATATTAAAAGAACGCATTAAATGAAAAAGCCCGGGTAAAATTATAAATCCACCAATAAGAAGCATGATGGCCAAATTGCTAATCGTAGCCTCGGGAGCCAGGTTTGCCAACAAACTTACTTCTTCGTTTGCTGTAATAATTATATAAGGAAAATGAGCGTAAAGTGCTGCAAACAGGACTAAAATTACCTGGAAAACCGCTAAATATCTGCTGGCTATTCTATATTCTTTTTTAATGAATTCCCACAACGGAAATAATAAGATTCCGGAAAAAGCTACACAAGCCAGGGAAACCGGATTATGTATAAAATCTTCGGCAAATTTTATATCGCTGAAATATCCAAAACTAATTAAAATAAATCCGAGCACTACCAAAACGGAAGTGAAGAATGCCGAGTTTCTAGCGTAGTGCTTTCGGGCTTTACCTTCGGCTTCACCAATTAGAAGCGTAGATGCCAAGAATGCACAAAGAGCGGCGTAAAATAAACCAACCAACAGGCTAAAAATATTGAGCCAGTGTTGCATAAAAAGATCATAAAAGCCGTAGTTTTCATAATCTTCGGTAATAATAATTTTACCGCCAATAAGCGCCCCAAAAGACATTCCCAAAAAAACTGGGGTAACAAAACTTCCAATTCTAAAAAGCCAGTTATACCAAAATTGAGACTTATCTACCACCGCATCATAATGCCTAAAAACAAAAGCGACACCTCGCAGGGTAATACCCAACAAGACTAAAGTTAAAGGAATATGTAAGTAAATTATAATGATATTAAAGTAAGCAGGAAAAGCCACCCACAAAATTACAAGCATAATAATAAGCCAGATATGGTTTGCCTCCCAGATGGGGCCCATTACCCTATAAATTGTATCTCTGGTATGCTCCTTATTTTTTGCAGAAGAAAACAACTCTACAATTCCGGCACCAAAATCGGCGCCACCGAGTAGCACATATAAAAGCAATGAAAACAGCAGAAAAAATAAAACTATATACAACATAACTAATCTTTGCTTTTATTCTTCATGTTAATAGGATTGTTTTTACGTGCTCTTTCACGATCATAAGATTTTTGAGAAGAATTTTCTTCAGAACCCTCATCGTTGGGTTGTTGATTAAGAGATTTAATCTGTCGGTTCATTAACCAGGTAACGGTTAATCCCAGAACCGTATATAAAAACAGGTAGAAGAAGAAACTATACTTCATTCCAGGCATAGGTGTTACGGCATCTTCGGTGCGCATTATCTGGTGAATTATCCAGGGTTGGCGTCCAACTTCGGTAACTACCCAACCTGCTTCTATAGCTACAAAACCAAGCGGTGCAACAACTATAAACAACAGCCAGTAATACTTATTATTAAGCCATTTTTTCTTCTTTAAACTGATAAAATAAATAAGCCCGGCAAACATCAATAATGTTCCGATCCCTACCATAATTTGAAAGGCATAATGCACAATGGCCACCGGCGGAAGTTCATCATCAGGGAAATCATTTAATCCTTTTACTTCGGCATCAAAATCACCAAAAGCAAGAAAAGATAAAGCCTTGGGAATCTCAATTTTATTGGTTACCGTTCGGCTTTCTTCATCTACAATTCCTCCAATATAGAGCGGAGCGCCTTTTTCGGTCTCATAATGTGCTTCCATAGCAGCCAATTTTACCGGTTGACGTTCGGCTACATCTTTAGCCGAAAGATCACCGCTTATTGGCTGCAAAAATGCTGCAACTGCACCGAAAATGATTGCTATCTTAAAAGCTTTAGTATGTAATTCTACATTTCTTTTCCGGAAAATTTGAAAAGCGTGAATTCCTGCAACTCCAAAACTGGTAGCTACGAAGGCAGCTAAGGTCATATGCAAAGCTTGTGTAAACCAGGCAGGATTCAGTAAGGCTGCCACAGGATCTATATTGGTAAACTCGCCATTAATATAATCGAATCCAGAGGGAGCGTTCATCCAGCCATTTGCTGAAACTACCAGTATTCCTGAAGCTACTCCAGAAATACCTATGATAACCCCGGTAAACCAATGAAATTTTTCCGGGAGTTTTTTCCAGCCGTAGAGGTAAAATCCTAGCGCGATGGCTTCCACAAAAAATGCAGCACCTTCCAATGAGAAAGGCATTCCAATTATTGGTCCTGCGTGTTTCATAAATTCGGGCCAAAGCATTCCCAGTTCAAAAGAAAGAGCAGTACCTGAAACTGCACCCGTAACAAAAAAAATGGCCACTCCTTTTAGCCAGGCCATACTTAATCTTTTATAAACAGGATTTCGTGTTTTTAACCATTTATGGTGTGCTACCACCATAAAAAAAGGCATTACCATACCAATACAGGCAAAAATAATATGGAAGCCTAAAGTAAAGGCCATTTGTAGGCGAGCATAATCTAAATTCTCCATCAACTTCTAGTTTATTGATTTTAAATCCGTTAAATAGGGACTTTTCAATATAATTTTCAACGAATAAATTTAGGGAAAAATCTACCGGTGTTCTGCCGGTAATCACGATAATTTGGATACTTTAAACATAATTGTTCTTCTTCGTAATTTGATTTATACCTAAAAAGTAAAACTAATAAGAGCACGATGCCAAGCTTATAAAACGAATTAAAATACAAGGCTAGAAAAAATAGCGCAAAGAGGATTCCTAAATAAATAGGATGCCTAACATATTTATAAGCTCCAGAAGTAATTAAATTGGCATTATTCTTCGGTCTAGGGAAAGGTGACAAATTGGTGTTTAGTTGCAGTAGAGCTAAAAGTATAAATAAGAAACCCAGCCCACTTAAAACCAAAAAAACCGGTTGGAACAGTTCCAGCCGGTTAAATTTTAACGTATCGATTTCAAAAATAAAAGCAATAAAAAGTACAAGTTGTATCCCAACAAAAATGTAGTTTTTATAATGCATTTATTTCAGTTTTAATCTATTGTAATAAGCCTCAATTTTATGAGATTTCGGCCCAAATAATATACACACCCATTAGCAGGACGAACCAACCAAAACCTTTTTTCAGTTTTTTACCGTCTATAAATTTATTGAGATAGATACCTACAAACATTCCTACCATAGAAAGTCCGGTGAAGATGGCTAAAAATATCCAGTCTATATTCATATTCTGAACATCACCAATAAAACCTATAAGCGATTTAATTGCAATAATTAATAAAGATGTAGCCACGGCTTTTTTCATTGGGAGTTTAGCCAGAAGCACCAGGGCTGGAATAATTAAAAATCCTCCGCCGGCACCAACAATCCCGGTTAAGACCCCTACTACGATTCCTTCAATTATAATTAGTGGATAGTTATAACTTATTTTTTCTGCATCTGCTTTTTTCTTGCCATTTTCCCTAATCATTGAGACCGAAGCCAGAATCATGATAATCGCAAAAAACAGCATAATCCCGATGTTCTTAGTGATTTCAAGACCACCAATACTAAAAAGAGATTCGGGAATGGCGGGCACCATATATTTACGAGTAGCATATACAGCTATAAAAGCCGGAATAGAAAACACGATAGCGGTTCTAAAATCTACCAGTTTTTTCTGCATATTTTTAAACGCCCCCACCAAAGCAGAAGCACCAACTACAAAAAGAGAATAAGCAGTAGCTGTTACAGGGTTAATTGCCAGTAAATAAACAAGCACGGGAACCGTTAATATAGAACCACCGCCGCCAATAAGACCTAAGACAACTCCAATAATTAATGCTCCAAAGTAACCCAGTATTTCCAGTATTTCCATATCTAAATTTTATTTCGGTGCAAAAGTACTTGCAATATGGAGCTCTTACAGTAACAAGAGTTACATAGGTCTAAAGTGCCATTACTTCTATGCTGTTGCGCTGTAGTTTTATCTTTCCGTCAAGTTCTAATTTTTTAAGCAATCTGGAAATTACCACCCGTGAAGTATGTAAATCGTATGCAATTTGCTGGTGCGTCACGGCAATCACTTCATTTTGATTGATCTTCGCTTTATCTTCAAGGTATTTCATTAAACGCTGATCCATATTCATAAAGGCAATGGTATCTATGGTATCCAGCATTTCGGTAAGACGGGCCTGGTAACTGGCAAATACGAAATCACGCCATGATTTATATTTCGAGGTCCATTCTTCCATTTTTTCAATAGGGATCATCACTAATTTTGTGTCCCGCTCTGCCACAGCCCTAATTTCACTTTTGGTTTGTCCAAGACAACAAGAAAGCGTCATTGCACAGGTGTCGCCACGTTCCAGAAAATACAATAAGAGTTCATCTCCATCTTTGTCCTCACGCATAATTTTAATAGCGCCTTCAATTAGTAAAGGCATCATTTTAACATAATCACCAATTTCGATAATTTTTTCGCCCTGCGCTTTAAACTGAAGTTGGCCTACCTTGTTAATCTCTTCAATAAGTTCATCTTCAAAAATAAAACCGTAGGCTTCTTTTAATTCCTGTAACATATAATATTGCTGTGCTATTTATTAATTCTGAAAACATTTTTTCAGAAACTAAAATTAGTATTTAAATTGAAATTGATCGTGTTTTTAGCCGAAAGTCTATCCCGGCAACACATAAAAATAAATAGAAAGATAATGACAAAAGGTCCCAAAAAGCACGAAAATGTGGAAAATAGCGTGGTTGAATTTCACTTTATCAAAACTAAATAACACGGCACCAATTGTATACGAAATCCCACCTGCAAACAACCACCACAAACCTTCTGAACTTAAATTATTATACAAAGGTTTAATGGCAAAAACAATAATCCAGCCCATAAGTACATACATAATAGTAGACAGGGTTTGGTATCTCCCGGTAAAGAAAAGTTTAAGAATAATCCCGGTAAGTGCAATACCCCAAACCACTCCAAAAATCGTCCAGCCAACCCAACCGTCTAATGTTACAAGTGCAAAAGGCGTATAGCTTCCTGCAATAAGCACATAAATTGAAGCGTGGTCCAGAATATTGAGTTTATAACGTAAACTTTTATTGGTGGCACTATGGTAAAAAGTTGAAGCCGCATATAACAAGATCATACTTGCGCCAAAAATGCTGAAACTTACAAGGTGTACCGTTTCGCCAAGTTCGTTCGCCCTTAATATTAGCAAAACGAGACCCAAAATGCTTAAAATTAAACCAAACCCATGGGAGAGCACATTTAATTTTTCTTCTAGCTCATCGTATTTTTGGTGAGGTACGTTTTTCACAGTGCTTTAATTGAATCTATAAAATTAAAAATATTCAGGCTTAAACGGAATATTTTAAACGCCCAATTTTTATTATTTTCGGGCTTTCACACCGGCACAAATTCTTAACCGATTCTTATGAAAATTCTGCATACTGCCGATTGGCATATTGGTAAAAAACTGCATAAACATAGTTTACAACCCGATTTTGACCTTTTTATAGATTGGCTTTGCAATTGTATTTCTGAAAATGAAGTAAAGGTTTTATTGGTGTCGGGAGATGTTTTTGATCTTGCAAATCCTTCTTCGGAAGCAAGGCAGCAATATTTTAAAGCTTTAATGAAGCTGAAGCGATTAGACTGCAAGATAATTCTTACCGGTGGTAATCACGATTCTCCTACTATGCTTAATGCCCCGCAGGAAGTATTACGCGAATTAGATATTCATATTATTGGCGGTTTGCCAAATGAACTTTCAGAATGTATTGTTCCTATTAAAAATGATAAAAATGAAACCGAACTTCTTGTTGCCGCTCTCCCCTATCTTCGAGATGCCGATTTAAGAACTGCCAGCCAGGGAAATTCCTACGAAGCCCGGCTGGAAGCTTTGCGAAAGGGAATTCAGCAAACATTTTTAGATATTGCTGAAATTTGTAAATCTCAGTTTCCGGAAGTTCCTACCATCGCTATGGGACATCTTTTTGCTGCCGGCGCAGAAACCTCAGAAAGTGAGCGCGATATTCAAATTGGTAACCAGGCAGCTTTTAATGCGCTTCAGTTTGGAGATTATTATAATTATATCGCCCTTGGGCACATTCATAAACCACAAAGGGTAAATGCAGCTACTCCTACTTTTTACAGCGGCTCCCCTATTCCACTTTCATTTAGTGAGCGTTCTCATAAAAACCGTATTCTTCTATTGGATACAGAGACCGGTTGGGAGCCAAAAAGTATAGAAATTCCCAGTTTTAGAGAATTGTTGAAAATTACCGGAACCCTGGAAAAACTTCAGCAGAAATTGTTGGAGTTGCAAGATCGTGAAGGACTGGCTTCTTTAATTGAAATTGAACTACAAGAGGAGAATTTTGACTCTAATAAAATCTATGAACTAGATCAGTTAGTCGATAATTTTAAAGTTGAAGGTTATGAGATTGTAAAACATCGCGCCAGTTTTGAAAATAAGATTAGTGGCAGCGGTAAACTCTACGAGGAAAAACAACAATTGGAAGATCTGCAACCTTTAGATGTTTTTCAAAAATTGGTAGATAAGCAGGAAGAAGATGAGGAAACCCGGAAGGAATTAATGAGCGCTTTTAATGAAATTCTTGAAGAAGTGCACCAATCTAAAAAAGCTTAAATAATGAAGATTCTAAGCATAGCCTTTAAAAATATTAATTCCCTAAAAGGTGAAAATTTTATAGATTTTGAAGCAGCTCCGTTTTCAGGGAATACGCTTTTTGCCATCACCGGGCCTACAGGAAGTGGTAAGAGTAGTATTCTTGATGTGATCTCACTCGCGCTTTTTAACCAGGTGCCAAGGCTGGGAAAAATCAGTAAAAAAGAAATTAGGGAAAAAGGAGCCATTCTTACTCGAAACCAAAAAGAAGCTTATGCCAAAGTGACTTTCGAGAACGGCTCCGGTCGCTACACTTCTTCATGGAGTATTGAGGTGAATCGTAATGGAAATCTCAACGATTATAATATGGAGATCGCCAATCTTCAGGATAACTCGTTGTTGGATTTAAAAAAATCTGAAGTTCCAGGGAAAAATAAAGAATTAATTGGTTTAAATTACGACCAGTTTATAAAATCGGTTTTACTGGCCCAGGGCGATTTTGCTAAATTTCTTTCGGCTAAAAAGGAAGAACGTGGTGAATTACTGGAAAAAATTACCGGTACCGGCATTTATCGGCAGTTAGGGATTATGGCTTTTGAACGTTTTAAAAACGAAACTAAAGAAATAGAATCCCAGCAAAAAGAAATAAAACTCTTTGAATCCTATTTGCTTTCCAAAGAAGAACTTGACGTTTTCAATAGAGATTTAAAAGAAAAAACTAGTCAAACTGAAAGTTTACAGAAGGATCTGAAGCTGATTGAAAAACAGCTGGAGTTAAAGGAGAACATTAAAAAGCAGGAAAAAGAAATAAGCGGTTTACAGGTAGAAGAATCAAAACTGAATCAACAGCTTAAAGAGTTTGAAGCCGAATATGGTGAAAGTCTCAGCCAACACGAGAAAGTTCAACCTATTGCTGAAGACTTACAATCATGGAACAGGTTTCAGCAGGAATTGCAAAGTTTAAAAGAAAACCTGGGCAGGACCTTAGAAAAGCTTGAAGCGAATAAAGAGAATACCTCCGGTTTAATTCAACAGGTAAAAGGCTTTGTAAATGAAGATGTTAGTGCAGAAAATTTAAAAGAAAAATTAAATCTTTTTACCGAAAAAATAGTCAGTCTTCAGGATGAGAAAACTTCCCTGGGACGTGATTATAAAAGTAAACTACAATTATTCAAAACCGAAATTCGTGAATTAAAACTAAACTTTCCGGAGAATGATCTACAAACCGGAAAGAAATTACTGGAAGAACTTCAAGCTGAACAACTTCAGCAGAAACAGCAACTCGAAATTGATTTAAAAGAAGTTGATTTAAAAAAACTGATTTCGGAAAAATCACGTTTAAAAAACGATCTGGAAAAAGCGCATGACGCCAGGCAATTTTCAGAAAAAAAACTTCAGCTTGAGAAAAATAGTTCAAAACTTACTAAAGACATTCAGGCTTATCAACCGGAACTGGAAGCTCTCCCAAAAGTTATCGAAAAGGAAGAAAACCTACTTATTTCCTTAAAAAAAGATTTGGAGATACTTCAGCTTAAGAAAGAAAATCAGCTAAAAACCGCGAAATTAGAAGAACTTAGAAACTCGCTAAAAACAGGTGAGGCCTGCCCCCTTTGTGGGTCTGAAGAGCATCCTTATTCTGAACATCTTCCCGAATTTGAAGATAAGCTGGAAGTATTGATTTCAGCAAAAAATAATGAAATAGAGGAGCAAAACAAAAAACTTATCCAGGCGCAATCAAAATTCGCACATTTAGAAGAATCGCTAAAAAAAGCTAAAAAGGAATTAATTGAGATTGAAAACCAGGTTTCGGAGAACAAGAAATTATTCAGCGAAAAATATCCTGATTTCAATTTAGCTGAAAAGATAAATTGGGAAACGTATATCGCAACAATAAATACAAAAATTGAAAACCTTGACGCGTTTGAAACTACGCAACAAAAATTGAGCGCGACAGCCACTGGATTGCCGATTTTGGAAGAATTAGATCAAATTCTACAACAAGGCAAATTACTACAGCAGCAACTTCAGGCAAGTTATTCAGGAAATAATATTGTGCAAGACAGCCGGGAATTACTGGATAAATGGAATGCTTTAATTCACGAAAAGAATTACTTAAGAGAAAACGAAAAAGAGCAAAAAGAACAATTAAGTCTGCAATCAAAAAATATGGCGAACTGTTGGAAAAGCTTCAACCTGAAATTATAAAACAAGGTTTTGAATCTACTGAAAAAGCGTTCAGCGCACTCTTGCCGGGAAATAAATTCCTGGAGTTAAAGGACAAGAAAGACAATATTTTAAAACAAAAAAGTATTGCCACTACCGGAATTTCCACCTTACAAAAACAGCTCAAACAGTTTAAAGAAAATGAAAGCCAACGTACTGATGAAGATTTAGCCACAGAACAATCAAAAAAACAGGGAGAATTTGAGCAGGCAAAGTCTACTTGTGAAGAATTGCGAAGAAAACTGGAAAATAACAACGAGTATCTCTCCCAACTAAAGAAACTGGAAAAACAAATTGCTGAAAAAGAAAAACAGAGCAAACGCTGGCGACTTTTAAATACGCTAATTGGAGACAGGCAGGGGAAAAAATTTAATGATTTTGCTCAAGACCTTACCCTTTCGCAATTAATTCACCTGGCAAATGTGAGGTTAAAAGACCTTAGCGAACGTTATAAAATAGACAAAGCAAACGAAGATGAAGACGACGGCCTGGTTGCTATAGACGAAGATATGGGCGGGCAAAGACGATCGGTTAAAACACTTTCTGGCGGCGAGACCTTTCTTTTAAGTTTGTCCCTGGCACTGGCCTTATCTGATCTCGCTTCAAGAAATGTTGAAATTAACAGCTTATTTATCGATGAAGGTTTTGGGACTTTAGATCCTGAGACTTTGGATCAAACCCTGGACACTTTGGAAAAATTACAGGCAGAATCTGGTAAAACCATTGGAATTATAAGCCACGTTGCTTCATTAAAAGAACGTATTGCTACTCAAATTCAATTAACCCGAAACGGACAAGGATATAGTAGTTTAACGGTGAAATTGTGAGTGAAAAATAAAAATTTTAAATCACTTCTTTAGTCAGGACCTCAACGGTGCAACCTAATTTTGGAAGAATAAGTCGCATTTTTCTATTTCCAACTTCACGAATAATAGCCTCGTGGTCTTTAAAAACTCCATTTTTGATGCTTATTTTATCCCCCTGGTTTAGGTGATCTACTTTAGCATCGTCGACTTTTTCACAATCAAGCCATTCCTGGATGACTTCAATCTCTTCATTTCGTACTATTGCCGGCTTCCCCAGCCAGAATAAATACCGAACTACTCCCGGCACATCAAAAACCCGGTTGCGATTCTTTTCTTCCAGCTTTATAAAAACATAGGATTTAAAAAGAGGAGTTTTTAGTTTTTTCTTACGGTCCTTCCACTGTTTGATTTCGGTAATTAAAGGACAATAAACCTCTACCCCCATTTGTTCCAAACTTTCGGCTACTCTTTTTTCAGTTCTTGGTTTGGTGTATAAAACGTACCACGACATAAGTAAGATTTATCTGCAAGTATTACGTCCAGGAGTTCTAACTCCATCTCTTCGCAGTAGGGTAATGTTGAAGAAATTTAGATTGATTTGCTATTTAGTTACTCAAAAATACAAAGATTTTTAGGAATTATTATAACGATAGCTTGTAAGAAAACTCGATTAATCGATGAACTACTGAAGGCTAATTTATTAGGAATAATCCCAAATTCAATAATTTCAAAAGAGAAGCTAAACATTCTAGAAAAAACTTCTATTCTAAACTACAGGTTTCTGAGTCCAGCTCAAACTGTACGGTAAAATGCTCAAAACTGTAAGCTTCAAGAGTATTCAATACTTCGGCTTTTAGCCTTTTATACTCTTCGAATTTATTTACATTTTCAAGCTTTACATGGGCCGTAAAAACGTGGTGCTCTCCTTCCTGCGACCAAATATGTACGTGGTGGGAAGAAGCTACTCCCCGGATGTTTTCAATTTTATTTTTTATTTCCTTTAAATTAATATCTGCCGGAGTACCCTGCAAGAAAATAAATAGCGTCTCTTTTAATCTTTTAAATACATTGTAAAGAATATATAACGTAATGGCCAGCGATAAAGCAGGATCCAGGTAATGGATATCCTTAAACTGAAGAACAATCGAAACCACCAAGACGGCTACCCAACCCAAAACATCTTCCATAAGATGCCAGGAAACCACTTTTTCGTTAAGGGTTTTACCGCCACTCAATTTCCAGGCAGCATAAGCATTCACAGCTACTCCTATTATCGCGAAGATCATCATTCCCTGCGCATCTGAATGTTCAGGATTCATTAATCTTCCAACGGCTTCATAAATCACATATATAGAACCGCCAATTAGTACAAGACTATTAATTAGTGCTCCTAACAGTGAAAACCTTCTGTAACCAAAGGAAAATTTTGAATCGCTTTTTTGCTGTGCTTTGTGATCCAGGTACCAGGAAGTACCCAGGGAAAGGCTATCTCCCAGGTCGTGTACCGCATCAGAAATAATAGCAATGCTATTGACATAAATTCCACCAATAAATTCAAGAATCGTAAATCCAAGATTCAAGAAAAAAGCCAGTTTAAGGTTTTTTCCCGAAGAGTGATGATGATGATCGTGACCCATAATTTATACTAAAAGTCCATTATCTTTTCCTTTCGAAATTAGTCATTTTTTTGGCTATGGCTAAATCTTCATGCTATTACACCGCAAATTATAATTTCTGAAGGCGGGAATCACACTATTATTTCTGCTTAAAATTTCGTATATTAGAATGAATATCAAAACTTTATAGCTGTGAAAAATTTAAAAACCCTAATTCTTTTTTTAGTGGGTGTACTTGTTAGCTATACACCCCTAAGCGCGACGACAATTCTACAAAATACCTCTCAGGATTATGTAGAATATAAAGGCGAAGTAATTAACTCGAATAGCGAGGATATAATTATGAACGCCCATATCTCGGTAAATGAAACCAATATTTCTACGGTTACTAATTCCGAGGGAAAATTTTCTCTAAAAGTCCCAACAGGCATAAGCCCTGCTACGGTAAACATTTCATATTTAGGTTACCAGAGTAAAAATTTACCGCTGAGTTATTTTAAACCAGAGGGTACTTTAATTTACCTGGACCCTGTGATGGAAGAACTTTCTGAAGTGAAAGTTTATGAAGCAGGCAATGCTCGAGGTTTGGTACGGGCAATGTTAGATAATCGTGGTGATAACTATATTGACGATCCCACCCAAATGACTGCTTTTTATAGAGAGAGCATTACTAAAGGTAATAGAAACGCTTCTTTAAGCGAAGCCGTAGTAAAAATCCATAAAAAACCTTATAGTCATTACGGAGAGGAAGATATAGAATTGATTAAAGCACGTAAGACGGCAGATTATGATCGTTTGGATACCCTGGCACTTAAATTACGTGGTGGGCCATTTAACACGCTCTTTATTGATGTCATGAAATATCCTGACTATTTATTTTATGAAGAGAACTTAGACAATTATGAATTCAATTTTGAAGAGCCAACCCGAATTGACAATCGTTATCTATATGTGGTAAGCTTTAAGGATTTGAATAAAGAAATGCCCTGGTTTTTTGGAAAACTTTACATAGATGCCGAAACCCAAAGCCTGGTAAGAGCAAAATTAAATATGAATGTAGATAACAGGCGCGCAGCTACCAATATGTTTGTAAATAAAAAACCAGGAGGAACAAAGGTATACCCTATTGAAGTAATGTATGATATTGACTATCATCAACAAGACGGCAAATGGTATTTTGGATATTCCAACGCCAAACTTCTCTTTGTAGTAAACTGGAAAAAGAAACTGTTTAATTCGAGATACCAGGTAAATTCTGAAATGGCCGTGACCAACTGGCAGCTTGAAACCGAAGACCGAATTAAGAAAAATGAAAATTTCCTGAATAAAAGGGTTGTTATGGGAGATGATATATCTGGTTTCACCGATCTACAATTCTGGGGAAGCAATAATATTATAGAACCCGATAAGTCTATACAGAACGCCATAGATAAAATCCAAAGAAATATCCAATAAAGAATTAATCATATAAATTGCAGAAGGTTGTTTGAATTGTTTTTCAAGCAACCTTTTCTTGATTAATATAAATAAACTAACAAGTTAAAGATGATAAATTAGCCAACTTAAAGTTTTTTTTGCAAATATCCTTACTGACTTTCAACAAGTTAAAATTGCCAGAAATTAAGCATCTAAATAATATGATTTTCGTTTTGATAATAGCAAATAAGCACTTTAATTTGTAACTCAATTTTAGGCAGTGTCTATTGTTTTCTTACAGTTTAACAGGAAAAGCCAGAAACTTAAATAAAACGGATTCTGAAAATTAAAATTGAATTATGAATCGGGATGTGGCGCAGTCTGGTAGCGTATACGCCTGGGGGGCGTGGGGTCGCAGGTTCAAATCCTGTCATCCCGACTTTTTAAGATTTCAAAAAATTGCAAATTAAGGGTAATTGTATGGTTTTCATATAGTTACCTTTTTTTGTTTCTCAAAATTTAACAAAACATTTCAAATTTAATGTGAGTTAATCGTGAGTTCATGGCTATAACTGTGAGTTAATCGTGAGCTTTTTTGTTGTATTTTTATATGGCCCATGTTCTATAATTACATGTGCAGTTTGACTTCGTATTCTTAATGATTGTTTAATTTAAATTGTAAAGCTATGCGTACCAGTCAAACCTTTTCTATTTCTTTTATTGTCCGAAAAAAGAAAAACCAATCAGATCTAGCCCTTCTTTATGCCCGTATTACCGTTAACGGTAAATTCCTTGAAATTAGTTTAAAACGTACTATTCCAATTGATAAATGGAATCAGGCTGCAAATAGATTAAAAGGGAATAGCCCGGAAAGTCAACAGATCAATAAAAAGATCGATGAAACCAAAGCCTTATTATATGAGGCATATGATACTCTTGTAAAAGAAGACCAAGTTATAAATGCACAGAAAATCAAGTCGCGATACTTAAAAAGCGATCAACAACATTTTACACTAACCTATTTAATTAATTATCATAAGGAAAAGATGGATAAAATTCTGAAGTATGGAACAATGAAAAACTACTACACTACAGAATCTTATTTGAAAAAATATCTAAAAACACACTTAAATATTTCTGATATCTATTTAAAGCAGGTTGATTATCAATTTACTCTTGGATTTGAAAGTTTTTTACGAGCCTTGCCAGGTCTTCATAATAACGGAGTAATGAAGCATATGGAGCGTTTCAAAAAATTAATGGGCCTAGCCGGAGATTTGGATTGGATTGAAAAAAATCCTAGTAAAAAATTCAAGCTACGGTTTGAGCAAGTAGATATGGTATACTTAAACAAAACAGAGCTTGAAAAGATTAAAAGTGAAATATTAGAAAAAACCGTATTATCTATTAACAGAGATATTTTTATTTTTTCTTGTTATACTGGCCTGACATATGCAGATGTCAAGGGATTAAAAAATCATCATTTGCAAATTGGGATTGATGGTAAAAATTGGATTTATACCAGAAGAAGCAAAACTAATACGGCCGTTCGTATACCGATATTGAAAGAAGCCCAGGAAATTCTAGACCGATATAAAGGGCATCCAAAAATTGATGGGACAGAAAAATTATTACCGGTTTATTCCAATCAGAAAACTAATGAATATTTAAGAGAGGTTACTGATAAACTAAAAATAAAAAAGAAATTGAGTTTTCATACCGCCCGACATACTTTCGCTACTACGGTTACCTTGGCAAATGGAGTTCCAATAGAAACGGTATCAAAGCTTTTGGGACATACTAAAATATCAACTACACAAATCTATGCACGGGTAATTGACTCTAAAATATCTAGCGATATTGATAATTTGAGGAAAAGACTAAAAAGCTAAATTGATTATTGGCTATAGCCGAAGATTACCTAACCTCCCAGGTAATCTTAATTTTCTTTATGAAAAAGATTAACTAGCACTTTGCGGAAACTAAAACATATTGGACAAGATCCTTTAAGCACTATGAATTACTTAATTATTCTTGTTAAAGCAACTTATATGAAATTAGAGTTTCAAGATACAATGTAGCTATCATTTTTTATCTGCATAATTACAACCTCATTACTACTAATATAAAATTGTAAGATATCTCCCAAATAGATTAATGTCAAAAATAGTCGCTACTTATCCTTTAAATAAATCCTGTTAAACATGAATATCAAATCCGTGGGATAAAACCAACCGCAACCCTACATATAATATCAGCATCGCCGTAAGAAATCCCAGAAATTTCAGGTTAAATCTTTTATTTGAAAGATAAGAGCCCAGGCTTCCACCAAAGACAACTGCAACAATCAATTTAACTATCAGATCATAATTCACGTGAAAAGTCCCGGCCATATTAAGACCTATAAGTCCGGCTAAGGAATTAACC
>Ga0098069_100114_pt1 | contig 48392 bp, 40 predicted proteins | sample 27_taG_FD_92584 | JGI IMG/M metagenome (GOLD analysis project Ga0098069, IMG submission 92584) | Marine viral communities from Cariaco Basin, Caribbean Sea - 27_WHOI_OMZ | ecosystem: Environmental > Aquatic > Marine > Oceanic | place: Caribbean Sea: Cariaco Basin | collected 2014-11-09
TGACCCGGCTTACTGCTTGTTTCGAGGCGCGCATTCTACAGTGAATCGCTTGCCTGTCAACTGCTTTCTGAAGAATTTTGAAACTCATTTTCTTCAGCGCTTTCAAACAGTTATCTTTCGATTTCTGAGCCGCCTCAGCGGTGCTCCCCTCGAAAGAGATGCGCATTCTACAGACCTGCCTGAAGGTGTCAACGGTTCGTTCCGAATTTTTTTTGGAAATCGTCATCAAACCTTCATAAGCCTGGCTGATCAGAGCCAGGCCTGGGTGAACCTCACAGTTCAACGGTAATCGAATTTGCCGAGTCGCGAGCTTTCTTGCGCGCTTCATCCACCGTTGCGCCCTTCGCCAGGGCAACGCCCATTCGACGGCGCCCCTTCAACTCGGGCTTGCCGAACAAACGCAATTGAGTATCCGGCTCGGAAAGCGCTGTCTCAAGACCGGAATACGATACGGACGCCGAATCGCCCTCAGGAAGAATCACGGCTGATGCCGAGGGACCAGTCTGCCGTATCGCGGGAATGGGCAAACCCAGAATGGCTCGGGCATGCAGAGCAAATTCGGACAGGTCCTGTGAGACCAACGTAACCAGGCCAGTATCGTGCGGACGCGGCGAAACCTCGGAGAACCAGACATTGTCTTCCTTAACAAACAGCTCCACACCGTAGATGCCATAGCCACCGAGGTTTTCGACCACAGCGCGGGCAACTTCGGCCGAACGCTCGTAGGCCAGCGGGGCCATTGGCTGTGGTTGCCAGGATTCCCGATAGTCTCCATCTTCCTGCCTGTGCCCGATGGGCTCACAAAAAGATACGCCATCACGGTGCTTGACGGTGAGCAGGGTAATCTCATAGTCAAAGTCCACAAAGCCTTCGACAATCACCCTTCCCTTACCGGCACGCCCGCCAGACTGGGCATATTCCCAGGCCGCTTCAATATCATCCTCGGTCTTGACGGTACTCTGCCCCTTGCCCGACGAGCTCATGACCGGCTTTACCACAAGTGGCAGGCCTATTTCGTTCACGGCGGCAAGGTATTCTTCCCGGGTACCCGCAAAGCGGTAGGGTGAGGTAGGCAGCCCGAGCTCTTCAGCCGCGAGCCTCCGGATTCCTTCACGGTTCATGGTGAGGTTCACCGCTCTGGCGGTGGGGATGACGCGATAGCCTTCCTCTTCGAGCTTTACCAACTCCGGCGTGGCAATCGCTTCAATCTCCGGAACAATCAGATCCGGCTTTTCCTGTTCGATAACACTGCGCAGGCTGGCGCCGTCCAGCATGTCGATGACATGGCTCCGATGCGCCACCTGCATGGCAGGCGCATCCGCATATCTGTCGACAGCGATCACTTCGACGCCATAGCGCTGAAGTTCAATGACAACTTCCTTGCCAAGCTCACCGGATCCACAAAACAAAACCCTGAAGGCATTACCTTTAAGGGGAGTACCAATTCGAACTGAGTCAGTCATGATTTACCAACACCTATGTTAGCCGTGAATCAGGGAACCTTTTTCGCGCTCCGCCACTTTCCGGAGCACCTCGCGCCGTTCGTCGTCATCCATCCTGGTCCAGAGGGTGATCTCATCCCCACTTCGATGGCAGCCCACACAGATGTCATTTTCATCAAGCGCGCAGATGCTTACGCAGGGCGATCGAACCTTGTCAGCAACACTCATTTTTTCGGCTCGCAGGGCTTGAGCTCATCGGCGTAGCGGGCAGCATTCTGAACATAGTGCTGCGCACTCATTTCCAGCATCTTCTTCTGGCTATCGTTGAGCTCCCGCTTGATCTTGCCCGGCGAACCGACAACCATGGAGCCGTCAGGCACCTCCATTCCTTCGGGAATGAGAGCATTGGCGCCAATCAGGCAGTGCTTGCCAATCTTTGCTCCGTTCAGAACCACAGCATTTATGCCAATTAAAGAGTAATCACCAATCTCGCACCCATGGAGCATTACCTTGTGACCAACCGTTACACCCTTACCCAGAGTAAGAGGCATACCCGGGTCTGTATGCAGTACCGAACCGTCCTGAACATTTGTTTCAGGCCCAATGGTGATCCACTCGTTGTCACCACGTAGAACGGCATTGAACCAGACGCTGGCCTTATCCATCAGCCGGACACGGCCTATCACCGACGCGTTCTCGGCCACAAAGTGACCCTCACCTTCCAGTTCCGGCGTTCGGTCATTCAACTGGTAAAACATTCTCAGCCTCCTTCAGGCGGTTCAAGCAGATCGATTCCGGCATCGTACACAGCGTTCAGGAAGTCAACCAGAACCACTGCCGACAGGCCCCAGATCTCGTAGCGTTCCCAACGGTAGCAGGGTACGTAAAACGTATGGTTCAGGAAATCCAGAGCATCTGTGCGCTCCCGCCTGTCTTCCAGAAAAAACGATAGAGGCACGCGGAATACACTTTCGATTTCATGGGGGTTTGGCTCCAAAGGATGATCTCCGGGAATCACACCAACGTAAGGTGTAACTAGAATTCCGTAGCGGGACATCACCTGACTGAGCGGCGCAATTAGTTGTACTTGATCCGGCGGCAATCCGATCTCTTCATGGGTTTCACGTAACGCCGTTGCTGCCAGAGACGGATCTTCCGAATCCCTTTTGCCGCCGGGATAGGCGACCTGCCCGCGATGGGTGCTCAGATTCTCGGACCTGAGCGTAAAGATCATCTCCGGGTTTTTCAGATCGTCGGTTACCGGAACCAGTATGCCTGCCTCAGGATAATCCAGGGCCAACTGGCGCGGTGCATAGCCGGCCAGGCGCTCGGCAAGTAAATCACGCAATGTTCATCTCCACGGTACATCCGGAGGTTGGATGAGACAGAGGCAGCCGGGATCGTTAAACTGACTACCAAACCAATTTAAGTATACGGGGAAAATCATGAAGTACTGCAGCACATGCGGCCATCCGGTTGAACAACGCATCCCCGAAGGCGATAACCGTCACCGCTATGTCTGTGTCAGCTGCGATACCATACATTACCAGAACCCACGCATTGTCGCCGGCACGGTGCCCGTGTGGGAGGGCCAGATACTGCTGTGTCGCCGCGCTATCGAACCTCGCTATGGTTACTGGACGCTGCCTGCGGGTTTCATGGAGAACGCCGAAACCACCATCGAGGCCGCGGAGCGGGAAACGATGGAAGAGGCGCTTGCAGAGGTTAACATTGAAGGCCTCTATTCCATCATCGACGTCCCGCACATCAATCAGGTTCACATGTTCTACCGGGCCACACTGAAAGACGGTCAGTTTGGTGCAGGTGAGGAGTCCCTCGAATCCAGACTGTTCGGCCTGGACGAGATTCCCTGGGAAGAAATCTCGTTCCCGACCGTCAAGCGAACCCTGGAACTTTTCCTGTCTGACTACAGCCGCGAATCCTTCGGGGTTCACGTGAGTGATATCCGCCACCCCATGGCGAAAGACCGCAAGTAGCGCGGGCGACTACAATTCCTCCATTCGATAGATTTCGTAAGCGGGCTCCTCGTATGGGTGGGCCTGCTTGAGTGCCGCGAGAGCATCCTTTATCAGCTCGTCGGCGCAAACCAGCTCAACCTTGTATTCATCCACCGCTTCAATCTCCCCGGCATGACCGAGAAACGGATCGCTTCCTTCAAGCGGACGAAACTGCCCTCTTCCAAGACATTGCCAGGCACAGGAATCGTAATCACCGATTCGACCGGCGCCGGCATCGAACAATGCCTGTTTGGTTTTTTCGACGTGAGTCTCCGGAACGAAATAACACATCTTGTACATCGAAAAACCTCCTTCAGGTCGGATATTTTTTGTACAGATTAATAGCTTAGATACTTACCCACAGAATCTGTGGATAACTCTGGGGAAAGTTTTTGGGAACACGCCCTCAAACCCCGTAATCACTGCACTTCCGTTAAATTGGCGACAAAATCACCTGATTCATTTATTCTATATTTTTCAATTGGTTATGACTTTTGAGCAAAAGTTGAACCAAATTCCCGCTCTTTGTGCACAGAACAAACAGGGAGGCACCAGCAATGTGCATAAAAATACTGAGTCAAGGGGATTTTTGCCATTTTTGCCGATTTTTTCCCTTGAAAAACGCCCAAAAAAAGGGCGCAAAACAAAAAAGCCGGCTTTGGAATAAACACTCATGTTGAGCGCACCCAAAACCGGCTTGTCACTGGAACGGAAAATCAGCCGAACCAGCGTCTCGCATTTCGGAACATGCGAATCCAGGAACCATCTTCCTGCCATTCTGAGGGGCGCCAGGAATGCTGGACAGCCCTGAACACTCGCTCGGGATGCGGCATCATGATGGTGACCCTGCCATCGCGCGTCGTCACACCAGTAATACCGGCTTCGGATCCATTCGGGTTGTAGGGATAGCGTACGGTCGCCTGCCCCCGATTATCCACATAGCGCAGCGCCACCAACTCGTTCTCGGAGAGAGCTTCTGCCGAGGTGCCGCTGGCAAACTCAACCCTGCCCTCGCCGTGAGCAACGGCAATCGGCATACGGGAACCGGCCATGCCATCCATGAACGCCGACGGTGACGGCATCACCTCAGCCATAACCAGGCGCGCCTCAAACTGCTCGGACTGGTTGCGTACGAAACGTGGCCAGCCCTCACTTCCCGGAATCAGTTCGTGAAGATTGGAGAGCATCTGACAGCCATTGCACACACCCAGCGCCAGCGTGTCCTGGCGATTAAAGAACGCCGCAAACTGGTCCCTGACGCGATCGCTGAACAGAATCGACTTGGCCCAACCCTCGCCAGCGCCCAGAACGTCACCGTAGGAGAAACCGCCACAGGCAACCAGGCTGTTAAAGCCTTCCAGCGTAACCCGGCCGGAGAGCAGATCGCTCATATGCACGTCGACAGAATCGAAGCCGGCACGGTCGAATGCGGCTGCCATCTCAACCTGACCATTGACACCCTGCTCCCGCAGAACCGCAACTTTTGGACGGGCTCCCTTGTTGATATAAGGGGCAGCCACGTCGTCGTTGATGTCGTAAGAGAGTTCGGCGTGGAGACCGGGATCCTCTGCGTCAAGCAGGTTATCGAATTCTTCACGAGCGCAATCGGCGTTATCCCGGAGCGACTGAACACGGTAACTGGTCTCGGACCACAGGCGCTGGAGCTCCACCCGGGATTCATCCACCACAGTGCTACCTTCGAAGGTCAGGCGAAGGTTGTCAGTATCATTCGGGCTACCGATAACACTGATGTAATCCCCAAGACCCGCGGCAGAGAACTGCTGCAGGACAAAACCGGTGTCTTCCCTGCGTACCTGGATGACGGCACCCAGCTCTTCATTAAAAAGTTCCCGGGCAAACTGACTGCGATCCTCGGCGAGGCCATCCAGCTTGATATCAACCCCACAGTGGCCGGCGAAACACATTTCAGCAAGGGTGACGAACAGGCCGCCGTCTGAACGATCGTGATAGGCCAGGAGCTTACCGTCGCTGTTCAGACCCTGAATAACCGCAAAGAAAGCCTTGATGTCCTCCGGGTCATCCAGATCCGGTGCAACTGCACCGACCTGACGGTAAACCTGAGCCAGAGCGGAGCCCCCGAGGCGGTTCTGGCCAGCAGCAAGATCCACGAGGATCAGATCTGTCTCGCCAGCATCCTTGACCAGCTGGGGAGTCAGCGTCCTTGCAACATCAATAACCGGTGCAAAACCACTGACAATCAATGAAAGCGGTGCAGTCACGCTTTTCTGTTCGCCGCTGTCTTCTTCCCACATGGTCTTCATGGACATGGAGTCCTTGCCCACGGGGATCGTGATTCCAAGCTCCGGGCACAATTCCATGCCTACGGCGCGAACGGTCTCGTAGAGATTCTCATCTTCACCCGGGTGGCCAGCAGCGGCCATCCAGTTTGCAGAGAGCCGGATATCGGCCAACTTGCCGATCGGCGCTGCCGCCATATTGGTAATCACTTCACCGACGGCCATGCGACCGGACGCGGGCGCATCGATCGTGGCGACCGGCGTGCGCTCGCCCATGGCCATTGCTTCACCGGTGCGAACATCGAAGGAGGTGGCCGTCACAGCCACATCAGCCACCGGAACCTGCCAGGGCCCAACCATCTGATCCCGAGCAACCAGGCCGGTAATGGTCCGGTCACCAATGGTGATCAAAAAGCTCTTGGAGCCAACAGACGGCAGACGCAGAACGCGGCGAATGGCATCATCCAGATCGATTTTGGTGGAGTCGAAAATGGGCTTCGTAAAGGAAGCGCGGCTGACACTCCGATGCATGCGCGGCGGTTTGCCGAACAGCACTTCCATCGGCAGATCAACCGGCTTGTCGTCGAAGTAGGAATCGCCCAATTCCAGATGATGAGCTTCTGTCGCCTCGCCTATCACGGCATAGGGGCAGCGCTCGCGGCGGCACAGGGCGTCAAACTGCTCCAGGTTTTCCGGAGCCACTGCCATCACATACCGTTCCTGGGATTCGTTACACCAGATTTCCAGCGGAGACATTCCCGGCTCGTCACTGGGAATGTCGCGAAGCTCGAATTTACCCCCGCGACCGCCATCTTTGACAAGCTCAGGCATAGCGTTGGACAGACCACCGGCGCCCACATCATGGATGAACGCAATAGGGTTCTTGTCGCCCATCTGCCAGCAGCGGTCGATAACTTCCTGACACCGACGCTCCATCTCGGGGTTGTCCCGCTGCACTGACGCAAAGTCCAGATTTTCGTTACTGGAGCCCGAGTCCATGGACGAAGCCGCACCACCGCCCAGACCGATCAGCATGGAGGGCCCACCCAACACGATGAGTTTCGCGCCCACCGGGATATTGCCCTTTTCAACATGCTCCTCACGAATATTGCCAAGACCACCGGCAATCATGATCGGCTTGTGGTAACCGCGGACTTCTTCGCCGGCGGCTCCGGGCACTTTCTCCTCAAAGGTCCGGAAGTAGCCCGCCAGGTTGGGACGTCCGAATTCGTTATTGAATGCCGCGCCACCAATAGGCCCTTCAATCATGATGTCGAGCGGTGAAGCGATGCGTTCAGGTTTGCCGTAGTTGATTTCCCATGGCTGGGGATCGTCCGGCAGATTCAGGTTTGAGACTGTGAAACCAGTCAGACCCGCTTTGGGCTTGGAACCCCGGCCGGTAGCACCTTCGTCGCGAATTTCGCCGCCGGAGCCCGTGGCGGCGCCGGCGGCAGGAGCAATCGCCGTCGGGTGGTTGTGCGTTTCCACCTTCATCAGAATATGGATTTCTTCTTCGTTATATCCGTAGACACCCGTCTCGGGGTCCGGGAAGAAGCGGCCACCACGACTACCCCGAATAACCGAGGCATTGTCCTTGTAGGCCGATAGCACGCCCTCGCTGTTCATTTCGAAGGTATTCCGGATCATGGCGAACAGGGATTTTTCCTGACCCTCGCCGTCAATATCCCAGGACGCGTTGAATATCTTGTGGCGACAATGCTCGGAGTTCGCCTGGGCGAACATCATGAGTTCCACGTCGGTCGGATCCCGTTCAAGATCCGTGAAGGACTTAACCAGGTAGTCAATTTCATCTTCGGCAAGCGCCAGCCCCAGGCGCGAGTTGGCTTCCACCAGGGCATCGCGGCCACCGGCGAGAACTGGCACCCTCCCCAGGAGCCGAGGCTCTTCATGGCTGAACAACAGCTCTGCGCCGCCCATCTCATGAAATACTTTCTGAGTCATGCGGTCATGCAGCAGCGCTGCGATTTTCTCGCGTTGTTCCAGGCCAAGCTTGCGCCCCGAACGAATGTAATAGGCCGTGCCCCGCTCAATCCGATGTATCTGCCGCAAGCCACAGTTCCGGGCGATGTCCGTTGCCTTGCTGGACCAGGGCGAGAGCGTGCCGGGGCGAGGCACAACCAGGAAAAGCACGCCGTCAGGCTCTTCCACCGGCACACTCGGGCCATAGGTCAGGAGCCGGTCCAGAATAGCTTGCTCCGCGTCCGAGAGGTCTGCCTCCAGGTCAACAAAGTGCATGAACTCAGCATAAACATGCTCGATTTCAGGCACGATATCCTGAATCCGGGAATGCAATTTGCGGGAGCGGAATGGCGAGAGCGCGGGAGCGCCGCGAAGTTCAAGCATGATATCAACCTGTATCGCGCGAAACGGGGAAGTCTGGGTGCAATTTGAAAGGCCGACATGATACTCGAAAGCGGGGTCAGGATACAGCGCTTGAGGCGTTAATCCCGGGCTGTACAATTAACATTGTTTTGCACATTAATTAACCAGCTTTATTGACCAGGCCTCCGACACCAAGGATCATTGAATGTGTGGAAAGGAATTCCACGCTCAGGATAGACAAGGTTGCGTGGCTTTATGCGACGCTACAACCAGATGATCCAGCCGTGACGGAGTCCATGGACTTGCCAAAGATATTTGCTGCTTTCAAAAGCGCATCCGCCGGGATTGTTTTCTTCCTCGGCACTGCCCTGATACTGACCGGATGCTCACAGCCCAGCACTCTCCAGGAAATCCGTGATGAGGGGGTGCTGCATGTGATTACCCGGACGGCGCCGTCTATCTATGTGGAAAGTGAAGACGGCCCCACCGGCTATGATTACGAACTGGCAAAACTGTTCGCCGAGGAACTTGGCGTAAAGCTCCGGGTCCGCGTTGCCGATAACAACACAGAAATCCTGTCCGTTCTGGAAAAGAACTACGCCCACTTCGGGATGCTCGGGCTCTCCAGGCAACCCCATACTGCCAATCAGTATCGCACCGTAGCGACCGGCATCACCGCCCAGTCGATCCTGGTTTATAACCGCGATGTCGAGCGGCCTGAATCATTACAAGACCTGATCGGGAAAACGGTGCACGTGGTATCCGACAGCAACCACGAGCACCGCCTGAATGAAGCCCGCCGGGAAAACGCAGAGCTTGAATGGGAGGTGCATCCCGGACTGGACGCCGCGGGCGTTCTGTCCCGCGTTGAAAGCGGCGAATTCCCCTACGCAATGGTTTCCTCCAACGAGCTCGACCTTAACCACGTATTCTACCCGATGGTGAAGGAGGCCTTTACCCTTGGAGAACCCGGTGAACTGGGCTGGTTTTTCCCGTCAGCGCAGGATGATTCCCTGGCAAAAGCGGCCCGCCAGTTCCTGGAAAGTCTCGAGACCAACGGAACATTGGCCCAGATTTCCGAGCGCTTCTATGGCCACCTTGATCGACTGAATTACGTGGGTGCCCGAACCTTCATGCATCATGTGGAGAACCGGTTGCCCAAATACGAGTCGCTGTTTCGCGACTATGCCCGCGAGTTCAACATGGACTGGCGACTGCTCGCAGCCATTGGTTACCAGGAGTCCCACTGGCGCCCCAATGCGGTATCGCCCACCGGGGTCCGTGGACTGATGATGCTGACCAGGAACACCGCCAGCCATATCGGCATCAATAACCGCCTGGACGCCGAAGAAAGCATTCAGGGCGGCGCCAAGTATTTCCGGATCGTGCACGAAAAAATCCCGGAACGAATCCCGGAGCCAGACCGCACCTGGTTCGCCCTCGCCTCCTACAACGTGGGTTTCGGGCATCTGGAGGACGCCCGACGACTTACAGAAGGCGCGGGACGAGACCCTGACCGGTGGATGGACGTAAAGGAATTCCTGCCGTTACTGGCCGAGAAGGAATGGTATACCAAGACCCGCTTTGGCTATGCCCGGGGCCACGAACCGGTGATCTACGTCCAGAATATACGGCGCTATTACGATGTACTCGCCCGGCTCAACCAGCCGGGTATCCCGGCGACCGAAGCAGAGGAACAGATCGTACAGATGGAGGAAAGCCGGGCGCCGGAAGGCCGATCAGGCGAGCTGCAAACGGACGGAAAGCTCAGGGCCGGCCTGCCCGCAGAACTGGGCATGATACCGCCAACCCTTTGAAGAATCTGACTTCCGCCGGCTATTCGCTACGAGCCTCGAGCGCGCGCTCCACCTGACTGGCGGAAAAGCCCCTACGATTCAGAAAACGCGCCTGCCGCACTTTTTCGTCCCAGTCGTCACTCAGATCCGCCAGGCCAAAACGCTTATCGCGGATACCGATAGCTCGCTGACACCAATCCTCCTCCGCCATCTCGGCAACACACTCCGGAGTCTTGTGGACCCCGCGCTGCTGAAGTTCGCCAAGAATCCGTAGCGGTCCGTAACCAAGGTCCATTCTTTGGCGGGCGTAGACGTCAGCAAACCGATCATCGTCTAGCCAACCCTCTTTCTCGTAATCATCCAGAACAGCGTTAATAATGTCGCCCGGCAGCTTTCTTTGGCGGAGTTTAAGGCTTAACTCGAGGCGACTGTGCTCGCGCCTGGCAAGCAACCTGAGTGCCGTTGCCCGGGCCTTGTAATCCTGATCGTTGTCATTTTCCTGTTTTGCCATACAGACCCTTTCCGCACACGCATACAAAACGCTAGACTAGCCGCGAATTTTTCCTGCTGGCCAGCACCTCAGGCTGACCAGTCAAACTACCCGGCATCCTGACCGGATGCCGACGGCCGGTGGCGGCACAACTTTGCCCGACACCGTGAACTGGTTTCAACACCCAAGGATACTCTTATGGCCGCGTTCATCCAGAAACTGTTCAAATCCCGCAAGACAACCGAGGCAACGCCAAAACAGCGGAAAGCCACCCAGCCAGAGCCTGTCGAACAGGAAGATACCCGGACTGACCGGAGGGAAGAACAGCTCAAAACACTGGAGAGCGCACCATCCCAGGATGTCCTGGCCAAGCTTGCCATTGAGGGCGTTACCGCGGATATCCGGCAGTCCGCTGCAGGCAGACTGACCGACGAAGCCAGCCTGCAGGAAGTGCAGAAACAGGCCAAAGGCCGTGACAAAGGTGTCTACCAGATCGTTAAACTGGCACTGCAGCAGCGGCGCGAAGAGCAGGCCCGGCTGGACAGCATCAGCCAGACCATCGCTACCCTTACCCGCCACGCCCAGGACCAGGCGAAAAGTGACGATACCAAGCTTTATGAGGCCCGCCTCGAAGCCCTGCTGAAACAATGGACAGAGGTGGAAACACACGCCTCACCGGAACAGGCCCAGGCATTTCTCGAAGCGGTTCACCTGTGCAAAGAGCGCATTGCGGCCCTGCAATCTGCGGCGGAAGATGAAAAGCGCCAGCGCGAGCAGAAGCTGCAACGTCAGGAAACCCTGGATCTGCTGACCCGCACACTGGACGAGCTCAAGTCTCAACCGCCTGAAACACTGCCCTCACTGGCGTCCCTGGATGCACTCCAGAAAACCCAGGAAAACCGCTGGCTGGAAGCAACCCGGGATACGGCAGTGGAGAAGCAGGAACAGAAAGCCTACGAAAACGCCATGCTGGCACTGCGCAATTACCTGAGTTCTGTCCGTCGGATTACCCAGGAACGGGAAACCATCGTCGAACTTGGCGCACTGCTCGAGCGCGCAGACGATGCCACCGACGAGCAGCGTGCCCAGGCAAAGACACTGGTTGCCGAGATCAACTGGCCGGAAGACTATCCCATCCCGGCACTACTGGAGCCATTGCTGAAGCTGGCCGGCAAACGCAAGAAACCGGCAGAGCCCCGAGTTGATCAGGAGCAACAGAAAGCTCTGACGACTCGCCTCGAGGCCGAAATCAGGCAACTGGAGGAGGCTCTGGAGGCCAAACAGCTGAAAGAATCCAAACAGCTCTTCAAAACGGCACAACAGCACTTCCGGGATCTGGACCAGCGCCACGCAAAACCCTATCAGGCGCGCATGCAGCTGCTTACCGGGCAATTGCGTGAACTCTCGGACTGGCAGGGCTTCGCCACGGAACCCAAGCAGATTGCCCTGTGCGAGCAAATGGAATACCTGGCAGAGCAGCCAATGGATCCGGAAGCAAAGGCCGAGCGAATCAAGGAGTTGCAGAATGAGTGGCGCGATCTCGGCGGCTCTTCAGATCGCTCGCTGTGGTCCCGGTTCAAAGCTGCCTCGGACAAGGCTTACGAGCCCTGCAAGGCCTACTTCTCTGCCAAGTCCGGCCTCAAACAGGCCAATCTGGAAAAACGGTCCGCCATTTGCCAGCAGCTCGAAAGCTTCCTGGACAATGCCGACTGGTCTTCCATCGACTGGAAAGCCGCGGAACGAATCCACCAGACCGCTCGCCAGGAGTGGAAAGAGGCCTGGCCAGTGGAATTCCGCGACAATCGGGGCGTTCAAAAGCGCTTCGATGAACTGCTCAAGAGGCTGGAAGCACCCCTGGACGAGGAACGGCGCAAGAACGAAGGCCTGAAACAGACGATCGTGGACAAGGCCCAGGCCCTGGTCGAACACGAGCCGCTTCAGGAGGCCATGAACCAGGCCAAGGCCCTCCAGGGAGACTGGCAAGCCATCGGAATCACCCGCCATCGGGAAGACCGCAAACTATGGCAGGCGTTCCGAAAGGCCTGTGACCAGATCTTTGCCCGCCGTGATGCCGAGCGCTCGGAACAGCAGCAGGCATCACGGGCCGCCGACGAGACGGCGCAAGCAGGCCTGAATCAGGTTTCAGGAATATCCCCGGAAAGTGACGAACAGGCAGTCACTGCGGCCCTGGCGACGCTCAAGGATATTGATGCCGCTACGCTCTCAAAAGGCGTCAGGGAACAGGTCCAGCAAGAAAAGCAGCGGCTGAGCAAGATTCTCTCGGCTCTGAGATTGCAGGCAAAAATGGCTTCCTGGCAGTCTCTGGTGATGGCGGCCACAGCGGGCCAGTCCGGGAGTGAATCAGCGCCTCAGCACTGGGCTGCGCTGGCCGAAACGTCAGACGCCAGCGATCCGGTCGAGCTGGTGATTCGCGCAGAAATCCTTTGCGGCGTGCCCTCCCCCGAAGCCGATCAGCAGCGCCGCATGGAAATCCAGGTTCAGCGCCTTGCCAATGGCATGGGTTCCGCCGACAACAGCACGGATCAAATGCAGGATGTAGAGAAACTGCTGGCAGCCTGGTGCCTGGGTGGCACTGGCAAAAACGCGGACACGGAGCTCGCTGAGCGACTGAACAGGGCCATCGCCAATCTGAACGAGGCCTGAGGCGCCCAGCGGTCTACTCCCGCTGATGTTCCCTGACGAATTCCCTGGCTTCCTTTACGGCGGCCAGGGATTTCTGTTTCATCTCCTTGAGTTCCTCGTCCGCCAGGTAAAACATCATATCGATTGAATGCCGGTAATACCGTGTGGGCAGTCGGTTGAGAGCCACGCACATAACATCGGTCAGATAGTCCGCTGTGTCAGACTCCTCCCGCGTTGCCTCGATGGCATCCACCACCAGCCGCTCGTAGAAATTGTCGATTGCATCTCGCAGAGACATGGCTTGCGCCTCCCGAATTCGTCTGCGGTTTCTAACACCATAGAAGCTAGCCCCCTCCTTGTCATGGTTCATGAGCAATTTCGCCAATGCGATTGGCAGCCCGCGTCATTACCCCCTGCAACCGCAACCGGCTATGGTTGTGTCATCGGTAAATCAAACCCGAAAACAATATGACCAGAGGACAAGCAATGACCACCGAGGCTTATATCTTCGATGCAGTCCGCACCCCCAGGGGGCGCGGAAAAAAAGACGGATCACTTCACAGCGTCAAACCCATCTCGCTGTTGACCACGGTGCTCCATGCGCTGCAGGAGAGGAACAGCCTGGATACCGCCCAGGTGGACGACATTGTGATGGGCTGCGTGACCGCCGTGGGTGACCAGGGTGCGGATATCGCCAAGACGGCAGCGCTGGCCGCTGACTGGGATGAAAAAGTGGCGGGCGTCACCCTGAACCGTTTCTGCGCCTCCGGATTGGAAGCCGTGAATCTGGCGGCCATGAAAGTTCGCTCTGGCTGGGAAGACATGGTGGTTGCCGGCGGTGTGGAGGCCATGTCCCGTGTGCCCATGGGCTCCGACGGCGGAGCCTGGGCCACAGATCCGGAAACCAATCTGCATACCGGTTTCATGCCCCAGGGCATCGGCGCAGACCTGATTGCCACCCTTGAGGGCTTCAGCCGTGAAGACGTTGATGGCTTTGCCGTGAAATCCCAGCAGAAAGCGGCCAATGCCTGGCAGAACGGCTACTTTGCGAAGTCCATCATTCCGATCACTGACCAGAATGGCGTGGTGATCCTTGATCGCGATGAGCATGTGCGTGGCAACACTTCCCTGGAAAGCCTTTCCGGCCTGAAACCCTCCTTCCAGATGATGGGCGAGATGGGCTTCGACGGTGTCGCCCGGGAGAAATACCATTATGTGGAGAAGATTAACCACGTTCATCATGCCGGCAACTCCTCAGGTATCGTCGACGGTGCCACCGCCATGCTCATCGGCAGTGAAGCCAAAGGCAAAGCCATGGGGCTGACGCCGCGTGCCCGCATCATCGCCACGGCCGTGACCAGCACAGACCCCACCATCATGCTCACCGGTCCTGCCCCGGCAGCGCGCAAGGCACTGGAAAAGGCGGGCATGACTGCCGATCAGATCGATCTGTTTGAAGTGAACGAGGCCTTCGCCTCTGTGGTTATGCGCTTCCAGCGAGAACTCTCGGTTCCCGACGAAAAAGTGAACGTGAACGGCGGGGCTATCGCCATGGGCCACCCGCTGGGTGCCACCGGCGCCATGATCCTTGGCACCCTGCTGGATGAGCTGGAGCGGCGCGAGCTGCGCTACGGCCTGGCCACACTGTGCGTCGGTGGCGGCATGGGCATTGCCACCATCATTGAGCGCGTCTGAACCCGTCCACTTTTCCAGGAGAACCAATTATGAGCGCTATTCGTTACGAACTGGGTTCAGACCAGATCCTGACCCTCACCATCGATATGCCCGGCCAGTCCGCCAACACCATGAACGCTGCTTTTCGGGACGCCCTGTCGGAAACCGCCGCAAAAGTGAAGGAAGACCTGGATAACATTCGCGGCATCATCATTGCCTCCGCCAAAAAGACGTTTTTTGCCGGCGGCGACCTGAAAGAACTGCATAAGGTCACGCGCGAAGACGCCGGGACTTTCGAGGATATGGTCAACGGCCTGAAATCGCACATGCGGTTTCTGGAAACCACCGGAAAACCCGTGGTGGCAGCCATCAACGGCTCCGCCCTGGGTGGCGGCCTCGAGATTGCCCTCGCCTGTCATTACCGTGTTGCCATCAATGACGACAGCATTCAACTTGGACTGCCGGAAGTGACTCTGGGCCTGCTGCCAGGTGGCGGCGGCACCCAGCGACTGCCTCGAATGATTGGCCTGGAGGCAGCCTTCCCGTTCCTGATGGAAGGTAAAAAGGTAAATCCGAAAGCTGCGCTCAAGGCCGGCATTATCAACGAACTGGCAGATTCTGCCGACGATATGATCACGAAAGCCCGAGCGTTCATTGAGGCCAACCCGAAATGTCAGCAGCCGTGGGACCAGAAAGGCTTCAGGTTCCCGGGTGGCGCGCCTCACCATCCTGCCATGGCGCAGAAGCTGGCGATCGCTCCGGCCATGCTGAAGCAGAAGACCAAAGGCTGCTATCCGGCCCCGGAGCGCATACTTTCTGCTGCCGTTGAAGGCGCTCAGGTCGATTTCGATAACGGCAGCCTGATCGAGACCCGGTATTTTGCGGAACTGGTGATCGGCCAGGTTGCCAAGAACATGACCGGCACCTTCTGGTTCCAGTTGAACGCCATCAAGGCGGGCGGCAGCCGCCCCGAGGGCGTTGAGAACGAAACCTTCCGCAAGGTGGGTGTTCTCGGCGCAGGCATGATGGGCGCAGGTATCGCCTATTCAACGGCCACACGGGGTATCGATGTGGTACTGAAAGACGTCTCCGTTGAAAATGCCGAAAAAGGCAAAAGCTACTCGGAGAACCTGCTCGCCAAGAAGGTCAGCCGTGGCCGAATGACCGAAGAACAGAAGGCAGACATTCTGAGCCGCATCAAGGCCACCGATTCATCAGACGATCTGGAAGGCTGTGACCTGGTGATCGAGGCGGTCTTCGAGGACAGTGGACTGAAGGCAAAAGTGACCCAGGAAGCGGAACCCAAACTGGTGGCAAACGGGATTTTTGCGTCCAACACCTCAACCATCCCCATTACCCAGCTCGCCGGAGCCTCTGCGAACGCCGAGAACTTCATTGGCCTGCATTTCTTCTCACCGGTCGACAAGATGCAGCTGGTAGAAATCATCGTCGGCGAAAAAACCTCGGATGAAACCCTGGCGCGCTCGTTTGACTACGTTCAGCAGATCGGAAAGATTCCCGTAGTGGTCAACGACAGTCGAGGGTTCTTTACCTCGCGGGTCTTTGGGACCTTCGTCAACGAGGGCATCTGCATGCTTGGCGAAGGTATCCATCCAGCGAGCATTGAAAACGCGGGGGTGCTGGCCGGTATGCCCGTCGGGCCACTGGCGATTTCCGACGAAGTCAGCATGACCCTGATGCAACACATCCGGGACCAGAGCAGGAAGGATACCGAAGCCGCCGGCGGTACCTGGAATCCCCACCCCGCGGAGGCCGTCATCGATGCGATGGTCAACGAACATGGCCGCAAGGGCAAGGCTGCGGGCGCGGGCTTCTACGAGTACCCTGCCAACGGCAAGAAACACCTCTGGCCGGAGCTGGAAACTCTGTTCGTGAACGTGGAGAAGGCAAGAACGGTCAAACTGCAGGAGCTGAAAGACCGGATCCTCTTCATTCAGGCCATCGAAACCGTTCGTTGTCTGGAGGAAGGCGTATTGCGAACGGTAGAGGATGCGAATATCGGCAGTATCTTTGGCATCGGCTATGCGCCGTGGACCGGTGGCGCGATTCAGTTCATCAATCAGTATGGCGTGAGAGCATTCACGGAGCGGGCATCGGCGCTCGCCGAGACCTATGGTGAACGCTTTGCACCACCCAAACTGTTGCAGGAAAAGGCGGAAACGAACACACCGTTCGCCTGATTCAGCCTCTGCACGTCTGCTGCCGGGAGGATTCACCGATTCTCCCGGCAGTTTCCCCGTGTGCAACACGCCCCAACCCCGATGATCCCTCAGTTACGAACGTGGCGTCTTCATGGACAGATTGTCACGATCCGATACGCCCCGCCTATGGCATCGGGTGTAGTGCTTGCCTACAATAAATTTAATAAGTCACGGGTAGACACTCCCTCGCAAACCGAGGGGCTACCAACACCGTCGGGTAAGCATTTATGACCATCGCGGAAAGAATTATGGCTCGTCGCTCTTCGGCCGGATCTGTTCGGTTCGGGGTGTGCAAGGCAATGACTGTAGCATTGCTGCTGTCTGCGCCACTGGGGCTTCATGCGAACGTTGAAACTCCAGACGTGTACGAGCCGGTTGCACCGACGATTGATCAGGCGCGAGCCAATATCCTGATCGCCCGTCAACTGCAGTTTACCCACTTCCGGGACCTCGGAATCAGCGATGAACTCTCCGGAGATGTGTTTGATGCCTACCTGGATTACCTCGACGGGCAGAGAATCTATCTTTCGCAGGACGACATTGCGAAGTTCGACAAAATCCGCACTCAACTCGGCTCTGCCCTGAAAACAGGTCAGCTTCAGCCCGGGTTCGATATTTACAATCTGGTTCAGCAACGGATTATCGAGCGCCTCCAGTTTGCTCTGGAAACAATCGACAAGGGCATCGACACGCTGGATTTCTCGGCCAACGAAAGTATTCTGGTCGACCGCTCGAAAGCGGACTGGGAATCGAACGCCAAGGCCCTGGACGATCTCTGGGTCAAGCGCATTAAAAATGCGGTGCTGGCTCAGCGCCTGAACGGGGCAGAAGACGAAGCCATCGTTGAAACCCTGCGCCGCCGCTACGAAGGCCAGTTGAAGCGCGCGTACCAAGCCCGCAGTGAAGATGCCTTCCAGGCCTATATGAATGCGTTTACCGGCATCTGGGACCCGCACACGTCCTACTTTTCGCCGCGCACCTCAGAAAACTTCAATATCAACATGAGCCTTTCACTGGAAGGCATCGGTGCTGTGCTTCAGTCGGACAACGAATACACCAAGGTGGTGAGACTGGTACCCGGCGGGCCCGCCTCCAAGCAGGGTCAGCTTGAGCCCGCAGATCGCATTGTTTCTGTCTCACAGGAGGACGAAAAACCGGTGAATGTGATCGGTTGGCGTCTGGACGAAGTGGTGGATCTGATTCGTGGGCCGCGCAATTCGACCGTCACACTGGAAGTGATTCCGGCCAATGCCTCCGACGAGACCATTACCGAGACCATCGCCATCAAACGCGATGAAGTAAAGCTGGAAGAGCAGAGCGCCAGCAAGGACACCATACGTCTTGAACGTGGCGGCAAGGAATATACGATTGGCGTCATTACCATCCCCACGTTCTATGCGGATTTCCAGGCTATGCAGGCTGGTGACCCGAATTACAAGAGCACGACCCGCGATGTCCGCAACCTGATAACTGAGCTCGAAGCCGACGGCGTTGACGGTCTGGTGATGGATTTGCGAAACAACGGCGGTGGTGCGCTGCACGAAGCCAATGATCTGGTCGGCCTGTTTATTGACAAGGGCCCCACCGTTCAGATTCGCAACGCCAATAACGATGTGCAGGTACTCAATGACGAGGATCCTTCCGTGGCCTACGACGGGCCTCTGGTAGTACTCACCAACCGCATGAGTGCGTCAGCGTCCGAAATTTTCGCCGGTGCCATCCAGGACTATGGCCGCGGACTGGTTGTCGGCTCCCAGACCTTTGGCAAGGGCACCGTTCAGGCTGTGCGTCCCCTGAACCACGGACAACTCAAGATCACACAGTCCAAGTTCTACCGGGTATCCGGCGGCTCCACGCAACACAAAGGGGTTATCCCGGACATCGAGATTCCTTCTCGTATCGACAAGACCCGCATCGGTGAGGACGCCCTGGATCATGCCCTGCCCTGGGACCAGATCGAGGCAGTGCCGCATACACGCTACTTCGATTTCAGCGGCATTATCGATGAGCTTCGCAAGCGGCACGAAGAACGGTTCTCAACCAACCCTGAATTCAGCCTGCTGCAGCAGGAGATCGACTTCCTGACCAAACAGCGCGCCACCGACAGCGTCAGCCTCAACCTGGAAGAACGCCGCGCTGAGCACGAACAGATTGAACGCACACGGCTCACGATCGCAAATGCCCGTCGTGAACTGAAAGGCCAGACACCGTTCGAGTCGCTGGAAGACCTTGAAGACTGGCAAGACCAGCAGGCGGCGGACCTGAATTCCACCGATGAGGAGCTGGATTTCGTGATACGGGAAGGTGGACATATCATGGCCGACATGCTGGACCTTGATAACCGCATGGCATCGATCCTGGATCCCCAGCAATTTGCGGCACAGTCTCCGGCCGCCGCAGTGACACGTTGAACAGGCAGCTCCAAGTCTCATGACTGAGCAGGACGCAGGCGGACAGGATAGCCACCAGAAAGCACGGATGTTGCAAGACATGCTACTGGACGCGCTACATGCCATGCGCTCCCTGGAGGAAGTGGAAGGGTTGGAGAAACCGGCGGCTCAGGAACGAACGCCGGAAGGCCTGATCGACCGCCTGGCAAGCCTTACCGGGTCTGCGCTCCGCTTCGGGGTCAAGGCGACGGATACGTCTCTTCGGGTGGGCCGGGCACTGATCAATTCCCAGGATCAGCTGCGGGCAATGCTCACAGCAGGCCAGTCTCTCAAAGACATCCGCGAAGTGGCCGGCCTCACCGTATCTGAAATGAGCGAGGCCCTTAACCTGCGGGACAAGTCCGTCCTGGAGGCTATAGAGAACGGCACCACCACCCTGTCCTTCGAACTGATACTACGTCTGGCAGCCCTCATTGCCAGAAACGATCCCATCCCGTTCATCATGCGCACCACGCGCAACTACAATCCCGAAGTCTGGCAGATTCTGAATGACTGGGGCGTGGCGAGACTGCCCCTGCAATTTGAGCGGGAGCGGGAGTTTATCAACATCTTCCGCCGGCATGATGACGCTCGCACGCTCTCGGATGAAGGTTTCCAGAAAGTGCTGGAGTTCACCCGTCAAAGCTTTGAAATGTCCCTGCACTTTATTGAGGAGCAGGAACGGCAGGTGGCCGAACTCAGGGCCACCTACGAGGAAAAGCACCCCGACGTGAAAAGGTCACCTGACAAGCCTGCCGCCAAAAAGAAGCAGCCGGAGCGCACCCCACCGTCAACCAAATAACGCCTGCATACCGGTTATATTCGGGTTATGCACCACGCCCTTTTCAGTAACGATCGCGTCGATCAGGCTTGCCGGTGTCACGTCAAAGACCGGATTGAATACGTTGATGCCTTCCGGCGCCAACCCGATACCGCGTATCTCCCGGATCTCAATGCCGTCGCGCTCCTCAATGGCCACATCTGCCCCTGACGCCGTGGCCATGTCCACCGTGCTTGAAGGCGCGACCACCATGAAGCCCACTTTGTGATGGCGGGCCAGAACCGCCAGGCTGTAGGTGCCGATCTTGTTGACCACATCACCATTGGCAGTTATTCGATCCGCGCCGACGATCACCCAGCGTACGTCTTTCCGGGCCATGATGGCGGCAGCGGCACCATCGGCATTCAACGTGACGGGAATGCCGTCGCGTGAAAGTTCCCAGGCCGTCAACCGGCCACCCTGAAGCCAGGGGCGAGTCTCGTCGGCATAGACGTCTGCCAGCAGCTTTTCCTCATGGAGACGACGAACAACGCCCAGTGCCGTACCGTAGCCCCCGGTGGCCAATGCACCGGTATTGCAATGGGTCAGCACCGAAAACGGTGCCTCTGCTCCGATAAACTCAAGGGCATGGTCCGCCATGGCAAAGTTGGCGGCCAGGTCTTCCTCATGTATGGCCCGGGCCTCCGAGGCCAGGCGTTTTACCGCTTCGTCCAGCGAATGGCACGCGTGGAAAATCCTTTCCATGCGCTGCAGCGCCCAGAACAGGTTTACTGCGGTCGGACGTGAAGCTGCAAGCTCGCGAATGGCCTGTTTGATTTCGGCCTTCCAGTCCCCGCCACCGGCATGTCTGGCCGCAAGGGCCACCCCGTAGGCTGCACTGATGCCGATTGCAGGAGCGCCCCGAACCACCATATCCCGGATACTCTGCGCTACACCGGCAGCGCCTTCCAGCGTTATCCAGTGCTCCTCTCCCGGCAGCAGGCGTTGATCCAGCAGCTCAAGACTGCTGCCGTGCCAGCGAATCGCAACGGTGCCAATGGCCCGTTCTTGGGAGGGTTTCGGGGTTGTTGTCATAGAAGACTGCTCCGGTTTTTCAGCGCTGAAAACTGCCAGTATAACGGTTATACTTCCGGGCTACATTTTCAAGGTGTGGAAGCTCCGCGCCATGCGCTGTAAGGCAGGATAAATGACGGCAGACACTATCACCGCAGCCGATATTCGCATCAACGCGCGCTGGCTGATCCCGATTGAGCCGGCAGGCACGGTACTTGAGCATTATGCAGTGATTATCCAGGGTGACCGCCTTGCCGCAGTCATTCCCCAGGAACAGGCGGACAGATCGTTCAGAACCCGGGAAACCGTTGATCTTCCGAACCACGTCGTCATGCCCGGCCTGATCAACATGCACGGCCACGCGGCCATGAGCCTGTTCAGGGGCATGGCAGACGATCTTCCGCTGATGACCTGGCTGAATGACCATATCTGGCCGGCCGAAGGTCGCTTTATCAGCGAGCAGTTCATTGCCGATGGCACCCAACTGGCCATGGCCGAGATGCTGCGTACGGGAACCACCACGTTTTCTGACATGTATTTCTTCCCGGAAATTGCGGCTCAGATGGCGCACGATACGGGCATTCGTGCACAAGTCTGTTTTCCGCTGCTCGACTTCCCGACGCCGTGGGGTGCCGGACCCGAGGAATACCTGAGCAAGGGCGCCGACTTTATCGACAGCTGGAAAAACGATTGCTACATCATGCCGGCCATTGGCCCCCATGCACCCTACACCGTGTCCGACGGCCCGATGATTGAAGCCGTCCGGCTCTCGGAAAAGACCGGCGCAGCCATCCAGATCCACCTGCACGAAACGGCATTCGAAGTGGCCGAGGCTACTGAAAAGCTGGGTCAACGGCCGACAGCCCGACTGGCGGATCTCGGCCTGCTCCGCCCAGAGACCCAGTGCGTTCACATGACCCAGATCGATGCCAGCGATATCAGCTTGCTTAAACAAACGGGCGCCCATGTTATCCACTGCCCGGAATCGAATCTGAAGCTGGCCAGCGGCCTTTGTCCGGTGCAGGAACTCCTCGATAGCGGGATTAACGTTGCCATAGGCACCGACGGCGCCGCCAGCAACAACGACCTCGATCTGTTCGGGGAACTCCGGACTGCCGCCATGATGGCCAAAGTAGTGGCCAATGATGCCTCGGCGCTATCGGCGCACAAGGCCCTGCAGATGGCCACCATCAACGGGGCAAGGGCTCTGGGGCGGGACCATGAACTGGGTTCTCTGGCCGAGGGCAAGCTGGCGGACATCATTGCCATTGACCTGAGCGACCCGTTTTTGCAGCCGGTCTACGACCCGGCTTCGCACCTCGTATACAGCAACCATGGTCGATCAGTAAGCCACAGCTGGATTAACGGCGTACCACAAGTACAGGATGGCCGGCTTACCCGCATTGACGTTGCCGATCTCATGCTTCGAGTTGAGGACTGGGCCGGGCGAATCCGCACAAAGGCTGACTAACTGATTTCCTATTGATTCACCAGGCAGAACCAACCATGACAAACCAGAACGTAGACCGGAACGAGATCGCCAAATTCGAGGCCCTTGCCAGCCGCTGGTGGGATCCCTCGAGCGAATTCAAGCCACTGCATGATATTAATCCCCTGCGGCTGAACTACATCGATGAGCGGGTTTCCCTGGCCGGAAAGCGCGCTCTGGATGTCGGCTGCGGTGGTGGCTTGCTGTCGGAGGGCATGGCCCAGCGAGGCGCCCACGTTACCGGTATCGACATGGGCGAGGCTCCGCTGGCCGTCGCGCGGCTGCATGGCATGGAGAGCGGCGTGAATGTGGATTATCGCCAGATCACCATCGAGGAACTGGCCGAGGACAGCGAACACGCGGGCCAGTACGACGTGGTTACCTGCCTGGAAATGCTTGAGCATGTACCGGACCCCGCATCAGTGGTGAGGTCCTGTGCCGCCATGCTGAAACCGGGCGGCCATCTGTTTGTATCAACCATCAACCGGAACCCGAAATCGTTTCTTTTTGCGATTGTTGGGGCGGAGTACGTGCTCAGGTTGCTACCCAAAGGCACCCACGAATGGAAGAAATTTATCCGGCCATCGGAAATGTCCGACCATCTTCGCCACGCAGGGCTGGAAGTCCGTGAGCTTACGGGGATGACCTATAACCCCGTCACCAAGGTATACAAGCTCGGACGGGACGTGGACGTCAACTATCTGATGCATGCCAGGGATATTCGTGAAGCCTGAAACCACGCATCGAGCCTCCACGGTCCTGTTTGATCTGGATGGAACGCTGATTGACACCGCACCGGACTTTATCCGGTGCCTTAATCAGTTACGGGAACAGCACGGGCTCCCCGCCCTTCCCCACGAGCATATCCGACGCTCGGTCTCGAATGGCGCGCGCGCCATGATCCGGGTCGGCTTCGGCCTGGAACCGGAACATCCGGAATACCTGGAAAAACACACCGCGTTCCTCGACCTCTACGAGGCGGGCGTGGCAGTGGAGACAAGCCTGTTCGAGGGCATGGACGAGCTTCTCAAAGCCCTCGAGGAGCAAGGTATTCCCTGGGGCATTGTGACCAATAAGCCTGCCAGGTTCGCGGTTCCACTGATCGAAGCCCTTAACCTGGCTGACCGGTGCGCGGCACTGGTTTGCCCCGATCACGTTGCCCAGCGCAAACCTCATCCGGAATCCCTCTTTCTGGCCTGCCAGCAGATCGGCGCCGATCCCGCCACCGGCATTTATGTGGGCGACCACGAACGGGACATCGAAGCCGGGCGTAACGCAGGCATGAAAACCATCGCCGTCCGCTACGGTTACATCGAGGAGCCGGAAGCCATTGACCTGTGGCAAGCGGACCTCATCGCCGACACCGTCACGGACCTGGCAAAGCTGTTACAATAGCGCATCAAATTTAGGATCCGGTGTTCAGCCGGTAACAGCCTGACACGGAGACAGGTTATGCATGATTACCAAGCACCCGCCGATCTTCTGAAAGACCGCATCGTGATGGTGACGGGTGCCGGCAGCGGCATTGGCCGGGCTGCAGCCAAGGCCTACGCCGCCCATGGCGCCACCGTGGTACTGGTAGGTCGCACGGTCAGCAAACTCGAAACGGTTTACGATGAAATTGAGGCAGCGGGCCACCCCAAGCCTGCCATCGTGCCCATGAACTTCGAGGGCGCCGCGGTGAAAGACTACGAAGAATTGGCTATGACCCTGGAAGATAACTTCGGGCAGCTGGATGGTTTGCTGCACAACGCGGCAATTCTGGGCGACCGCAGTCCCGTGGAGCTTTATGACCCGGAAACCTGGAACAAGGTCATGCACGTGAACGCAACGGCGCCGTTCCTGCTAAGCCGGGCAATGATTCCCCTGCTTCGCAAATCCGACGACGCCTCGGTGATCTTCACCTCCTCTGGTGTCGGCCGCAAGGCAAAAGCCTACTGGGGCGCCTATGCCGTCTCCAAGTTTGCCGTAGAGGGCCTGAGCCAGTTGCTGTCCGAAGAACTGGACGACGAGCGTCACAATGTCCGGGTAAACAGTCTGAACCCCGGCGCGACCCGTACCAACATGAGAGCCCACGCCTATCCGGCGGAGAATCCACAGCAAAATCCGGCACCAGAGGACCTGATGCCGATTTACCTGTATCTCATGGGCAAGGACAGCCAAGGCGTCAACGGCCAGAAACTGGACGCACAACCGAAATAATGGAACTGCTTTTTTACACAACCTCTCAGTGCCACCTGTGCGAACTGGCCGAAGCCCTGCTTGTAAGCACGCCCATGCCGGAGCCGATCCCGGTAGACGTGGTGGACATTGCCCAGTCCGAAGAACTGGTAGAGCGCTACGGTACCCGGATACCGGTGCTCCGACGCAACGATACCGGTGTGGAACTGGACTGGCCTTTTACCAGGGATGACTTACTTACATTCCTGCAATGAGGATTGCCTGACATGTTGATGGTTATTTCCCCTGCCAAAACGCTGGATTACGAGAGTCCGCTGGCGACCAGTACCTATACTCAGCCGGAATTCCTTGAGGATGCCTGCGAGCTGGTCGACCAGCTTAAAACGCTGGAGCCGCACCAGATCAGCAATCTGATGAGCATCAGCGACAAGCTTGGGCAGCTGAACGCCGAGCGCTTCCAGAACTGGCACACGCCGTTTACCCCCGAGAATGCCCGGCAGGCTGTGCTGGCTTTCAAAGGTGACGTGTACACCGGCCTGGACGCCGAGAGCTTCAGTGAACAGGACTTCGACTTTGCCCAACAGCATCTGCGCATGCTTTCCGGTCTGTATGGCGTCCTGAAACCGCTGGACCTGATGCAGCCCTACCGCCTGGAAATGGGTACCCGGCTCGAGAATAACCGTGGCAAGGATCTGTATGCCTTCTGGGGCAGCAAGATCACAGAGGAGATCAACCGGCTGCTTGCGGATGACGACGGCGTGCTGGTCAACCTCGCCTCCAACGAGTATTTCAAAAGCGTAAAGAAGAAAGACCTTGAAGGCCGGCTGATTACCCCCCAATTCAAGGACTGGAAGAATGGTCAGTACAAGATGATCAGCTTTTATGCCAAGAAAGCCCGGGGGCTGATGTGTCGGTTTGCCATTCAGAACCGCATTACCCAGGCCGACGACCTCAAGGGATTCAACCTCGAAGGCTATTACTTCAGCGAAGACCAATCCGATAAGAACAACTGGGTTTTCCTGCGGGATGAACAGTAATCCACGTTGAAATCGGAGTCAGCAATGAACGAAGCAATGTTTTCCCAGATCGCCATGCTGGTGTTTCTGACCGGCCTGATTGTCTGGATGGGTGTCATCGTCTGGGATCTGGCCAAGAAATCCCAGGCCGGCAAGTTCGGCACCATCGCACTATTTACGGTGCTGGGCGCCGGCGTTGTGGGCTTTATCGTTAAAACCGTACTCGTAGAGATCATGCAAATATGAAAGACAAGGACCAGCCCTGATGTGGTTTCGCAACGCCCGCGTATTCCGATTTACCAAACCCTTTGATATCTCTGCCGAAGAGCTGGAAGACAAGCTCCAGGCCGATGCCTTCAAGCCCTGCGGACCTCAGGAAACCAGCCGCCAGGGCTGGGTTCCGCCCCTGGGCAAGCATGGCGAACAGCTGGTTCACAGTGCCAACGGCTATCACCTGATTGCCCTGCGCAAGGAGGAAAAGATTCTTCCCGGCCCGGTGGTGAAAGAAGCGGTTGAGGAGAAGGCCGAAGCCATCGAGTTCGAGCAGGGCCGGAAGGTCCGGCGCAAAGAAAAGGACGAAATCAAGGAACAGGTAATGCTGGAGATGCTGCCCCAGGCCTTCTCCAAGAACCGCCGCTCCTTTGCCTACCTCGCCCCCCAGGACGGTGTTCTGGTGGTGGACGCGGGTTCCGCCAAGCAGGCGGAAGATCTGGCCTCGACTCTGCGCAAGAGCCTCGGATCGCTGCCGGTTCGTCCACCCGCGGTGGAACAGGCACCTGCTTTCACCTTTACCGGTTGGCTGAACGAATCCATCGACCTGCCTGGCAAGGTGGTTCTGGGCACTGAATGCGAACTCAAGGATCCGTCTGAAGATGGCGGCGTGGTTCGCTGCAAAGGCCTGGACCTGAAAGCCGATGAAATCCGCAACCATCTGGATGCGGGCATGCAGGTGACCAAGCTGTCCCTGACCTGGGACGACAACGTCTCCTTTGTGCTGGATGAAGAACTGGGCATCCGTCGCCTCAAGTTCGGCGAAACACTTCAGGATCAACTGGACGATGTCGACGTGGACGACCACGCTGCCAAGTTTGATGCGGCTTTCACGCTCATGACCCTTGAGCTGTCCCGGCTGATTCCAGGGCTCCTGGAAGCGCTCGGCGGCGAAGATCGCTCTGCGATTGTCGAAGAGTAGTGCCGTAAATCCGGGTCAGATACCCGCTTTATCTGACCCGGCCTCCCTTGCGCTCTTCAGTGGGCGCTCTTTCCCAGCCGCTCTCTCTGCCAGTCTTTTTCCGGTTCGTTCAGGACCAGCCGCAGATCCATCACTTCCTCTTCGGTATTGAACTTGATTTCAAAGCCCAGATGTTCCGCCAGCTGCAACATGGGACGATTATCCGGCAGCACATTGCCCACCATTTCCACGGTACCCCTGGCCCGACAGTAATCGATCATCTTTTGCATCAGGGCAACGCCGAGGCCTTCGCCCTTCATTTTATCGTGCACCATGACCGCGAACTCGCATTGCAGGTTATCGGCATCGGTCCAGGTGCGCACGGTTCCGAGGGTTTCCTCGCCTTCCCCGTCTTCCCTGGGCGCGTTGGCAATAAAAACCATCTCCCGGTCGTAATCGATTTGCACCATCTGGGCTACGTCTTCGCGAGAGAAATGCTTGCGATACTGGAAGAACCGGTAACGAATGGATTCCGGCGACTGCAACTCATGGAACGCCCGGTGGGCAGGCTCATCTTCCGCCAGTACCGGTCGAATGATGACCCGGCGCCCGGATTTGGGCAAAACAATCCATTCCTCCAGTTCCCGCGGGTAAGGCTGAATAATCGGCCGCCCCGGCTTGTCGGCCAGATTGATGGCAATATTGACTGCCACGGCCCCCTGCTCGTTGAACAGCAAGGGCGAGATCTCAAGCCCCTTGATTTCCGGGATGTCGATGACGATCTGTGAGAGGGTGACCAGGGTCTCGGACACCGCGCGGATATCCTCCTCCGGCTTCAGGCTGTGTTCTTTCAGCAGCTTGTACATGTAGGTACGGCGCAGAAGCTCACGGGCCAACACCATGTTCAATGGCGGCAGTGCGATCTGACGATCGGTCATCACGTTGATCTGGGCGCCAGCTGCACCGCAAACCACCAGGGGCCCAAACAATGCGTCCCGGGTAATGCCGACACTGAACTCGATCCCACCCACGTGCTGGTAGGAACGCTGAACCGCAAACCCGAGAAATCCACTTTCCGGGAAATGGCTCTTGTATTCCTCCATCAGGTAGCGGCACGAATCCATGATGGCCGCCTCGCTGTTCAGTTTCTGGACCGTACCCTTGTAACGACGCTGGGTCGGACTCAGGTCCAAAAAAGGATGGCACGCCTGCTCATGAATGATGGTGATGTCGATGGGGCGCCGCTCAACCGCAAACACCTCCAGCACCTCTTCCATATCGTCGCAGTACATGGTTTCGATGGTGCTGATCCCGTAGTCCCGCACCAGATCCCGCGCTTCCCGGTTCGACAGGTGATACCGACCTGCCCGAAGGGCCCTGTTGACCACATGACGGGTATGGGTGCGGTCTGCAAAGTGGTCGGTAAAGGATTCCGGCGTTTCCGTAAGCAGCCGCTGAACCCGCTGGTGACGAACATGTTGCATGAATGCCATCACGGCTTTTTCGGGATTGAAGAACGACGGCAGCCCGGCCCGGTAAAACTCTTCCCGAGCATCCATGACCGTACTCTGGCCGAGCCAGCAGGTGAACACATTCAGACGTGTGCCTTTGGAGGCCTGCACCACTGCGTCCGCAATCTGGAGGCTGTCCTCGGTCAGGCTCGGGGCATACATCACCAGAACGTTGGCCACTTCCGGGTCTTTGGCCAGGATCTTGATGGCCTTGCCGTAAAGTTCCGGCGAGGCATCGTAGTTAAGGTCAATGGGGTTTTTACGGGTCCAGTAAGGTGGCAGCAGCTCGGCGAGGCCCTCAATGCTGGCTTTCGACAGCTCTGCCAGTTCACCACCAAGATCGGCCAACCGGTCCACGGCCAACACCCCGGGGCCGACCCCATTGGCCATGATCGCCAGGGTTTCGCGGCGCAAGGGACGCATCCGGGTTAACGTCTCGAGCGCATCAAACATCTGGCCGAGGCCATCCACCCGGAGCACACCTGCCCTCTGAAGCATGGCGTCGTAAATCGGATCGCTGCGTTTCAGGCCATCAGGAAGGTCGTGGGGAAACCACTCCGACTCCGGTACTCGCCCGGACTTCACCGCAATCACCGGCTTGGTGCGGGACGCCACCCGCACCGCCGACATGAAACGCCGGGCATTGGGAATGTTTTCGATGTGCAGGAGAATCGCACGGGTCTGTGTATCCTGCGCCAGGTAGTCGATCAGGTCATCGTGATCGATATCCATGCCATCGCCCAGGGTCAGGAAGTAGGAAAAACCCACTCCTCGGGCAAATGCCCAGTCTATGACCGAACTGGCAATGGTGCCGGACTGGCCGACGAAAGCAACCTTGCCCGGGATCGCGCCCATGTGGGCGTAGGTGGCATTCAGGCTGCGGGCCGGAACCATCAGACCAATCGTATTGGGCCCAAGCACCCGGATTCCGGTCTCCCGGGCCGCTTCTCGAACCGAATACATCAGGGGCTGGCCGGTTTTACTGTGGGTACGTGACATGCCACCGGTCATAACGATCGCAGTGCGCACCCCGGCCTCTCCCAGCCGCTTGATGGTCTTGGCCACGGTATCCGGCGGCGTACAGATGATTGCCAGGTCCGGCGAAAATTCCATTTTCGAGACTTTCTTGACGCAGGGCACCCCGTGCACGTTGTCGTAATCGTTCTGGTTCACCACCAGTAACCGGCCGGGATAACCGCCCCCCATCAGGTTCCGCAACACCATACCGCCAAGGTTGTCTGCCCGCTCCGATGCACCGATCACCGCTATGGACGCGGGATTGAACAGGCTCTCCAGATACCGGGTGCTCAAACTGACTCTCCTTTATGGGTGGCCGGCAGGCCGTTGGGGAAATAAATGTAATAAAACAGGTTACTTATGAGTGTAACCCTTATCTTAGGCCCTGATCCCCCGATGTGAAATGACTATCGCCCCTATAAGACCAAAGAAACACGGCATCGTGCAGTTTTCCCTGATAAGCTTGAAGAAAATACAAGCATATCGAAGGCGGTCCGAGACGTATGACCACGGCATTCTTTTCCCACGATGACTTCATGAAACACAACATGGGGCCGGAGCATCCGGAAAGCCCTGAACGGCTGGCAGCCATCGTCAGCTACCTTGCTGATACTGGCCTGGACCAGAAGCTGGACTGGGTGCGGCCGGAAGAAATCACCCATGATCAGCTTCTGATGGTGCATCCGGAAAAATATCTCCATCAACTGGACCTGATGCAACCGACCCGCGGCCGAGTGTTTACCGACCCGGACACGGCCATGATGCCCGACACCCTTCGAGCAGCCCGTCTGGCAGCTGGCGCAAATATCCAGGCCGTGGATATGGTTATGAGCAGCCAGGTTACCAACGCGTTTGTTTGTGCCCGCCCGCCCGGGCACCATGCCGAGCGGGCGAAATCCATGGGGTTCTGTTTTTACAACAACGTTGCCCTGGCCGCCATGCGCGCCCTCACCTTTCATCATTTGGAGCGGGTCGCGATCATCGATTTCGACGTGCACCAGGGCAATGGCACCGTAGACATTGTCGGTGGCGACGAGCGTATCCTGATGTGCTCAAGCTTCCAGCATCCCTTCTACCCGCACTCCCACGTGCACCGGCAGGCCGACAACATCGTGAATATTCCGATTGAGGCAAACTGTTCGTCTGAAGAGTACCGGAAGCAGGTGGAGGCGGGATGGCTGAAGCGCCTGAATGAATTCAAACCGCAGTTGATCCTGATTTCGGCGGGTTTTGATGCCCACCGGCTGGATCCGATGGCAGAACTGAATCTGGATACGGAAGATTATCGCTGGCTAACAGAAATGATTGTGAGTGTCGCCAGTGAGCACAGCAATGACCGGATCATTTCTACCCTGGAAGGCGGTTACCACCTGCGGGCACTGGCGGAAAGTGTCAATGCCCACCTGGAAGTTCTGGATTCGGTTTACTGACGCCAATCAGCCCCTGGGTTCGCCGCCATAGCCGTTAGCCTGCTGCAGTTCCGGGCGGTCACCGGCCCGTTGCAGGCGGATATTGGTGCGGCGGTTATCTGCCGGCCGGTTGGATACCGGGTACTGGTCGCCATGGGCCCGAACGGTAATCATGTTTTCATCAATACCGCTCGCCTTGAGGTAGTCGGCCACCACATTGGCGCGATCCTCGGACAGCGCACGGTTGTCGATCCGGCTTCCAATCCTGTCACTATGACCATCCACGAAAATCCGCTCAACCGTGGAATCTGCGTTCACATAAGCGACGATGTTATCCAGTAGTTGCCTGTCGGCATCGGACAATTGCGTGCTGCCACTGGCAAAGGGCACCCTCGAGCGCTGGATCTGATCAAAGTTTACCGGCAGAAGATTGGACGTACAGCGCTGATAACGCTGGTACTCGCCGGCGAAGTTGATGTTGGAGACCTGAACCCGCACCGGGCGGCCATCAAACCACGATTCCCTGGTTACCGTCGGGCGCATCCCGTCCAGAAGTCCATGGGCGACCACGAACGCCTGGCGGGTATCCAGCGAGACCTGACGGCGATCATCCGACACATTGACCGTTCCCAGGGGCTTCGGCGCCACACCCGGACGCCAGGCCGGTGCCTCGACCACAAGGCTGCCGCGCCCTGGTCGCATCAATGCGGAATCAGACTCCAGGAAAAAGCTGAGACTTTCACCGGCGCGATGATTGAACACCGCCCGACCGTAGCCGGGAACTTCGTGCACCAGCCGGCATTCAAATACCGACTCGGCGAGATACCACTGGCTGTTCTCGATTCCGGCGCCATAGCTGGCAGCCTGCGCGGTTGCCGGCAGAAGCACCACGGGCAACGTGGCAACCAGCAGAGTATTCAGGAGTTGTCCGGGGCGAAATCCCATAGAGCTAGCCATCAGTGTCCGGAGTTAGCAGAGTCAGACTGTTTAACGGCCTGAGCCGGAAGTTCTTTAGCCACCAACCGGAAAACAATCACCCGCGCCTTCTGGTATAATTCACCAAATTTTTTCGGCTCCCAGAGAACCGGGCACAAGCTCGCCCCGCCAAAGGTATTTCGGACAAACGCCATGACAGACAAGCTCACGCTCACACGCCCCGACGACTGGCACCTTCACGTACGGGACGGCGACATTCTCAACGACGTGGTACCGGCTACGGCCGCCTGCTTCGCTCGCGCCATCATCATGCCCAACCTGGTACCGCCAGTTACCACCGCAGCCGATGCCACAGCCTACCGGGAACGCATTCTGGCGGCTGCCAATGGCACCGAGTTCGAGCCGTTGATGACGCTGTATCTGACCGAGAGCATGACGGCGCAGACCATCCGGGATGCCAGGGCTGCCGGCGTTGTGGCTGCCAAGCTTTACCCCGCCGGAGCAACGACCAATTCCGACTCCGGCGTGAAGGATATCCGCAACATCTACCCGGTTCTGGAAGCCATGGCCAATTGTGGCATGCTGCTGCTGGTACACGGCGAGGTAACCGATGCCGATATCGACATTTTTGACCGGGAAAAGGTATTTCTGGAGCGTGTCCTGGCACCCACTCTCGAGGCTTTCCCGAACCTGAAGGTTGTACTGGAACATATCACCACGGCCGATTCCGCAGAATTTGTCCGGCAGCACGCCGGTGACAACCTCGGTGCGACTCTGACGCCCCAGCACCTGATGTACAACCGCAACCACATGCTGGTAGGCGGCATTCGACCGCATCTCTATTGCCTGCCAATCCTGAAGCGTAACCGCCATCAACAGGCGCTCAGGGACGCGGTGGCCAGCGGCGACAAACGCTTTTTCCTGGGCACGGATTCCGCCCCCCATTCAAAGGATCGCAAAGAGGCAGCCTGCGGTTGCGCTGGCTGTTACTCGGCCTACGGCGCAATCGGTCTGTATGCAGACATTTTCGAAGAGCTTGGCATCCTGGATAAACTTGAAGCATTCGCCAGTTTCAACGGGCCTGATTTTTATGGCCTACCGCGGAATACCGATACCATCACACTGATTCGTGCCCCCTGGACCATGCCGGCAGAGCTGCCGCTGGCTGACGGAACCATCGTGCCCCTCAAGGCTGGTGAAACCGTTCACTGGAAACTGGCGTAAACCTGACTTATTCCTTCTCACACACGGCCAAGACCGGAGCTTGAGTGACTGACGAAAACAAACCACCGCATCCCATGTCCCGCCGCTTTCGCGGGTTTCTGCCTGTTGTAGTCGACGTGGAAACCGCTGGCTTCAATCCCGAGCGGGACGCCCTGCTGGAAGTGGCGGCAGTGATACTGACCATGGACGACGACGGCTGGGTGCGGCGCGCTGAAACCCACGTTCAGCAGATCGATCCGTTCGAAGGCGCGAATCTGGAGCAGTCCGCCCTTGATTTCACTGGTATTGATCCGTGGAATCCGGAGCGAGAAGCGGTACCCGAGCGGGAAGGACTCAGCGAGATCTTCAGCCCCATTCGCAAGGCGGTGAAGAACCACGACTGCAAGCGAGCCGTCCTGGTGGGCCACAATGCCACCTTTGACCATAACTTCATCTTTGCAGCCGCGCTGCGGGCCGACATCCGTCGCAACCCGTTCCATCCTTTCTCAACCTTCGATACCGCCACGCTGGCCGGCCTGGCCTATGGCCACACGGTTCTGGCCCAGGCCTGCAAACTCGCGGGCATTCCGTTCAGCAACAAGGAAGCCCATTCCGCCGCCTATGACGCGGAAAAAACCGCAGACCTGTTCTGCGGCATTGTGAATCGCTGGAAAGAACTGGGCGGCTTTCCGCCTCCGGTGATCCCCGAAGAGACCGAATAACCGCCATAAAAAAACCCGCCGCAGCGGGTTTTTTTCTGTGTGCCAGGCCTAAGTGTTGAAGGCACGCCTCATACTCAGCTGACTTTAAAGCGGGACAGAGAATCCCTGAGCTGATGGGACAACTCCGCCAAGTCACCACTGGCTTCGGAGATCTGGACCATGGCCTGTTTGGTCTCCAAGGACTTTTCAGCAATTGTGGATACGTTGCGCGTTACTTCTTCGGCCGTGGCTGATTGCTCTTCGGAAGCCGTAGCAATCTGCTCCGCCATACCGGACATCCGGGCAACCTCTTCCACTGCCTCGCGAAGCTGCAACACTACGGTTCCTGCCCGCTCAGAAATACCTCTGGCCTGGGTGCTGCAGCGGGTAACCACCTTTGAAGCACGCTCCGAAGAATTAACCAGAGTTTCGATGGAACTACTGATCTCCTCGGTCGCCTTCTGGCTGTTCTGGGCCAGGCTGCGCACCTCATCCGCGACCACCGCGAAGCCCCTGCCCTGTTCACCGGCCCGGGCCGCTTCAATAGCGGCATTCAAAGCCAGCAAGTTAGTCTGGTCGGCGATGGACTTTATCGAATCCAGAACCCTGGTGATGGATTCCATATTCTTTCGCAAGTCCTCTATGCCGGCTTCTGCTTCCTCCAGTTCCCTGGCCATAGCACGGGTGTCCTCAGCGGAGGATTCCACCTCGGTGGCGCTGCGGCTGACCGCCTCATCAGTGCGCCGGGCGGCGGCTGCCGATTCCGAGGTATTCTGGGACACCTCGCTGATGGCAGAGGACATTTCTTCAATGGCCGACGCCACCTGCTCAGTCTGCTCTGCCTGCTGATTCACACTGTCCAGAGTCTGCGAGGTGGTACCGGACAACTGTTCAGATGCACTGGCCTGGCGCTGGGACGCTTCTTCAACCTTGAAGATCACTTCTTTCAGGTCTGACACCATCTTGAGCATGGAGCCGTATACGCCCGTAGCCTTGTCACTGTCGGACGAATCAATGACCAGGTTACCTGCAGCTACCTGTTCCGCCAGTGCCTGCAATTCGGACGGGTCTTTGCCGAGGGGTTTCATGATCCGCACTGCGGTCCAGACCGCCACGGCCGCCACAGCCAGGAGCACAATAGCAATGGCTATCGCCGCCAGCGTCCACATTTCACGCACCGGCGCCAAGGCCTCGTCTTCGCTAATCTCCGCCACTAGCGCCCAGTTCAGCCCGCCTACGGTAACTGGCCTGTGGGCGGAAAACACTGGCTCGCCACGGTAGGACGTAACCACGCCTTCACCGGAATTCCCAGCCAGAGCTTCATCCACCGATGTCGAACTTATGCGTCCATTCTCCGGGTCGGCAAAGGAAGCGACAACACTGCGGTTTTCCGGATCAAGGTAGGAGTCTGACCGCATCAAGTTATCCGGCCCCACCAGGTAGGCATCCCCGGTTTCGCCCATGCCATCTCGTTCCATCATGATGTTGTTCAGGCTGTCGATGGGAAACTGGAAGGCCAGCACGGCCAGCCGCTCATCTTTTTCGGAATATATGGGGGTTGCCACAAATCCGGCGGGCGCCCCGTAGGACGGTACATACCGAGTAAAATCAACAAAAGTCGGAGAAGTATCCTGTCCGTCAGACATCGCCTGACGATAAGCTGCCGCCAGGCCAGAATCCGCGTAGGGACCATCTTTCAGGGAGGTAGCAAAATCCACCTCTTTGGCTACGGAATAGATAACGTGGCCTGTATCGGCATCAATGAAATAAATATCGTAGTAGCCGAACGCCTCCTGAAACTCCTTGAACGAGGTGTGCCACTGTTTGTGAAGCGTGTTATAAAACTGCGCGATATGGACGTCAGCCGATACCAATTCGTCTTTCTGCCCCACAGGATTCGGGTTGTCCACGATGTAACCCATCTGCAGAGCCAGGCTGTTTTTGCTGAGGGATGCAACGAAGTCCGAGGCTGAACGTCCGTTAGCACCACCATTTTGCTGCAAGGGTGGCAAAAAATTCTGCTGATAATAAGCCTCGACGTTTTCTCGTAAGGTCGACTGCTCCTCTTGTACCAGTTTTTCATAATTCTGGAATGCCAAACCAAACCCCTGGGCCGCCGTTCGGGTCCCGCGATTATTGGCCATGGCTTTCAGCTGCCGGGAAATAGTGCTGAGATAATCTTCAACACTACGCTGCTTGTTGGTAGCCGCAATAGAGAGTTGTTGCAACGCCTGTTCCGTCAGGCTCTGTCGGGCAATTTCGGCGTTAAAAAACGAGATGGCAATGACGGGAAGCAGGCCAACCAGCAGCAAAGTCAGCAAAAGACGTTTCTTGAGAGTCATCAATAGCCCTTCTTTAATATTGTTCTTATGTTAACCATCGGCTATCGGCTGGTTTTCTTTAGCCCAGAACACTTTATAAAAGAGGCGAATCTCGTTTAACCCATTAATATGGGAGGGGAAATAACTCCCCCTCCCACTCGATTCGGGGGCAACTGCGTTACCAGTAGATGCCCCGCATGATGGCGGCGAAAGCCACCTGCTCGCTGGACACCTTCGGCTTCTCCCCGGAACGGCTACCGGCGGCGACCGGTGAATCCGGGAACATCCGGTAGCCGGTGTTCATGACGATCTCGGCCATCTTGGGCGCCAGGGCGTGAAGCACCTGGGTAAAGATACCCAGGCGGGTAGCGATTCGCTTCGGCCGATAGACAATGGCATCGGCAACCATGGTTGCAGCCTCGTCAGGCGTTAGCGTGGGGACAGAATCGTAGATCTTGGTTGGCGCAATCATCGGCGTTTTCACCAGCGGCATGTTAATGGTGGTGAACGTGACATTGCGATCCGACCATTCCGAAGCGGCGCAGCGGCTGAAGGCATCCAGCGCGGATTTGGAAGCCACGTAAGCCGAGAACCTGGGAGCGTTGGTCAACACACCGATGGACGAGATGTTGACCACGTGACCGCGGCGATTCTCAAGCATCTTGGGCGCAAAGCCCATGATCAGACGAACGGAACCAAAGAAGTTCAGTTGCATGGTGCGCTCGAAATCGTGGAAGCGGTCGAACGACAGATCCAGTGAACGGCGAATCGAGCGCCCGGCGTTGTTGACCAGCACGTCGACCTGGCCATGGTTATCCAACACGGTCTTCACGAACTCGTCGCAGGCATCCATATCGGAAAAATCGCAGGGATAGGCGTGTACGCTTGCGCCCCGGGACTCCAACTCTGCGGCCACCTCTTTCAGGCGCTCGAGTTTGCGGGCACCGATCACGAGGATCGCGCCGGCGTCTGCCAGTTTCTGGGCAGTTGCAAGGCCAATACCGGACGTAGCACCGGTCACCACGCAGACGCGACCTTCAACCGTGCCCTTGAGCGTGCGGTCCTTGAACAGGTCCGGATCCAGATTGCGCTCCCAGTAATCCCAGATCACCGGCGCGTAGTCCGGCAGGCGGGGCACTTCAATGCCGGTGCCTTTCAGAACGCGCTCGGTTTCGCGGGCGTCAAAACGGGTCGGGTAATTGATGAACGACATCACGGATGGCGGAATGCCCATGTCATCAAGAATGGCCGACGTCAGACGCTTCACCGGTGGCAGGTTCTTCAAGCTCTGGCGAATGAATGGCGGAATAAAGCCGAACATGCGGGAATCGATCCGCATCCCCATCCGGGGTGCGTGACCAGCCTCGCTGAAGATGTTGAGAATTTCGCCAACCTTGTACGGATCGGTATCCACCAGGTGGAAGCACTTGCCGTCTTCACCCTCGAGGTGAGCAATGTGATCCATGGCGTTAACCACGAAATCCACCGGCACAATGTTCAGACGCCCACCCTCGACACCAATGGTCGGGACCCACTGGGGCAACGCGTGGCGGATTTTCTGAATCATCTTGAAGAAATAGTAGGGGCCATCCACCTTGTCCATTTCACCGGTAGCGGTATGCCCAATCACCATGCCCGGGCGGTAGATGCGGAAGGGAACCTTGCATTCCTCACGAACGACCTTTTCAGATTCGTGCTTGGTCCGCAGGTACGGATGATCCAGCTTCTCGGCTTCCTCGAACATGTCTTCGCGGAAGATTCCCTTGAACAGACCGGCAGCCGCAATGGAAGAAACGTGATGGAAGTGTTTGGCGCCCATCGCTTCTGCAGCATTCACCGCAGCGCGGGTGCCCTCGATATTGGTCGCCTGCTGGGCTTCTTCATCTGCGCCCATATCGTACACGGCGGCGAGGTGAAAAAAGTGGTCGATTTTCCCTTTCAGGGCTTTCATCGTCTTGGCGTCGATGCCCAGATTCTTGCTGGTCAGGTCGCCTATGACGGCCTTCACCTGGGTTTCATCCGCGCCCCAGCGCTCACGCAATTTGTCCAGCTTGTCCTGGGATTGTTCACGCACCAGTACGTGGACAGTGCCACCACGTGCCAGAAGCTTCTCCACCAGGAAACGGCCAATAAATCCGGTGCCACCCGTCAGGAAATAATTCATCAATCTTCCACCCTGCCTGTTGCTCTGTTGTTGTCTATCCATGCCGGCACCCATACGACTAAAGTCTTAGAGTTTTCCGGAAACGCCGGCATTGTACTTAATTGCAACCTTCATGTATCGAACTTTTTTAGAGCTTTTACTCTGTAAGCCTTTGTTTTGTATAGAGCTATTACTCTAAATTTCTGACCCGACAAGCGGGACATGCCTGTCCGGTTCGTCGACACAATGTTTTTGAGACTAGCACAGAAATTGCCCCGTGCATGCTCAATTTCCGGATTACCACAATGCAATGAAAGCGCCCGCCAGCAATGACATAATCGGGAACTTATCGCGCCTTTTGGCATCTCTTGTTTTCACAGGAACACCGACCTTCGGAACCCCTACTATGCAGAAAGACAATCCCAACGCGGAACGCTACATTTCGATTGCCCGGGCCTGCCTGAAGGCCATCAACGACACAGCCGATAACGCTGGTTCACGGGAAGAGAAAATTCAGGCGGTCTACGAGGCCATCGACAAGGCCTTCCAGGCCGAGTTCGCCGATTATCGCCAGTCCGTCGCCATCATGGCCACGGTTCTTGAGCGTATTGCCTCGGGCCAGCTGGACAGTGAGAAAGCCGCGGATCTGGCACGTAAAACACTTGACCAGCAGCCTGAAAGCACCCGCAACGCGCTGATGCACTGATTCGCAAACCTCTTCTCCGGATCCCAGAGGGCCTATGAACACACGTACCGTCAGGAAGAACTCCATGCAGAACCCGATCTCACGCCTGTTTTCCCTGCTCATACTTTTGCTGTTCAGCACCCTTGCTCTTTCTGCGCAGATTCCCGAGAAGAGCCCCAATGACGACAACCAGTACCGGTTTATCGAACTGGACAACGGCCTGAAGGTCATTCTGGTGTCTGATGAGGATGCAGACAAAGCGGCGGCCTCAATGAACGTTGCTGTTGGTAGCGGAGATGATCCGGCGGAGCGCGAAGGCCTCTCCCACTTCCTCGAGCACATGCTGTTCCTCGGGACCGAGAAATACCCCGATCCGGGCGAGTACCAGCAGTTCATCAAGAGCCACGGTGGCCAGCACAATGCCTTCACCGCGTTCCAGGACACGAACTACTTCTTCGATGTTCAGGCCGAATTTCTGGAACCGGCACTGGATCGGTTCGCCCAGCAATTTTCCGCGCCCTTATTTACCGCAGAACTGGTGGATCGTGAGCGCAACGCTGTGCACTCGGAGTTCAGCGCCAAACAGAAAGACGATGGTCGACGCTTCTATTCCGTCAAGAAGGCCGTTAGCAATCCGGATCACGCCTTCAGTCACTTTGCCGTCGGAAACCTGAGCACCCTTGAGAATACGGAAGCAAATCCCCTTCGGCCGGACCTGATCGAGTTCTGGAAGCAGCATTACTCCTCGAACATCATGAGCCTGGCGGTTTACGGGCCCCAAACCCTGGACGAGCTGGAATCCATGGTGCGAGGGCGGTTCGATGCCATTGAAAACCGCAACCTTGAGACCAAGCGTCACGTCGCCAGCCTGTACCGCTCAGATGAGCTGCCAGCCAAGGTCACAGCAGAAGCACTGAAGGACGTTCGAAGCCTGTCGCTCACGTTCCCTATTCCGTCCCAGGAAGCGAACTACCGCACCAAACCCGCCAGCTACGTGGCCAACCTGCTCGGCCACGAGGGCCCAGGCAGCCTGTTCGACGTTCTGAAACGGGCCGGTCTGGCGGAAAGCCTTTCCGCAGGTCTGGGCATGGATACCGGCGAGAACGCCACCCTCGAAATCAGCATTTCCCTGACACCGGAAGGACTGGCTCGCCATGAGGACATCCTGCCGCTGGTATTCGATTACATCGAGAAGATTCGCCAGAAAGGTATCAGCGAGCAGCGTTTCCTGGAAATGCAGAACCTGGCTCGCATCGATTTTCGATTCCGCGAACAGGGTAACCCCCTGCACGAAGCCATGCGCCTTTCTCGTTACCTCCAGGACTATCCCGCCGAAGACGTTTTGCGGGCGCCCTGGCTGGTTGAGCGCTTCGCGCCGGAACAGTACCGCGACATTCTGGACAGGCTGACGCCGGACAACCTCCTTACTTTTGTTCTGGCACCGGAGCCTGAACTTGAAAATCCGAACCGAACCGACTGGTACGAAGCGGCGTGGGCCCGAAAACCACTCGACCCGGCAACACTGAGGACCCAGTTCCTGCCAGAACTCGCTGCCCAGCTGCGCCTGCCGCCGGAGAATCCATTTGTGCCGGAAGATCTGGCGATGGTGCCCGGAAAAACCATGGCGCAGCCGACACAACTGGCAACCATCGAGGGAATGGATGTCTGGTTTGCCCGGGATACCCGGTTTGATACCCCGAAAGCCAACGTGTTTGTGGGCCTTCGTACGCCTGCCACCCGAGCGTCGGCACGCAGCTACGTGCTCACTCAGCTGCTGGTGGACGCTATCAATGCCAATCTGAACGCCTGGGCTTACTCCGCCAGTCTTGCGGGCCTGGATTACAGCGTCTATCCGCATCTCAGGGGTATCACGGTCCGGGTCGGCGGTTACAACGACAAACTCCATACCCTGATGAACCGGATTCTGCTCCAGGTGGCTGCACCGGAACTGACCGAACAACGTTTCGAGATCGCCCGGCAGCAGCTGATTGACGGCCTGCAGAACAAGGCCAAGGATCGCCCCGTCGAACAGACCTCTGAGTTTATCCAGACGTCCCTCATCGAAGGCGCCTGGCCCACCGACGCCAAGCTGAGAGCCGCCCGGGAAGTTAGCTTCGAGGAACTGCAGTCCTTCTCTGAAGCCCTGCTGTCACAGGTTGACCCGGTTATGATGGCGCACGGAAACCTTACCGAGGCCTCGACTCTTAACCTCGCGCGGCAAATTGACGCCATTGTTCTGGGCAACAGCGAGCTGGTCCGGGTAGCACGAAGCCAGGTGCGCCAGCTGCCAGATAATGAAACCCTCGTCTCCATCGACGTGGACCATCCAGACACGGGCTATACCCTCTACATGCAGGGAGACAACACCAGCTTTGAGGAACGGGCCCGATTCCGGCTGCTGGCCCAGATTATCAGCAGCCCGTTCTACGAAGAGATCCGAACCACCCGCCAGATGGGCTACATCGTTTACGCAACGCCTTTTGAAATGCTTGAAACACCGGCCCTGGGGTTTGTTGTGCAGTCACCTTCCGCTTCCCCGGCAGAGATTGACCAGGCGGTTCAGGAATTCTCCAACAGCTTTGAGGAAACCCTCTCCGCTTTGACAGCGGAACGCCTTGATCGGGAGAAACAGGCCGTTATCAGCAAGCTACTCGAGCGGGACCGGCAACTCGGCGAGATTTCCAGCCGCTACTGGCGTGAGATTGATCGGGGCATGGACACGTTTGATTCCCGCCAGCAGTTGGCCAACGCGATCAAGCAGGTCGGAAAACCACAATTGCTGGAAACCTTCAAAAAGGCCGTCCTGGAGCGCAAGCAGGCATTAGAAGTGGTTACAGGTGGGAATGGCCTGGAGGCAAACCGGGCGCTTGGCAGGCTCACCGAGCTGCCGCCGGTGCCCGCCAGCTAGAGTACTCAAAGAGTGCGCAGAAAGCGCGCCCAGTCTTCGGGCTCGTCGACATCCCAGCGGGGCTCCAGCAAACAATAGCTGAGCCCCGATGCTTTAAGGCGCTCACAGGTCTGGGTCAGAACCTCCGGCGTGCCCCAGGCAATGTCATCCAACATTCCCTCAGCCACTCGGGAGGCTCCAATCAGGACATAGCCGCCATCGTCTGAGGGCCCAAGCACAACGTCGTAGTCTTTCAGGAGCGCGACGGCGTTACGGGCGTAATCCGGATCGACCGAGGGGCAATCACTGCCCACCACCAATGCCCGGTCATAATCCTGAAGAGACAGACTCAACGCTCGATACATCCGTTGGCCCAGTGTGCTCCCCTCCTGAACGCCTTGCATCAGGCCGGCGGCATCAAGCTCTTCAATGATAGAGGCCGCCTCGCCGGGCCGGTCATCCACCGGTCTATCCCACCAGAATTCCACCGGATAGCCGGTCGCACACAGGTTATCCAGCACAGCCAGCGTGAGCCGAACATGGGCTTCGAGAGCCCCGACCGCACCCAACTCGGGCATCAACCGGGTTTTAACCCGTCCGGCTTCCGGCCATTTGGCAAACTGGAGAAAAACCGCCGCAGGCGGATTACTTTGAGGCATTGCGCACATCCGATCGGTAAATTTGGGCCAGGGACTCCGGCGATTCACCACGCCAATACCGCCAGCGCAGCTGCCACATCAGAAAAATCGTTCGCCAGGCACCGTATTTCTGCCAACGGCGGCTATCGGTAACGACTGGCTCTTTTATACAGAAAGGATGGGACACCAGGCAAAGACGGCGTGAGAATTCGACATCTTCCATGAGCGGCATCGGGTGAAAACCATCCAGGGCGTCGAAAACGTCCCGCCGTACGAAAATTGCCTGATCACCGGTGCAGATGCCTGACAGGCGCGAGCGCTGGTTCATGAACCAGGCAATAACCCGGAAAAGCAGCCGCTCACCACTCAGCCGCACATCGAACCGCCCCCAGGCGCGACGGGAATGGACGAAACTTGCGAGATGCTCCAGAGCTTCTTCCGGCAGGCGCGTATCTGCGTGCAGAAACAACAGTAGATCGCCCTTTGCAACTGCCGCGCCGGCGTTCATCTGAAGCGCCCGGCCCTTCTCTGACACAACCACCCTGTCGCAAAGTGGCCGGGCCAGCTCAACGGTTCGATCGGTACTGCCACCATCAACGACAACCACCTCATGCCCCCGGTTACGGATCGGTTGCAGGGCGCGCAGGGTGTCGGTTACACCTGCCGCTTCCATCCACACGGGAACAATCACGCTTAGCGAGAAAGGATCTGGCAAAACACACTCCGTGACATTCTCTGAAACCGGACCGAACCTTGAGCCTCAGGTCTTAGCCCGCTATCATAACGCCCTTCTCGCGATAATGCCCCCGTAGCTCATCTGGATAGAGCGTCCCCCTCCTAAGGGGAAGGTAGCAGGTTCGAGTCCTGCCGGGGGTACCAAGACAGCATCCAGCCGCATCCACAAACTCCCCTGAAAGCCCCGCGCTGCAAGACTTCACAAACAATACTAGCACACTTCGGACACAATAGGACAAGTATGGAAGTACCCACACTTTACGGGTACTCTTGAGGGTACTGGCCAATGTTTGGCCAGCCAGTACCCGCAAATCAGCACAGGTGGTGCGTATGGCCAGAGAGACAAACAAACTCACGGATAAAATGGTCAAGGCAGCAAAGCCGGAAGGCCAGAAACGGCGAAAGCTGGCGGACGGTGGCGGCCTGACCCTGGTGGTCAAACCGGAATCAAAAGTCTGGTGGTTTCGCTATCGGTTTGGCGGAAAGGAAAAGGTTTTCAGCCTGGGGAGCTATCCAGAGGTTACGCTCAAGGAAGCCCGGGAAGGACGGGACAAAGCCCGCAAGCTGCTGGCGCAAAAGAAAGACCCCGTAATGCATCGCCGCTCAGAGGGCGCCAAGAACCTTTCAGCCGCCTCCAATACCTTCAAGGCCGTTGCCGAGGACTGGCTCAAGCTCCAGAAAGGCCAGCTGCAGGACAGCACCATAGACGTTACCCGCAACCGCCTGACCAAGTGGATCTATCCGCACCTTGGCACTATGCCAATAACTGAGATTGAGCCGCCTCTGGTTCTGCAGGTATTGCGCAAGATCGAAACCAAGGGCAAGCACGAAACCGCGCACCGGATGCGCCAGAGAATCAGCCAGATATACCGCTTCGCTATATCCGAAGGCAGAGCCAGCCGAGACCCTGCCGCCGATTTGCGGGGACTCCTGAAAGCGGTACCTGCACAGAACAGAGCCGCCATCACGAAGCCTGACGAACTTGGAGGCCTGCTCAGAGCCATTGAGGCCTATTCAGGACAGCCGGCAACGTGCGCCGCCCTGCAGCTGGCCCCTATGCTGTTCTTGCGCCCTGGGGAGCTGAGAAAGGCTGTTTGGGAAGAGATCGATCTCAAGGCCGGCATGTGGATTATTCCCGGCGACAGGATGAAAGGAACACTAAAGGCGAAGCGGGCCGGCCTAGTGCCAGATCTGAAAATCCCCCTACCCCGCCAGGCTATTGAGATCCTGAAACCGCTCAAGCAACTGACCGGGAAAAGGCCGTTTGTTTTCGAGTCGATCAAGCCAGGCCGCCCCCTGTCAGAGAACACCATCAATACCGCCCTGAGAAGCATGGGCTATGACAGCGAAATGATGGTAGGCCACGGATTCAGAGCAACCGCCTCAACGCTACTGCATGAGATGGGCTGGCCCCCGGAAATTATCGAGCTCCAACTTTCACACCAACAGCGCAACCAAGTAGCCGCCGCGTACAACCGATCTGCCCGAATGGAGGAAAGAACAGCCATGATGCAGCAATGGGCCGATTACCTGGATAGTTTGAAAAAAGGTGGAAAAGTGGTCCCTCTCAGATATAAGAGCTCGCAATAAAGTCATTTTATTTTTAAATGAAAAAACGGTTAACGATTGCTTTCGGCAATCACAAAATGACGATTCTGATGTGTATAGGTGTGTATTGATGTTATTGAATCTGCACCGCACAAGGGCCGAGTGGTGGATCGCCAGTAATTTGATGAAGCGTTACTTGCGGACTTATTCAGGACTTTATACCTTGGGAAGCGTTCGGACTTTATGGAGTTCCGAGGCAAGCGAAAGGACTCACTAGGCGCTGGTGACACTCTTCATGTCACTCCCCGGTGATACCAGAAATTTCATGGTAGCCTTGGAACTGTTCGGACGTTACAGGGTTCAGATGTAGCCAGAGGGACTGGCAGGAGACGTACAGGAAGTGGTGATTGTCCACTTAAACGGTCTGAAATAACCTTGGAACTGTTCGGATAGATAGAGAAAGCGGGAAACGGAAGTACGCCAAATACCTCCGCCCCGCCCGAACCCAGAGCCGTAGAACGGATGGGCGCTATTAAGATTGAGACCCCTAATAGCCCTTTAACGATAACAGCAAGGCTTATATAGCACAATTCTGCTACCTCGCCAGCCTGTTACGTTTTGCATCCCTTCCCGATACGGCATAACTGATACCAGATCCGTGAGGTAGTTATGTCCACATCCGATTACTCAATCCTGAGACTTTCCGAAACGCTCCGCCGCACAGGACTCAGCCGTAGCAAGCTCTACGCTCTGCAAAGTGCCGGCGAGTTCCCGCAATCAATCAAACTCTCACGCAATGGCTCTGCCGTTGGTTGGATTGAATCAGAGGTCCATCAGTGGATTCAGGCCCGCATTGCCGAGCGCGACCGCGCCGCATAAGCCAGGCCAAAGCTCTGATTTAGCCTAATGCCCTTCGCTGGGTATGGGCTCGCACAATCTGAATCCGGTAGAGGTGACTTATGAGAGTTCAACCCCCCGTTAAACCTGGCTTTTTCTGGAAAGCAGGCCGCCAGTACATAGCTTTGTCCGAAGTTCCCCGAATGCTGAACCTAACCGCCTCAGAGGTAGCGGACGCCGTTGCCCTGGGTGAGCTGCAAATCGAGAGAGTGAGCGGCTGCAAGGTCGCCTCGTTTGAGGCTCTGATGGAATACGCATCAATCAGGAGGGGTAAGAAATGAAAAAGACGCCGGCCACCACAACCAAACGTCTTTCATCTCCCCGCCAGTATAGAGCCCTGATGCTCCTGATGAAAGGCCCCCGCTCTGTCCGGGAACTGTTCGACAAGATCCCTTGTAATGGCGTCCCGCAGCTCATTGCCTCGCTACGTGACAAGGGCCTGCAGATCGACACTAACGAGCGCAAGACACGCGACCGGGACGACAGGCCCGTTACCTATTCCGTCTACGTGCTGAACCGCAAATCTCATCGGCTGGCTTTCAGGTTGCTGGCGGATTACGCGGGGTAAGCCAATGGCGGACAAACGAGCGAGACACACAGGGAGGCGGAACACCGCCCCCTTTCTCAGCATCCCCAAGGAAGTGACGAGCAGTGAGGCCTATATCAGCCTGGGAGGCTGGGAAGTCAAACTTCTGGTGGATATTGCCTCGCAGTTCAACGGCAAAAATAACGGGGATCTGACAGCCGCCTATTCCGTCATGCGGGAAAGAGGCTGGAACTCGACAGGCACTCTGAACAAAGCCAGGAAAGCACTGCTGGACGCTGGCCTGATTCAGGAGACCCGTAGCGGAGGCAGACACCGCTGCACCCTGTACGCGGTAACGTGGAGAGGTATAGACGAATGCAAAGGCAAATTGGACGTGAAACCGACAATCGCGCCGAGCAATCTGTTTCAGGATTTCGGCAAAAAGGCTGCCTGAAAATTAAAAACGGTGGTCACTATGTGAATCAATGTAGTCATATATCGACCACATCAGACCCCAAACAGGGGTATTACCCCCTCCATGTAGTCACTATGTGCATCAGTCAGGCCATTTTTTGGCTTTTCGGTAGTCGCTATGTGAACACCTTTATAATTTACCATGTAATGGTTCTACCGAATGACCGAAGGGAAAGAGCACGCGGGCCAAAAACGCGCCGATCAAATCGAGGTGCGTCATGAGACAAATCAGCCCGATTGAAGCTGCCCTTGAACTAATCGAAACCCTGGACGGGAAAACAGACCGATCTGATGTAGAGGATTGGTTACTGCAGGGACTCAAACGCTACCGCGCCGGTTACATGAAAACGCTGGATGACAGCCTGGGGCTCTCCGTTGGCCCTGGCCAGGCAAGGGAGAAACTTTGCTATGTCTGGCGAACCCGTGAGCGCAACCGGCTCATCAGGGAGGCCGCCCGCAACCTGATTCCCGATTACGGCAAGGTGACGACTGCCAAGCTGATAGAGTTCGCCATGAACACGGCCATCCCCGCCCTGCATACCTTCAAGGAATTCGAGACGATGGTCCTGCTCTGCAAGCTCCGGCAAATCTGCATGAACCATCAAGGCGATTCACCCCTTGCCCTGGGCTGGAGGCGTACCCTGGAAATCATCAACGGGGATGGCTGTTAAAGCGTCCCCCGATTGCGACGAAATACGCATTATTTCAGACACCTATCTGCCCCGGTAATCTGGTTCCAAGTCATCAAAGGAGCCCGATTCCATGACCCACAAAGTGAAAGCCCTTCTGGCCGAAAATGAGGTTTACCTCTATGGCCCCATCGGTGAAGGCGGCATCACTGCCAAGGCCTTTATCGATTCTCTCAAGACCCTGAACACCTCCAATACCGTGAACGTGCGCATCAACTCCGAAGGTGGAGACGTTGCTCACGCCCTGGCTATGTACAACGCCCTGAGCGAGCTCTCCGATGTGGTGATTCACATTGACGGTCTGGCCGCCAGTGCAGGCTCAGTCGTGGCGATGGCCGGTAAATGCCGAATGGCTGAAAACGCCATCATGATGATTCACCGCCCTTGGTCCGGCGCTGTTGGTGATTCTGACGCCATGCGCAAGGCCGGCGAGATCCTCGACAAGTTTCAGCCGACTCTGGTCAGTGCCTACGCCAAAAAGACCGGCCTCAGTGACGACAAGTTGAACGCCATGCTGGCGGAAGAAACCTGGCTCACCGCTGCCGAGGCTCTGGAGATGGGTTTCGTGGATGAGGTGATCGAAGCAATGGCCGTTGCCGCTTCTGCCGACCTCTCCGCATTCGACCAAGTGCCGGAGCGAATCGCGAAGATCCACAATCAAGCCCGCCAGAAGTTCATGGACCTGCAAGAAACCATCAACGAGATGGTTATCCCCACAGCCCATAACGAACAGATGGAGCGGATTTTCGCAGGCCGAACCGCCCACGATTTTATGAAAGACGGTATCACCACCCCACAAGCCCTACGCGAGCATGTGCTCAACGAGCTGGGCAAAGATCAACACCCTTCCTGGAGCGTAATCATTATGGACCAGAACGACCAACTCAAGCAGTTCAAGAACGACGCAGCAGACGCGATTCTGCTTCGCCACAACATCCCCGTTAAAAACGCCTCTGATGGCGCCCGGGAACTGGCCAGCATGAGCCTGGTGGATATGGCCAAAAAGAGCGTAGAGCTCACCGGCAAATCGACCATGCTGATGAATAAGCAGCAGATCCTGAACGAA
>Ga0098069_100115_pt1 | contig 48213 bp, 40 predicted proteins | sample 27_taG_FD_92584 | JGI IMG/M metagenome (GOLD analysis project Ga0098069, IMG submission 92584) | Marine viral communities from Cariaco Basin, Caribbean Sea - 27_WHOI_OMZ | ecosystem: Environmental > Aquatic > Marine > Oceanic | place: Caribbean Sea: Cariaco Basin | collected 2014-11-09
CCGGCCAAGAACGTTTCGGCCACGATCGTCTACGGCGTGAACCACGAAACGCTCAGCGCCGAGGACGTGATCGTCTCGAACGCCAGCTGCACCACCAACTGCCTCTCGCCGATGGCCAAGGTGCTGCACGACACCGTCGGCATCGAGCGCGGTTTCATGACCACGATCCACAGCTACACCAACGACCAGCGCATGCTCGACCAGATGCATGGCGACATGCGCCGGGCCCGCGGCGGCGCGCAGAACATGATCCCGACGACCACCGGCGCGGCGCGCGCGGTCGGTCTCGTCCTGCCCGAACTGGCGGGCAAGCTCGACGGTTCGAGCGTGCGTGTGCCGACGCCGAACGTCAGCCTCGTCGACCTCGTCTTCACCCCCGGCCGCGACACCAGCGCCGAGGAACTGAACGCGGCGCTCAAGGAAGCCGCCGAAGGCAAGATGAAGGGCGTGCTCGACTATACCGACCAGCCGCTCGTCAGCAGCGATTTCAACCACTACCCCGCCAGCTCGACCATCGACAGCCTCGAAACCAGCGTGATGGAAGGCAAGCTTGCCCGCGTCGTCAGCTGGTACGACAATGAATGGGGCTTCTCGAACCGCATGATCGACACCGCCGGCGTGATGGCGAAGTTCCTCTAACGCCAAGTTCCGCCAAAGGACGCCCGACCAATGAGCAGCTTCAAGACCCTGGACGATCTCGGTGATATCACCGGCAAGGTCGCGCTGGTACGCGTCGATCTCAACCTGCCGATGAAGGATGGTTCGGCCACCGATGTCTCGCGCGTCGAGGCGGTCAAGCCGACCATCCTCGAACTCGCAGAAAAGGGTGCCAAGGTCCTGTTGCTGGCGCATTACGGGCGTCCCAAGGGCCAGCGCTTCTCGACCATGAGCACCAGCTTCGTGCAGGGCGATGTCGAGAAAGTGCTGGATAAGGAGATCATGTTCATCCCCGAGGTCATGGGGCCCGTCGTCGAACAGTCGATCGGCATCCTTGCCAATGGCGATATCGGCCTGCTCGACAATGTCCGCTTCTGGCCGGGCGAGGAAGCCAACGATCCCGAATTCGCGCGGGGTATGGCCGCGCATGGCGACTTCTACGTCAACGACGCGTTCAGCGCGGCGCACCGCGCACATGCCAGCACCGAGGGGCTGGCGCATCACCTCCCGGCCTATGCGGGCCGCGCGATGGAAGCCGAACTGAAGGCGCTTGACGCCGCGCTGGGTAATCCCCAAGCGCCGGTGGCCGCGGTCGTCGGCGGGGCCAAGGTCTCGACCAAGCTCGACGTGCTGACCAATCTGGTCGGCAAGGTGCAGCACCTGATCATCGGCGGCGGGATGGCCAACACCTTCCTCGCGGCGAAGGGCGTCGATGTCGGCAAGTCGCTGTGCGAACACGAACTGACCGACACTGCCAATCGCATCATCGACGAAGCCGCGCATGCGGGCTGCACGGTTCACCTGCCCTATGATGTCGTGGTGGCGAAGGAATTTGCCGCCAAGCCCGCGTCCCTGCGTACCTGCAACGTCCACGAAGTCGCGGATGACGAGATGATCCTCGATGTCGGCCCGCTGGCGACCGAGGCGCTCGCCGACGTGCTCAAGACCTGCCGTACGCTGGTGTGGAACGGCCCGATGGGCGCATTCGAGACCGAACCTTTCGACACCGCCACCGTCGCGCTGGCGCGGACCGCCGCGGCGCTGACGCAGGACGGTTCGCTGATCTCGGTCGCGGGCGGGGGCGATACGGTCGCCGCACTCGCGCATGCCGGGGTGAAGGACGAGTTTACCTTTGTCTCGACCGCGGGCGGCGCCTTCCTCGAATGGATGGAAGGCAAGCCGCTTCCCGGCGTGGCGGCGCTGACCGCATGAGCGAGAACGAAGCAGTAGGCGCGAGCGGCGGGCTCGTACCCGTCACCGAGGGCGAGTGGGCCGGCTGGTCGACCTGGCAGAGCGATGCTTTCGAGCAGCGCGCAGGCCCGTTCTACGAACGGCGCGATGACGACGGCAGCATGGTCGCCGCCTTCCGCGCGGAGGAGCGCCACATGAACGGCGCGGGCTTCATGCACGGCGGCTGCATGATGACTTTCGCCGACAGCGCGATCTTCACCATCGCGACCGACGAACTCGCCGGATCGCATGGCGTCACCATGCATCTCGCGGGCGATTTCCTCGATCCGGCCAGCGTCGGCCAGCTGATCGAGGCACGCGGCGAAGTCGTCCGCGCGGGCGGCAAGACGATCTATGTCGTCGGCATGATCCGTGCCGACGGCAAGCCGGTGCTGAGCTTCAACGGCATTATCCGGAAGATCACCAGGAGATAGGTCCGTGCGTATTCTCTGCCTGCTCGCTGTGCTTCTGCTGCCCTCGGCAACCTTGGCGCAAACTAGCGATCCGGCGGATGAGTTCGCACCCTTCGATTAATTCCTGGCCGAATTCCGCGAGGAAAACAGTGTCCCGGCGCTGAGAGCGGTGATCGTCCGCGACGGGCAGATCGCGTGGGAAGGCTATTACGGCTGGGCCGATGACAAAGGCGAGGTCGCAACCAGCGCGGATACGACTTACAAGATCGCTTCCACCACCAAGCCCATCGCCGCAATGGCGATCTTGGCCGAGGCACTTGCGGGCGGTCTGTCGCTCGACCTACCGATGCGTGCGGACGAAGGCTTTGCCGATACATGCGACTGGCTGTCGCAGTCCCCAATCCCCTTCGGCAGCGGCGGCGAGGACCGGCACGGCAATGCGGTGGCCGCGATGGACTGCGCTAAGCCGCTGACGCTCTCGCAGATGCTCGACATGCGCGCCAATGGCGAGGCCTTCGTCTACAATCCCATTGCCTATGCGCGGATCGATCGCGCCATCAGCGGCGCGGGTGGGCGCGACTTGCGCGCCATCGTGCGGGACCGCGTGGCCGAGCCGACGGGGATGCGCGACGTCGCGCTCGGCTGGCGCGATCCCGAAGGCCGCGATGCGCTGCGGTTCCTCGCACCGCCCTTCCACCCGGTCGATGGACGTCTCGCCAAACAGGTCCTGCCCGATGAAGATTTCCGCGCGGCAGCAGGGATCATCGCCAGCCCGCTGCAGATGGCGAAGTTCGATATCGCCTTCGATTCCGGCGTGCTCATCCCGCCAGCGCTGGTCCGCGAGCTGGTCGAAGCCGATATCGGCCCGCTTGGCGACTACCGGCGCGGCTGGTTCCTCGAGAATTGGGACGGCCAGCGCCTGCTGTGGCATTCGGGCTGGAACGAGCAAAAGGGCTCCGCGCTTTACCTCAAGGTGCCCGGCAAGCGGCTGACGCTGATCGTGCTCGCCAATACCGAGGCGGTCTGGTGGGACAATTCGCTGGTCAGGGCCGAAGTCGCCGAAAGCCCGATCGCGCGGCGCTTCCTCGAGGAATACGCCCGCTAGCGGTATTCGGGATTGGGCGCGTCGAAGCGGCGGCCTTCCTGCCACAAATCGACCGAATTGCCCCATGCGGGAATGCCGCCCGCATCCTTCAGCATGCGTGCCATGTGCATCAGGTTCCACGTCATGAAGGTCGTGTTGCGGCGGGTGAAGTCATTGTCGAAGCCTTCGTAGCCCTGGCCGTCTTCCCTGGCGTCGCCATAGCTCGGACCCGGCCCGGCCTCGCCGACCCAGCCAGCGTCGGCCTGTGGCGGGATGGTGTAGCCCACATGCTGCAGCGAATAGAGCACACCCATGCCGACATGCTTGATCCCGTCTTCATTGCCGGTGACGATGCAGCCGCCGACCTTGCCGTAGAAGACATACTGGCCCTTGTCGTTGGTCTGGCCCGAATGCGCGTAGAGGCGTTCGATCAGTCGCTGGCAGACCGAGCTTTTCTCCCCCAGCCAGATCGGCGTGCCGACGATCAGGATGTCGGCGGCCTCGACCTTTTTCCAGATCGCGGGCCAGTCGTCGCGCTCGGCGCCCTGTTCGGTCATGTCGGGATAGACGCCCGGCGCAATCGTGTGATCGACCAGCCGCACCTGTTCCAGCGCCACCTCGTTGCGCACGAGGATCGCCTCGGCAACGCCCAGCAACTTGTCGGTATGCGAACCGCCGGGGCTGGGCTTGAGCGTGCAATTGATGGTCAACGCCTTGAGATCCGAAAAGTCGGTGGTGTTGTCGTCGCACAGTTTGCGCTGGGTATCGTCGAGCATGCGTCCTCCTTGGGTCTGGTGAAACTACGCATGGGCGGCGCGATAGTTACCGCGCGGCATCCGCGGCTTGCCTTGCTTTACACGAAGCCCGCTACCGCGGCCGTCCTGTGTTCCCGTAAGGCTGCGGATTTTGTTGCCCCCGCAGTTGCAGGGGTTGGGGGCCTTTTGTATGCGCCGCATACGAATGCAGTACCACTACCAGCGACGGGGTTTTCCAGATGACGTTCGATGAAATGAAGGCGCGTATTGCCGAGGGCCAGGGCTTTATCGCGGCGCTCGACCAGTCGGGCGGTTCGACCCCCAAGGCACTGGCCGGTTACGGTGTTGCCGAAGATGCCTGGACCACCGAAGACGAGATGTTCGGCCTGATCCACGAAATGCGCCAGCGGATCATCGAAAGCCCCTGCTTCGGCAATGGCAAGGTCATCGGCGCGATCCTGTTCGAAAAGACCATGGAAGGCGCCAGCGGCGGCAAGAGCGTGCCCGCGCGGCTCAAGGAGCGCGGTATCGTGCCCTTCCTCAAGGTCGACAAGGGCCTGGCCGAGGAACGCAACGGCGCGCAGCTGATGAAGCCCAATCCGGGCCTGGAAGACATGTGCAACCGCGCGCGTGAGCTGGGCGTGTTCGGGACGAAGATGCGGTCGGTGATCAAGTCGGCCAATCCGGTCGGGATCAAGGAAGCCGTCCGCCAGCAATTCGCCGAAGGTGTGCGCATCCTGTCCTGCGGCCTCGTCCCCATGCTCGAGCCGGAATACGACATCACCGCCGCCGACCGCGCCGAGGGCGAGAAGATCATGCTCGAAGCGATCGAGGAAGGCCTCGTCGCGCTGCCCGAAGGCCAGCAGATCATGCTGAAGCTGTCGATCCCCAAGGAAGCCGGGATCTATGGGGGTCTGACCAACCATCCCAAGGTGCTGCGCGTGGTCGCGCTCTCGGGCGGCTATTCGACCGAGGAGGCCTGCAGCGAGCTGGCCAAGAACCCCGGTATGATCGCCAGCTTCAGCCGCGGCCTGCTGCAGAATCTGCGCGCCACGCAGAGCGACGAGGAATTCGACGGCACACTGTCGGGCGCGATCGACCAGATCCACGCCGCCAGTGTTGCCTGAACGCTACTGGCGTTCGAAGACGAACCGATAGTCGCCGGCGGAGATGTCTCCGCCGGCCGTCGGCAACGGAGCAGCAGTGGCTAGCACATAGGTGCGGCCCATCACTTCGTAGGGATCGCCCAGCGTCAACGGGGCGGTCTGCGTCCAGTGCGTGGCCGCGATGCGCGTCGACACGGTCAGTTCGCCCCCGTGGAAGCACTGCACGTCCGCCGGGCAGCGCGTGTCCTCGATGATTGCCAGCGGCGTCAGGATCGCATCGCCCGCCCACACCGGGCTGCCGATGGCGACCGCGCTGCCCTGGCTGGCGGCATCGCCATTGCCGCGGGGCGTATCGGGAATGATGGCGCAGGCGGCGGTCAGCGGGGCGATCAGGGCGGCGGCGAGATAGGCTTTCATGCGTGCGGTAGAGGCGCCGGCTGCTTTCGTATCGCTGAACAGGTGACGCGGCGCGGCAATCGCCTTATGGGCGCCAGCCATGACCGATTGCCAATTGTACCTCATCTCTCCGCTCGATGTGGCGGGCAACTTTCCCCAACGTCTCGAGCGCGCGCTCGATGCCGGGCCCGGGCTGGTCACCGCCTTCCAGTTCCGCGTCAAGGATATCGACCAGCACGAAGCTGCGCGGCTGGCCGAACCGCTGCAGGCGATCTGCGCGGCCCGCGACGTGGCCTTCATCGTCAATGACGATGTCGCGCTGGCCAAGCGGCTCGGCGCCGATGGCGTGCATCTGGGGCAGGGCGATGGCGATGTCCGAGATGCGCGCGAGGAACTTGGCCGCGAAGCGCAGATCGGGGTGACCTGCCATGCCTCGCGCCATCTCGCGATGGAAGCGGGCGAGGGCGGGGCCGATTACGTGGCGTTCGGCGCCTTCTTCGACAGCACCACCAAGGCGAGCGAGCACCGGCCCGAGCCGGAGATCCTCGAATGGTGGAGCACGGTGTTCGAAATCCCCTGCGTGGCAATCGGCGGGATCACGCCTGCCAATTGCGCGCCGATCGTGGCGGCAGGTGCGGACTTCCTGGCCGTGTCCGGCGCGGTCTGGAACGGCGATGAAGTCGCAGCGGTCAAGGCCTTCGCCCAGCGGATCGGCGCGGAGCAAAACGGGGCGGCGTGAGTTGGCTATCCTGAAAGGGCGGTAAAGCCCTGATTTCAGGAGCTCTCCCCATGCGCAATTTCATCCTCGCCACCGTGTCCTCGCTCGCGCTGGTCGCTTGCGGCGGGCAGGAATCCGATGCTTCGCCCGAAGCCGCGACCGAGTCTGCCGCTGCGAGCGGCAGCGGGCATGGCTACGAAACGCGCGGCAGCGACAATCTGGCCGACACCATGGCGTCGGACGATGCGCGCTACATGGCTGATGGCGCGACGCCGGACAGCGACGTGGCGAACGACATTCCCGATGCGACCGAACGGCCGGTCATGCAGGCGCAGGTCGTGCTCGACCGTGTCGGCTTCGGCCCCGGCGTGATCGACGGCAAGATGGGCATGAGCACCGAAAACGCGCTGCGCGGTTTCCAGGAGGCCAACGATCTCGAGGTGACGGGCAGACTGGACCAGCCGACCAAGACCGCGCTGGCCGAATGGGAGCGGATCCCCGCCACCCGCGTGGTGACGGTACCCGATAGCTGGGCCGAAGCCGAATACACCGGCATGCCCGACAGCGTGGCCGGTAAGGCGAAGCTCGACCGATTGGGCTACAAATCGCTCGATGAACGCCTTGCCGAACGGTTTCACACCACCGTCGAGGTGCTGCGCGAACTGAACCCGGGCGGACGACCTGCGGGCAGCAGCGCCTCCGCCGACGCCGGTCCCGACGATGGCGCCAATGCGCAGGCCGCGGAAGGGCAGGCCGGTGGCGGCTATTTCGTGGCCGGGCAGCAATTGCGCGTCCCCAATATCGGCGCGGACCGGATCACGCCGGGGGCGATCGCCGATGCCGACTGGCAGCGCACGCTGGCCTCGCTCGGCGTCGGCTCCGAACAGACCGCGGTCGACCGGATCGTCGTCAGCAAGGCGGGCAAGACGCTCAAGGCCTATAACGGGGACAAGCTGGTGGCCCTGTTCACCGTCAGCTCGGGATCGAGCGAGTTCCCGCTTCCGCTGGGCGAATGGGATATCGTCGGTGAAGCCTACAACCCGCCTTACAGCTACGATCCCGAAGTGCTCGGCAATGGTGACGACGAAACCTATACGCTTGCCGCGGGGCCCAACTCGCCAGTGGGCGTCGTGTGGATCGACCTGAGCAAGGAACATTACGGGATCCACGGCACGCCCGACCCCGAAACCATCGGCCGCGCGCAGTCGAGCGGCTGTGTCCGGCTGACCAATTGGGATGCCGCGCGGCTGGCCGGAATGGTCTCGCAATCGACGCGGGTGCTTTTCGAGGCCTGAACGGGTAGGCTGTGCGCATGGACCTCGTCGACCGCATCCTCACCATCGTCATCACCGCCACCATTACCAGCGCGATCTGGATCGTGGCGGGGGGCAGCCTGATCGAAAACGCAACCAGCGTCAGCCAGCGCAACGCCACGCGTCCGGCAGAGGCTGCGCCGAGCCCGCAGCCCGAACAGGTGGCGGATGACGGGGAAGGGGCGGCAGACATTGGAACGCCCACCGGCGAACCGCTCGATCTCGATGCGCCGGTCGCGCCCAGCAGCGAACAGTCGCGCCAGTTGCTGGTCCCGGTGAAGAACATCCGCGCCAGCGACCTCAGCGATACCTACAGCGATTCGCGCAGCAGCGGTTCACGCCTGCACGAGGCGATCGATATCATGGCGCCCAAGGGCACCAGCGTGCGTTCGGCCGCGCCGGGAACGGTCGAGAAGCTGTACCGCTCGGATGTCGGCGGCAACACCATCTACATCCGTTCGACCGACGGTTTGACAATCTATTACTACGCCCATCTCGACGCCTATGCCGAAGGACTGCAGGAAGGCCAGCGCGTGCGCCGCGGGCAGCGGCTGGGCACGGTGGGCAGTTCGGGCAATGCCTCGCAGGATGCGCCGCACCTGCATTTCGCGATCCTTCAGACCACCGCGGATGCCGAATGGTGGGAGCCCGCCAATGCGGTCAATCCTTACCCGCTGCTGACGGGGCAGTGATCAGTCCCGCACCGGCCCGGTGCGGTGGCAGCGCACGCGGCCCAGCTTGCCGCCGGGCTCGATCTGCTGGAGCAGGCCCGATCCCAGCCGCATCATCTTCATCCCGCGCATCGGTCCGCGGGTGAAGGTGACCGTCTTGCCTTCCATCAGATAGGTCCCGCTGCCGCGCGGCGTGCGATAGCTCGACCCGCCGGTGATCGAAAAATCGTGGCCTTCCTGTTCGATCCAGGCAGCCCCCGTTGCATCGCCCGGAAGCGCGCAGACATAGGCGCCCTGGTCGAGCAGCAACAACCGCCCCTGCGCCGCGGCAGGGGTGAGCGCGAAGCCGGCCAGCGCGGCGAACAGGGCAGGGGTGAAAAATCGTCTCATGGTAACCGTCCGCCCGCGATATAGGGATTGGCTGCGCGTTTTTCCACTCGCTTGCCCGCGCGGCCATGCTCGGCTAAGGCGCGCGGCACACGATCGCTCGACGGGCGATCCGCTCTTTTACAAGTCGAAGGTAGCTTCCCCATGAAGATCAGCGGCGTGGACATCCGTCCGGGCAACATCATCGAATACGAAAAAGGTATCTGGAAGGTCGCCAAGATCCAGCATACCCAGCCCGGCAAGGGCGGCGCCTACATGCAGGTTGAGATGAAGAACCTGCAGGATGGCCGCAAGACCAACGTGCGCTTCCGCAGCGCCGATACGGTCGAGAAGGTCCGGCTGGACACGGCCGAGTATCAGTTCCTTTACGAAGATGGCGACATGCTCGTCTTCATGGACCAGACGAATTACGAACAGATCACGCTGCCCAGCGACCTGCTGGGCGACGCGCGGCCGTTCCTCCAGGACGGCATGCAGGTGAAGCTCGAACTGTGGGAAGAAAAGCCCATCTCGGTCGAACTGCCCGCGCAGATCGAAGCCGAAATCGTCGAGGCCGATGCCGTCGTGAAGGGGCAGACCGCCTCCTCCAGCTACAAGCCCGCCGTGCTCGACAACGGCGTGCGCATCATGGTCCCGCCGCATATCGAAAGCGGCACGCGGATCGTGGTCGACGTCTACGAACAGAGCTACGTCGGCAAGGCCAGCTAACCGCATGGGCAAGTCCATCGCCAGCCGGTTCGAGAACATCGATGTCACGCGCAGCGTCTTGCGCGCGGTGATCATCAACGATGACGAACTGACGCTGGAGATGGACTTCTGCCTCGAGCCCGCGCACCCCGATTACGAAACACCGGGCGCGGGCGACGACTGCTGCTTCCATCCGGGCCTGCTCAAATTCGCCGGGATATCGAAGCTTGGCCTCGAGCGCGCCGAGCATCCCGACCAGACCCAGCGCCGCTTCGCGATCCAGTCCTTCAACATCGAAGGCACGAAGTTCGACATGGCCTGCGAATGGGGCACGATCCACCTCCAGGCGCGTTCGATCCGCGTCCTTACCGAATAAGAGAGTTTCCATGGCCGTTCTATCGGGTGTCATCCGCGTAATGGAAAAAGCCGCGCGCAAGGCGGGCGGCCGCCTGCGCCGCGACTTCGGCGAAGTCGAGCACCTCCAGGTGAGCCGCAAGGGCCCGGCGGACTTCGTCTCCAAGGCCGACCGCATCGCCGAACGCACGCTCTACGACGAACTGCTCGCTGCGCGCCCCGACTGGGGCTTCGTGATGGAAGAAGCGGGCGTCATCGAAGGCGACGAGAACAAGCCCCGCTGGATCGTCGACCCGCTTGACGGGACCAGCAACTTCCTCCACGGCATCCCGCACTTCGCGATCAGCATCGCAGTGCAGGAACCCAAGCTCGGCGGCGGCGGCTGGAGCGATGTCACTGCCGGGGTGATCTACAACCCGGTGACCGACGAGACCTTCTGGGCCGAGAAAACGCGCGGCGCATGGCTGCACGACGGCCGCCTGCGCGTCTCGGCGCGGCGCAATCTGGCTGACTCGCTGATCGCCACCGGCATCCCCTTCCAGGGGCATGGCGATTTCGGCGACTGGACCAAGATCTTCGCCGCCATCGGGCCGCAGGTCGCGGGCATCCGCCGGTTTGGCGCGGCCTCGCTCGACCTCGCATGGCTGGCCGCGGGCCGGTTCGACGGCTTCTGGGAAAGCGACCTCAACGACTGGGATACCGCGGCGGGCTGCCTGATCGTGCGCGAGGCCGGCGGCTTCGTGTCCGATTTCCGCGGCCGTTCGCAACCGATCCATGCCAAGCAGATCCTTGCCGCCAATGATGCGCTGCATTCGAAGCTGCACAAATTGCTGGCGAATGCGCTGAAGGCTTGATGCCGGCCGAGGGCGCGGCTAACCCCGCGCTCCCGACCCAGTGCCCCTGTGGCGGAATTGGTAGACGCGCTCGACTCAAAATCGAGTTTCTTTGAAGTGCCGGTTCGAGTCCGGCCAGGGGTACCAAACTAAATGCTTGCACATCCAGACGGAGTTTGGGATTCCCGTGCCTGAATGATCGGGGTCCCTTCCTACCATGCAATAGCGGCGATGGGCATCACCATCGCCATGTTCATTGCCTTTGCGCGCGGGCGCATGTCGGTGGAGATCATCTCGCTGATGACGATCGCCGTCATCGCTGTCGGGCTGTATTTCTTCCCGCTCGACGACACGCAGCCGATCGACGGCTTGAGCCTCGCATTCTCGGGTTTCGGCCATTACGCGCTGATCACCATCTGCGCGCTGATGATCATGGGGCGCGGGCTGGTGGTCACCGGCGCGCTCGATCCCGCGGCGCGTTTCCTCGAGCGGTTATTCAAGATCAACCTCCAGCTGGGCCTGCTGTTCTCGCTGGTGGTGACCTTCCTGCTGTCGATGGGGGTCAACAACACGCCAGTGCTGGTGCTGCTTATGCCGATCTTCGTCCAGCTGGCGATGCGCGGCGCGATGGCGGCGTCGAAAACGCTGATCCCGCTCAATGCGGCTTCGCTGATGGGCGGCATGGCCACCACCATCGGCACGTCCACCAATATCCTCGTGGTGTCGATCGCGGTGGATCTGGGGATGCCCGAAATGGGCGTCTTCCACTTCACCCCGATCGTGCTGATCGCCTCGCTGGTGGCGCTGCCCTTCGTATGGATCGTCATGCCGCGCATGCTGGGCGACAACCGGATCGAGACGGTCCATGCCCAGCGCCTGTTCGAAACCCGCCTGCGCGTGACCGAGGATTCGATCCTCAACGGGCGCCAGCTGTCGGAACTGCAGTCGCGCCTGCCGGCCGGGATCGAGTTCCACGACGTTCCGGTCGGCCTGCTGCGCCCGCAGCACCGGCTGCGGATGACGGGGACGCATGAAGCGATCGAGGAGGCAATGGCCACGCTGCGCGGCGATGCGGCGCCCAGCTGGGTGATCGACCGCATCCGCCGCCGCTCGAGCGAGACGCGCACCGACATCGCGGTCGGCGAGATGATCGTCACTGCGGATTCGCGGCTGATCGGGCGGACGCTGCCAAGCTCGGGGATCGCCGACCTGTTCGGCGTGGCGGTGATCGGGACCCACCGTCCCGCGCGCCTGGTGGGCGAGAAAGAACAGTTTTCCGAAGTCGGCGACATGCGCTTTGCCGAAGGCGACGTGCTGCTGGTGATGGGCCTGCCCGATGACATGCAGCACTTTGCCCGCTCGGACAGCCTGCTGCAGCTCGAGGGGGTCCGCGAATTGCCCCGCCGGTCGAAAGCGACGCTGGCGGCAGCGATCATGGGCGGTTCGATCGCTTTCGCTTCGGTCGGGCTGGTGCCGATCGCCATCGCGTCGCTGGCCGGGGCGATCCTGATGTTCGTGACCGGCTGCGTGCGGTTCGACCGCGTCGGGCGCGGCTTGTCGGGCAGCGTTATCGTGCTGGTCGCCGCCAGCATCGCGCTGGGCCGGGTCATCCTCGATAGCGGGGCCGCCGATTGGATCGGCGGGGTAATGGCCTTCGGGCTGGAATACCTGTCCGCGCCCGCGGCGCTGGCCGCGATCATGCTGACAATGACCTTCCTCACCAATTTCGCCTCGAATGCGACCGCGGCAACGGTGGGCACGCCAATCGCCTTTGCCATTGCCGCAAAGCTGGATCTCCCGCCCGAGCCGCTGGTGCTGGCGGTGCTGTTCGGCTGCAACCTGTGTTACGCGACCCCGATCGCCTACCAGACCAACATGCTGATCATGGCGGAAGGGTCGTATGAGTTTAAGGACTATGTCCGCACCGGGGTGCCGCTGGTCCTGATCATGGTCACGTTGCTGTCGGTCGGCCTGGCCGTCACCTATCAATTGTGATTGCCGAGAGCGCGCGGCCGCGACGGTTCGCGAAGCCCGCGCTGCTGGCCTTGTACGGCATCCTGTTCCTGCCCGAGTTCTTCGACCGGCTGCGCGATATCGGCGGGATCGCGGGGCCGCTTGCCTATACCGTGCTGGTCTTAGCGGCGCTGTGCGGCATAATCGGCGCCGCCTACACCGCCAATGCGCTGCTGCGCGGGGGCCTCGCACTGCTGCTGTTCGCCGCCAGCTTCGTGATCGAAGCCTATGCCCGCTCCTCGCTCGAATTCCTCACCTATGGCGCGTTCATCGACCTCATCACCGCGGCCGAGTTTGCCGGGGATGCAATGGACCAGAACGAAGCTGCATTGTGGCGCAGCCTGCCGGGACCGGCGGTCCTGCTGATCGCAGTGGCGTGGCCGCCGCGCCGCCGGGCGCGTACCCGCGCCAACACGCCGGCACTGGCCATGCCAGCGGCGCTCGTCCTGTTCACGCTGCTTGCCTTCACGCGCGGCGGAGACGGGCTCAAGGCGCTACCGGGCGGCTATGCCGCGCTCAGCTATGCCGTTCTGACGGCGTATGAGCGAGCGGCAGGCGATCTCGGGCCGCGCATGGGCGTCTCGATCGCACATGTCCGGGCGCCGCTGTACCGCGATATCGTGCTGATCGTCGATGAAAGCATCTCGGGCCACTATCTCGATATCAACCATCCGCGCGGGGTGCGTTCTGGCCTTGCGGAGGCGCGGCCCGGGGTCGAGATCGCCAATTTCGGAGTGGCCGCTTCGGCGACCAACTGCAGCGCCGGTTCCAATCTCGTGCTGCGTTTTGCCGGGACGCGGGACAGCTACCGCCGCGACATCGCGGTCGGGCCCTCGCTGTGGGACTATGCCGCGCATGCCGGGCTGGAGACGGTCTATATCGATGCTCAGCGTTCCGGCGGCGCGATGCAGAACCAGATGACGCCGCGCGAACGCGAGCGCATCGACCGCTTCATCCAGTTCGGCGGGCTGGCGGTGCGCGACCGCGACATGGCCGTTGCCGACCGGATCGCGCACTTGCTGGGCGACGGCACTGCATCCTTCATCCTGGTCAACAAGGTCGGCGCGCATTTCCCGATCCACGACAAGTTTCCCGACAGCCATGCCCGCTACCGGCCGATCCTGCCGCGCGGCGGCTTCCTTGATGTGACCGATACCGGATCGCGCACCGGCTTCGGCGGTTCGCAGGCGGACTGGCGGCGCTACCGCAATTCCTATCGCAACACGCTCGAATGGAGTATCGGTGCCTTTTTCGACCGGCTGCTGGAGCGCGCCGAGCTGGCCGATGCGCTGGTCATCTATACCGCCGACCACGGGCAGAACCTGCATGAAGGCGGCAAGGGCGGGACGACCACGCATTGCTCGGTCGACCCGCGGCCCGAGGAAGGCGCGGTGCCGCTGGTGGTGCTGCAGGGCGGGGCGGGGGCGCTCGCGTTCACGCCCGGCGGGGCTGCCAGCCACTACATGATCGCTCCGACGCTGCTGGCAGCGATGGGGTACGACCGCGAGGCCGTGCGCGCGCGCAGCGGCGGGGCGCTCGACGAACCATCGCGCGATCCGGCGACCTTCAACTATCTCTACAATGCGCGGCTCAACCGCGAGCCGCGCTGGCGCGAGGTCGATCCCGCGGCGCTGGCCCCGGTCCCCGACGACCCGGACACGGGCAGGCCATTCTGACCGCCGGCGTCTTTCCTGCCGCGCCGCTCCGTGACACAAGGCAGCCGCAAGTTTCGCGGGTCCGGCGGCGCGCGTTTTCTGCCGCGGGCCGCGTTCCAACTGTTCCATCCAATAGGGAGAGCCGAGATGGTTTCCAAATTCACTTCTACCGCGCTGGCGGCGCTGGCCGTGGCCACCGCAGCGCCAGCCCAGGCGAACGACCTGCGCGAGACGCTGGCGGCCGACATGCCCGAGCTGATGGAACTCTATCGCGACCTGCATGCGAACCCCGAACTCAGCTTCGAGGAGCACGAGACCGCGGCCAAGCTGGCCGCGCGGATGCGCGCGCTGGGTTTCGAAGTGACCGAGGGTGTCGGACGCACGGGCGTGGTCTCGGTGATGCGCAATGGCGATGGGCCGACCGTCCTCCTGCGCGCCGACATGGACGGCCTCCCGGTGGTCGAGCAGACCGGGCTGCCCTATGCCTCGACGCAGACTGCCACGCCCGCCAGCGGCGTGACCACCGGCGTGATGCATGCCTGCGGCCACGACACACATATGGCGGGCTTCATCGGTGCCGCGCGCCTGCTGGTCGATCACAAGGACCAGTGGCAGGGCACGCTGGTGATGGTGCTGCAACCTGCGGAGGAGATCGGCCTCGGCGCGCTCGCGATGCTCGATGACGGGCTTTATACCAAGTTCCCCAAGCCCGATTACGCACTGGCATTCCACGATGCCGCCGCGCCCGCCCCGGCGGGGACCATCGGCTACACGCCCGGCTATGCACTGGCCAATGTCGACAGCGTCGACATCACGGTGAAGGGCATCGGCGGGCACGGTGCCTATCCGCACACCACGATCGATCCGGTGGTGCTGGCCAGCGCGATAGTGATGAAGCTGCAGACGGTGGTCAGCCGCAGTTCCTCGCCGCTCGATCCCGCCGTGATCACCGTGGGCAGCTTCCATGCCGGGGCCAAGCACAACATTATCAGCGACGAAGCGAAATTGCAGCTGACGGTGCGCAGCTATTCGGACGAGAGCCGCCAGCTGCTGCTCGACGGGATCCGGCGCGTGGCGCGCGGCGAGGCGATCACGGCCGGACTGCCCGAGACCCTGATGCCCGAAATCACCGTCGAGGACCCCTATACGCCGTCGACCTTCAACGATCCCGATTTCAGCGAGAGCATCGCGGCGGGTTTCCGGCAGCGGTTCGGCGATGAGCGGGTCATGGAATGGCCTGCGGTCATGGGCGGCGAGGATTTCAGCCAGTTCCGCCGGGCCGCGCCAGAGGACGTCAAATCGATGATCTTCTGGATCAGCGGAACGCCGCAACCGCTGCTCGACAGGCTCGAAGAGGACGGTACCCCGCTGCCTTCGCTGCATTCGCCCTTCTGGGCGCCCGATGCGGAGAAGGTGATTGCGACCGGTGCCGAGGCGCTCGCATCGGCGGCGATCAGGCTGATGCCGAACGAGGGAAGCTGACGCCCGATAAAAGTGTGGCCGCCGGAGCGTTTGGGGTCGCTCCGACGGCCGTATTCTCCTCCCCAGGAGAACTGTTGATCGGGTCTAGTCTTCCGCGGGGACGTAGGTCCCGAGGCGGTGGTGCAGGGCGTTGATCCGGGCCAGTTCCTCGCGGTCGTCGGTGGCGCGGGCGTAATGCGTCAGCGCCGTCCGCAGGAGGCGGAAGTCCGCCGTGGAGAAGAGCGCCCGGGCGCGGCCCGGTTCGGTCTTCGGAGTGTCGTCTGCCATAGTCGTCATCCTTCCTCTCCTTAGGCGGCTGCGAACTGGTTCATCGTGTTGTCCTTGCCGCCGGCCTTGAGGGCCGCTTCACCGGCGAAGTATTCCTTGTGATCGTCGCCGACGTCCGAACCAGCCATGTTCTGGTGCTTCACGCAAGCGATACCCTGACGGATTTCTTCGCGCTGCACGTTCTTGACGTAGCCGAGCATCGCCTGTTCCCCGAAATATTCTTTGGCGAGGTTGTCGGTGCTCAGCGCAGCCGTGTGGTAGGTCGGCAGCGTGATCAGGTGATGGAAGATGCCGGCGCGCTTCGAACCATCGGCCTGGAAGGTGCGGATCTTCTCGTCGGCTTCGGCGGCAAGGTCGGTGCCGTCGTAATCGACGCTCATCAGCCGGTCGCGGTCATAGGCGGAGACGTCCTTGCCCGCTTCGGCCCAGGCATCATAGACCTGCTGGCGGAAGTTGAGCGTCCAGTTGAAGCTGGGCGAGTTGTTGTACACCAGCTTGGCGTTGGGGACGACTTCGCGGACCCGGTCGACCATGCCGGCGATCTGCTCGACATGCGGCTTCTCGGTTTCGATCCATAGCAGGTCGGCCCCTGCTTCTAGCGCGGTGATGCAGTCGAGCACGCAGCGGTCTTCACCGGTTCCGGGACGGAACTGGTACAGGTTGCTGGGCAGGCGCTTGGGCGCCAGCAGCTTGCCGTCGCGGCTGATGAAGACCTGGCCGTTCTTGATGTCGCCGGCATCGACTTCGTCGCAATCGAGGAAGCTGTTGTACTGGTCGCCGAGGTCGCCGGGTTCCTTCGAATAGGCGATCGACTTGGTCAGGCCGGCGCCCAGGCTGTCGGTGCGGGCGACGATGATGCCTTCGGGAACGCCCAGTTCGAGGAAGGCATAGCGGATCGCGCGGATCTTCTGGTGGAACTCCTCATGCGGCACGGTGACCTTGCCGTCCTGGTGACCGCACTGCTTTTCGTCCGACACCTGGTTCTCGATCTGCAGCGCGCAGGCACCGGCTTCGATCATCTTCTTGGCGAGCAGGTAGGTCGCCTCGGCATTGCCAAAACCGGCGTCGATATCGGCGATGATCGGCACGACGTGCGTCTCGTGGTCGTCGATGGCCTTCTGCAGGCGCTGTGCTTCCACCTGGTCGCCGGCATCGCGGGCCGCGTCGAGATCGCGGAACATCATGCCCAGTTCGCGGGCATCGGCCTGCTTGAGGAAGGTGTAGAGTTCCCCGATCAGATTGGGGACCGAGGTCTTTTCATGCATCGACTGGTCGGGCAGCGGGCCGAATTCGCTGCGCAGCGCGGCGACCATCCAGCCCGAGAGATAGAGGTAGCGGCGCTTGGTGTTGCCGAAATGCTTCTTGATCGAGATCATCTTCTGCTGCGCGATGAAGCCGTGCCACGTACCGAGCGACTGGGTGTAGTTGGCCGGGTCGCGGTCGTAGGCTTCCATGTCTTCGCGCATGATCTTCGCGGTGTAGCGGGCAATGTCGAGACCCGTGCGGAAGCGGTTCTGGACGACCATGCGCGCGGCGCTTTCGCCATCGATGGCGCCCCAGGGCGCGCCATTGGCGGCGATGGTCTGGTTCATTTCTTCGATCCGGTCCGAATAGCTCACGGGGGAACTCCTTATTGGTCTGATTTCGGAGACCCTGATGGCCCGATAGCCCGACCGATGACAGGAAAATTTACAAATTATCTTGTCTATCGCGTCCCTGCGCCGCTAATGGGCCTGTAAAGTTGTAAAGAAAGTGACACCGTGACCGAGGGATCCCTTTTCGCCGGCCCGGCTATCCGGCGGCTTCGCAAGCGCGAGGGCCTGACGCAGGCGGCCGCCGCCAAACGGCTCGATATCTCGCCCAGCTACCTAAACCTGATCGAGCGCAACCAGCGCCCCGTCAGCGCGCGGGTGATGATGCAGCTGGTCTCGCAGTTCGATTTCGATCCCCGCTCGCTCCGCGGCGACGACGCTATCGGAGGCGTCGAGGGCCTCATCCGCCGGTTCGCCGACGAGCGGTTCGCCGATCTTGGGATCGACCGGGATGAAGTGCAGGAATTTCTCGCGGCGTCGCCGCAGCTCGCTTCCGCATTCGCGCGGCTTTACGACAAGGCGGGACCGGCAGGGCTGGAGGCTGACGATCCACTGTCCGCCTCGCGCCGCGAAATCGAGCGCTGGCGTAACCATTTCGCCGATCTGGACAACGCCGCCGAGGAGCTGGCGGACGAGATGCGCCTGTCGCGCGGGGACATCGGGATCGCCCTGACCGAGCGCCTGCGCGAACGCCACCAGCTGTCCGTACGGATATTGCCGCGCGACATCCTGCCCGGCAGCTTGCGCCGGCTCGATCTGCATGCCCGGCAGATCCAGCTGTCCGAAATGCTCAGCATGCCATCGCGCAATTTCCAGCTGGCGCTGCAGATCGCGCAGCTCGAATTCGCCGACGTCATCGAAGCGGTCGCGCGCGGCGCGCGGTTCGATGACGAGGCGGCCCGGGCGCTGTTCGAACGGCATCTCACCGGCTATGTCGCGGCAGCGCTGATCATGCCCTATGGCCGGTTCCTGCGCGCCTGCGAGGCCACCGGCTACGATCTGCCGGTTCTCGAACGGCGTTTCGCGGTCAGCTTCGAACAGCTTGCCCACCGGCTGACCACGCTCCAGCGGGTGGGCCAGCGCGGGCTGCCCTTCTTCATGATCCGGCTCGACCGGGCCGGCCAGTTTTCCAAGACGATTACCGGTGCCAGCACCGCGCGCTTCGTCGATTCCGCCAGCAGCTGCCCGCTGTGGCACGCGCACCGCGCGTTCGACCGCGCAGGGGAGTTGCAGGTCCAGTTCGTCACCCCCGATAATGCCGCAGACCGCGAAGGTGGCTGGCTGACGATGGCCCGCACGGTGGAGGGCAGCGGTGCGCCGGGCGAAGCGCAATTCGTCGTCGCGCTGGGGATCGAGGCGGTGCTGGCGACCGATCTGGCGCATGCGCGCGGCGTATCGCTGCGCACTGACGATGCGCAGCCGATCGGGCCCGGCTGCGCGCGCTGCCACCGCGAGGGATGCAGCCAGCGGTCCTTGCCGCTGCTGGGCCGCAAGCTGGCCTTCGACCGCACGCGGCGCGGCGTGACCCCGTTCGAATTCGAAGTGGCCTAGCCGCGCGCACAGTCCTGATCGGATCGCTTACAGGCGTGATGTGTAAAGTTTACCGACGGTTCATTCCTGTCTGCTAGTCAAGCATCCCGACACTAACCATTGGTGAGCCGGTTCGGATGATCCGCCTGTTCAAGCATTACATTTCCTACAATGTGGTGCTGCTTTCCCTGATCGACTTCATGCTGCTGCTGCTGGCAGGCGAAGCCGCGTGGCGGCTGCGCGTGATGCAGATCGGCGCGGGCGTCGGGGAAGTTTCCGATCGCGCGGTCGAAATCGGGGTTTTTGCCGGAGTCATCTGGCTGGGGATGATCGCGGTGGGCTCCTATGGCCCCGAGGCGCTGCGCTCGATCCGCTTCGCGACTGCCCGGTTGCTGGTGGCGGTCAGCCTGGGCGTGCTCGCCATATCGCTGGTCAATTTCGTCCTCCCCGGTTCGGCGCTGTGGCGCTCGGTCCTGCTGTACGCGATGGGGATCGCCATCCTTGTGCTGGTCGCGAACCGGATCCTCGCGAGCCGGATGCTGGGCGCCGAAGCGTTCCGGCGGACGGTGCTGGTGCTGGGTGCAGGCGAACGCGCCAGGCGGCTCGAGCGCCTGTCGCACAGGCCCGAAAGCGGCTTCAGGATCGGTGCCTTCGTCGCGATGGGGGAAACCGCGCCGCTGATCGCCACCGCCGTGCAGCGCGAATCGATTTCCGATCTCGGCCGGTTCGCCGACCGCGTCGGTGCGACCGAGGTCGTGCTCGCGCTGCAGGAACGGCGCAATTCGCTGCCGCTGAAAGACCTGCTGCGCGTCAAGACGCAGGGCGTCCACGTCAACGACTTCTCCAGCTTTCTCGAACGTGAGCTGGGACGGGTGGATCTCGACACGCTCAACCCCAGCTGGCTGATCTTCTCCGACGGGTTTTCCGCCGGCCGGCGCTTGTCGAGCATCGGCAAGCGGACGTTCGATATCGTTGCCAGCCTGTTGCTGCTGATCGTCGGTCTGCCGCTGATCGGCATCTTTGCGGTGCTGGTGAAGCTGGAAACCGGCGGCCCGGCATTCTTCCGCCAGAAGCGCGTCGGCCTCTACGGCCAGACCTTCACGCTGATAAAGCTGCGCTCGATGCGCTTCGATGCCGAGGCGAACGGGGCGCAGTGGGCGGAGAAGGGCGATCCGCGGGTGACGCGGGTCGGACGGGTGATCCGGACCGTGCGCATCGACGAACTGCCGCAGGCCTGGAGCGTGCTCAAGGGCGAGATGAGTTTCGTCGGCCCGCGGCCCGAAGTGCCCGCCTTCGTCTCCGAACTGGAAAAGGCGCTGCCCTATTATGCGGAGCGCCATGTCGTGAAGCCGGGCATCACCGGCTGGGCGCAGATCAACTACCCCTATGGCGCCAACACCGAAGATGCGCGCCACAAGCTCGAATACGATCTCTATTACGCCAAGAATTACACGCCGTTTCTCGACCTTTTGATCCTGTTGCAGACGGCGCGGGTCATCCTCTGGCCGGACGGTGCGCGATGATGGGTCTCGTCGGCAGCCTGTCCTATGTGGCCTACACGATCGGGGCGATCGTCTGCGCGCTTGCGGCGATCTGGATCGGGCGCAAGGGCGATCCCGCGCGCGGCGACCGCACACCCGCGATCGTCGCTGTGGCGCTGACCGCCAACTGGTGCTTCGCCGCGGCCAGCTTCGAGCCGGGCCGGCCGATCGTCGAGCTCACCGAGATCGCCCGCAATCTCGCGTGGCTGTTCGTCCTGTTCCGCCTGTTCAGCAACGATGGCCGCGACGAGACCTTGCGGCTGGTACGACCGGTGGTGGTCGCGCTGGTGCTGGTCGAGGTCATGCAATTCCTCTTGCTGCTCATCGCCCGGCGCTATGCGGTCACGCCCGAGCTTGCGCTGCTGACATTCGATACCGCGGCGCTGTTCCGCGTGATGGTGGCGGTCGGCGCGCTGGTGCTGCTGCACAATCTCTATGCCGGTGCCGCCGCGACCTCGCGCGAGATCCTGCGATGGAGCGTTGCTGCCCTGGCGGGGCTGTGGGCCTTCGACCTCAACTATTTCACCATCGCCTACATCATGGGATCGCCGCCGGGCGAGCTGGCCGTTCTGCGCGGACTGGCGGCAGCCATCTTCGCCGTACCCTTTGCGATCGGCTTCACGCGCAATTCTTCCGAACTCGCCTTCAGCCCGTCGCGTGCGGTCACCTTCCGCTTCCTCTCGCTGCTGCTGATCGGGGGGTATCTTGCAGTGATGCTGGGCATCGCGCGCTGGCTCAACATGCTCAGCGGCGATCTGGCCCGGCTGACACAGGTGGGCCTGATCATCGCGGCGGGTGCGCTGGCGTTGATCTGGCTGCCTTCGGACCGCCTGCGCGGCTGGTTGCGGGTCACCGCGGTCAAACACCTGTTCAAGCACCGGTACGACTACCGCACCGAGTGGATCCGCTTTACCGACACGATCGGCACCACCGGGTTCGACAACATCACCCTGCAGGAGCGTACGGTCAAAGCGCTGGCCGATATCACCGACAGCCCGTCTGGCCTGCTGCTGGTGCCGGGCGACGAGGGGGACCTCGAACTCGCGGCCAACTGGCGCTGGCCGGGACGCAACCTGCCCACCACGGCAGCCACCGAGGCGCTGGCGAAACTGCTCGAGGACAGCGAGCTGATCCTCGATTTCGACGAACTGCGGGCGGGCATCGACCATCACGGCGAACTGGCGCATATTCCCCAGTGGCTGCGGCACGACCGTTCGGCGTGGGCGGCCGTCCCGCTGATGCATTTCGACCGCCTCGTCGGCCTCGCCATCCTCGCGCGGCCGCTGGTGGCGCGCAAGCTCGACTGGGAAGACTTCGACCTCCTCGCGGTCGTGGGACGCCAGCTGGCCAGCTATCTGGCCGAACAGGCCAGCCAGACCGCCCTGCTCGAGGCGGGCCGGTTCGAGGAATTCAACCATCGCATGGCCTTCGTCATGCACGACATCAAGAACCTCTCCAGCCAGATGTCGCTGCTGCTGCGCAATGCGGAGAAGCATGCCGACAAGCCAGAGTTCCGCGAGGACATGCTCGTCACGCTGCGCAACAGCGCCGACAAGCTCAACGCGCTGCTCAGCCGGCTGGGCCGCTATGGCGGGGGTACGTCTGAAGCGGTCCGCCGCTTCGATCTGGCAGTCGCTGCGCGGCGCACGGTGGAGCAGCTGAGCCAATTTCACCCGGTCGCCGTCCTGCGGTCCGAGCCGGTCGCCGTCGAAGGCAATCCCGAAGCCTTCGACCAGGCGCTGGTCCACCTGGTCCAGAATGCGATCGATGCCAGCGATACCAACAGTTCGGTGATGGTCGAGGTGTATAGCGACGGCATGTCGGGCAAGGTCACCGTGATCGACAACGGCCATGGCATGTCGCCGAAATTCATTCGCAACAGCCTGTTCAAGCCGTTCGTGTCTTCGAAGAATGGCGGGTTCGGGATCGGTGCCTTCGAAGCGCGCGAACTGATCCGTTCGATGGGCGGCAGGGTCGACGTCGAATCGCGTGAAGGGCTCGGCACCCGCTTTACGATCAGCCTGCCGATACAGGCGGCCAGTTCGCTGATCAGGCGCAGCAATTCCGCAGACAACAACGAGGTCGCATAATGGCGGAAACAAAGCCGAAACTGCTCATCGTCGAGGATGACGAAGGGCTCCAGGCCCAGCTCAAATGGGCCTATGAAGATTTCGACGTGATCCTGGCGGATACGCGAGAAACCGCCGTGGCAGCGGTACGGGCGGAAGAACCCGCAGTGGTCACGCTCGATCTCGGCCTGCCGCCGGATCCCGACGGGACCAGTGAGGGGTTCGCGGTGCTCGAGGCGATCATGGCGATCAAGCCCGATACGAAGGTGATCGTCGCCTCGGGCCACGGCGCACGCGAAAGCGCGCTGCGCGCGGTCGAGGAAGGCGCCTACGATTTCTACCAGAAGCCGGTCGATATCGACACGCTCGGGCTGATCGTCCAGCGCGCCTACCGGCTGCACCAGATAGAGAGCGAAAACCGCCGCTTGGCCGAACAGATCGGTGACGAGCGCACAGTGCTCGGTTCGATGATCACGGCCGCGCCCGAAATGGCCAAGGTCGCGCGCACCATCGAACGGGTGGCGCCGACCAATGTGTCGGTGATGCTGCTCGGCGCGAGCGGCACGGGCAAGGAACTGCTGGCGCGCGGCGTCCATGATTGCAGCGTTCGCAAGGACGGTTCCTTCGTCGCGATCAATTGTGCGGCAATCCCGGAAAACCTGCTCGAAAGCGAGCTGTTTGGGCACGAGAAGGGCGCCTTTACCGGCGCGGTGAAGACGACACCGGGCAAGATCGAACTGGCCGATGGGGGCACGCTGTTCCTCGACGAGGCGGGCGATATTCCCTTGCCCTTGCAGGTCAAACTGCTGCGCTTCCTGCAGGAACGCACGATCGAACGCGTCGGGGGCCGCAAGGCTATTTCGGTCGACACGCGGATCGTCTGCGCAACGCACCAGGATTTGGAGGCGATGATCGGCGCGGGCACCTTCCGCGAAGACCTGTTCTATCGGCTCGCCGAAATCGTGGTGAAAGTGCCTCCGCTGTCCGACCGGCCCGGCGATGCGGTGCTGCTGGCGAAGCATTTCCTGACCCGGCTGGCGAAGGAAATGAACCCGCAGGTCAAGGGGTTCGCGCCCGATGCGCTCGCCGCGATCGACAGCTGGGCCTGGCCGGGGAATGTCCGCGAGCTGGAGAACCGCGTGAAGCGCGCGGTGATCATGGCTGACGGCAAGCTCGTGACCGCCGAAGACCTCGACCTGACGCAAAGTGCGGCAGACGGCGCGGATATCGCGCTCAACCTGAAGGCGGCGCGCGAACAGGCTGACCGCCGGATGATCCGCCAGGCGCTGGCGCGCAGCGAGGGCAACATCTCGAACACCGCCAAGCTGCTGGGGATCAGCCGGCCGACGCTGTACGACCTGCTCAAGCAGTATGATCTGCACGCGTGACCTGGCACTCCTGGCGGGACTCGTCCTGGCAGCGCCGGGCCTTGCCGCCTGCGATGGTTCGGTGGAGGATCCGTCCGGCACGGGCGCTGCTGCGCCAACCCAGCCTGCGCAGCAGCGGGCCGACATCGCGGCAATGCACGGCGAACGGGCATTGCTCGCAGGCGACCTCGCGCTGGCGCGCGCCTGGCTCGAGCCGGGCGAGTTTTCTGCGGAGACCCGCGCCGAGGGGTTCCGGAGCCTAGGCCGGCTCGAAATGGCGCAGGGGAACCTCCCGGCTGCCGGCGCGGCTTTCGACCAGTCCTATCGCGCCGATCCCGCCAATGCGGGACTGTGGGTCGATATCGGCCGGCTGCGCTATGCCGGGGGCGAACAGGCGCAGGCACTCGAGGCGGTCGACCGCGCGCTGGCAATCGATCCCGCGCATGCCGAAGCGCTGCTCTTTCGCGGCCAGCTGGCCCGCGATGCGCAGGGCCTCGCAACCGGTGCGGAGCGGTTTGCCCGTGCGCTGGAGCTGCACCCGCAGAACCGGGAACTGCGGCTCGATCTCGCCGCAACGCTGAGCGATGCGGGGCGCGCGCAAGACGCGCTGGCGGTTCTGCGGGGCGGGGACGGGACTGCCGCGGCGGCGCCCCGGGGACTGTTCGTCCAGGCGGTCATTGCCGCGCGGGGCGGCGATGTCGCGCTGGCCCGCGATCTGCTGGAACGCTCGGGTCTGGCGAAGGACGGGGTCGCTTCAGCGCAATTGCTGTCGGCGCTGATCGACCTGCAGCAGGAAAACTACGCGATCGCCGCCGTGACGCTCGATCGGCTGTATTCCCGCCAACCCGACAATCGCCGGATCCGCGATCTGCTGGCCTTTGCCCTGTCGCGCAGCGCTGGCGAGCGCGAGCTGGTCCGCCGGTTTGCCGGTATCGTGGCCGACGATCCCGCATCGGCCTATCTGCGCACATTGGTCGGCCGCGCTTACGAGGCGCTGGGCGACCGCGCCCGTGCTGCGCGGTTCCTCGATCAGCCGGCGATTGCATCGGGCCAGTTGACCGCACTGCCGAGCCTTTCGCCGGTACGGATTGCGCCGACGTCGCAAGCGACCGGGGCACTGCAGCTCAGGGATCAGGTGCGCCATGCCATCGTCGCGGGCGACGGTGAGGCGGCAGTGACGCGCGCAGCCGAACTGGCGCGCCGCTTTCCCGGCTCGGCCGATGCGCAGGCGGTTCTGGGCGATGCAAGCTTTGCCGTGGGGGACAAGCCCGCCGCGCGCGCCGCCTATGGTCGCGCCGCCCGGATCCGCCTGGGGTGGCCGCTCGCTCTGCGGCTGGCGCGAGCGCAGGACGATGTGCCACGCGCGCAGAGGATGCTCGCCGACTATGTCAGGCAGAACCCGATGAACGGCGAGGCGGCGGCTGCACTGGCCGACAGCTACGCCGCGCAAGGCGATTGGCCGCGCGCGGTCGGCCTGCTCGATCACGCGCTCGATCTCGGCACGGGCCGCGTGCCGTGGGTGCTCGCCGCGCGCAGCGTCGGGGCGCGGCAGCTGGGCGACGCGGAGGAGGCAATGAGCTATGCGCTCGCCGCGCACGAACTCGAACCGATGAACCCGCTGGCGATCTCCGCGCTGCTTGCAGCCATGCCCGATGACGGGAGCGCCGCCCGCGCCGAATTGGAAGCCAAGCTGCGCTCGCTGCAATCGCGCTGACCCGCTCGACAAGCGTTTCGCCGGCAGGCAGGGCAGGGCGATGAGTTTCAGAACCGTATTGACCGACCCCATGCTGCGCATGCTGGTGGCGGCGATCGTCGTCGCTGCGCTGCTGCCCGCCACCGGTGATGCGCGCGGCTGGGCGCAGATGGTGGCAAATGCCGCAATTTTCGTTCTCTTCCTGCTCAACGGCATGCGGATCGCCCGGCGAGATATCGTCGCCGGTTTCGCGAACTGGCGTTTCCTCGTCCCGCTGGTGTTGTGGGTGTTCGGGGCGATGGCGCTGGTCGGGCTGGCGCTCGCCTCGATCGGACAGGGATTACTGGCGCCGTCGGTCGCGCTGGGGTTCCTGTATCTGGGAACGCTGCCTTCCACCGTCCAATCGGCAACCTCTTACAGCTCGCTTGCTGGGGGCAATGTGGCGCTGTCGGTCGTCGGCGCGGCACTGCTCAACATCCTGGGCGTGTTCGTCACGGTGCCGCTGTTTCTCGCGCTGGGCGGCAGCGGCAGCGGGGCGGTGGGGATGGAAGTGATCGGCAAGATCATGCTGCTGCTGATCCTGCCCTTCGCCATTGGGCAGGCCGTGCAGGGCTTTACCTCGGGCTTCATCGCGCAGCACAAGCCGAAGATCGCCTGGATCGACCGCTTCGCCATTTCGGCGGCTGTCTATGTCGCATTCTCGGGCGCGGTGGAGCAGGGCATCTGGTCGCGCGTCGCGGGCATCGACTGGGCGGTAATCGGCGCGCTGGTCGCCGCCTTCCTGCTGGCCGGCAATCTGGGCGCTTGGCTGGCGGGCGGCGCGCTTCGCCTCCAGCGGGCCGATCGTATCGCCTTCCTGTTCGCCGGGGCGCAGAAAAGCGCGGCGGTGGGCGCGCCGCTGGCGACGATCCTGTTTCCGCCCGAAGAGGCCGGCTTCCTGGTGATCGCGCTGCTGCTGTACCACTTCTTCCAGCTGGTGGTCGCCGCGCCGATCGCTAGTCGGCTGGCGTCGTCACCGCATCGGCCGGGAAGCGCCGGTTATGGCGCACCGACCACCAGAAGCTGAGACCGATCAGCACCGCGCCCAGCAGCCCGGTGATCGTTTCGGGAATGTGATAGCGCGCCGACAGCAGCATGATCACGCCCAGCACGATGATCGCCCAGAAGGCCCCGTGTTCGAGATAGCGATACTGCGCCAGCGTGCCGGTCCGCACGAGGTGGATCGTCATCGAACGCACGAACATCGCTCCGACCGACAGGCCCAGCGCGATGATCACCATGTTGTTCGACAGCGCGAAGGCCCCGATCACGCCGTCGAAGCTGAAGCTTGCGTCGAGCACTTCGAGATAGAGGAACCCGCCGAGACCGGATTTCACGATCTGGCCGGCCGCTTTCTTGGCCGCTTCGCGTTCCTCGATGATCGCGGCGATCGCGTGGACGGCGATGAAGGTCACCAGGCCGAGAACTGCGGCGGTGAGGAAGGTGATCTTGTCGGCCGGAACGAGCAGGGTGGAAACCCAGTAGACGAGTACGAGCACCAGCCCGATCTCGACTGCGGGGACATTCGAGAATTTGTTGATCGTCTTCTCGATCGCGGCGATCCAGTGCACTTCCTTGTCGTTGTCGAAGAAGAAGGTCAGCCCGACCATCGCCAGGAAGGCGCCGCCGAAGCCGGCGATGCCGATATGTGCTTCGGAGACGATCCGTTCGTATTCCGCCGGATTGTTGAGCGATAGCGAAACCGCCTCGAGCGGCCCGACGCGCGCCGCGATGGCAACGATCGCGATCGGGAACACGATCCGCATGCCGAACACGGCGATCAGGATGCCAATGGTCAGAAACCGCTGTTGCCAGACCGGGTCCATGTCGCGCAGCACGGTGGCGTTGACCACCGCATTGTCGAAGCTCAGCGACACTTCGAGAATCGACAGCACGACGACGATCCACAGGATGCCGAGCGTGGCGGTGATCGATCCCGTGCTCGACCAGCCATACCATGCGGCCAGCGCGAAGCAGACTGCGGTGAAGCCGAACGAAAACGTGTAGTAATTGCGGATTGTTTCCATGGTCTGCGCCCGGTTGTCAGTTCTTTGGCTGATAGGTCTGGTCGGGAGTGGGGAAGCTGCGGCCCCGCACTTCCTCGGCATATTGCGCCACGGTCGTCTCGATGACCCCGGCGATGTCGGCATACTTCTTCACGAAGCGCGGGACCCTCTCGAACATGCCCAGCATGTCCTCGGTCACCAGCACCTGCCCGTCGCATTGCGCCGAGGCGCCGATGCCGATGGTGGGGCACGACACTGCACCGGTCGCCTCGATGGCGATGGGTTCGAGCACCCCTTCGAGCACGATGGCAAAGGCGCCCGCCTCGTCGAGGGCACGCGCATCGCCGACGATCTTCTCGGCCTCGGCGTCGCTGCGGCCGCGCGCGGCATAGCCGCCCAGCACATTGACCGCCTGCGGGGTGAGCCCGACATGGCCCATCACCGGGATGCCGCGCTGGTTGAGGAAACTGACCGTTTCCGCCATCTGCGCGCCGCCTTCGAGCTTGACCGCGGCCGCGCCCGATTGCTTGAGCAGGAAGGTCGCGCTTTCGAAGGCCTGCTGGGGCGACTGTTCGTACGACCCGAAAGGCATGTCGACCACGACCACCGAATGATAGCTGCCGCGCACGACCGCCGCGGCGTGGGTGGCCATCATGTCGAGCGTGACGGGGATGGTGGTGGGCAGGCCGTAGATCACCTGCGCCAGCGAATCCCCGACCAGCAGCATATCGCAATGCGCATCAAGCAATTGCGCCTGCCGCGCGGTGTAAGCGGTCAGCATCACCAGCGGCTTGGCGGTTTCCCCATCGGCCTTGTGCGCGCGGATTTTCGGGACCGTCAGCCGCTTCATCGGCTGGGGAGTGGGGTTGGCCCTGCTGGTGCTGGTATCGAGCTGGAAGGTGGTGGACATGGGCACCCACTAGCAAGCACGGGAACGATGGCAAAGCGAAGCTTGGATTCTCGCAAGATTGTGTGTTTAAGGGCGGACATGTGAGGCGCGGCCGGGATCGCCGCGGTTTGAGAGGAACAATCTGTACATGGTCGCCACCACGAGTTCGACGGGCGAGGGCTGGTCCTCGCGCACGGCATTCATCCTTGCCGCGGTGGGGGCCGCGGTCGGGCTGGGCAATATCTGGCGGTTTCCGACGCTGGCGGGCGAGAGCGGGGGCGGCGCATTCGTCATCGTCTACATCGCCTGCGTGTTCCTGCTCGGCCTGCCGCTGGTATTGTCGGAGATATTCATCGGACGCGTGGGCCAGACCGACGCGATCGGCTCGATTCGCCGGGTGGCGGCGCAGTCGCAGGCGAGCCCGGGATGGTCGGTGTTCGGTGCGGTCGGCGCGCTCGCCGCCTTCCTGATCGTGGCGTTCTATTCGGTGGTTGCTGGCTGGGTGCTGTATTACGTCGGGGTGATGGGCAGCGACCTCGCGCAGGCCATAATGGCAGGCGATCCGTTCCGCGGCGCGCTGGCGGGGGAAAGCCGCGAACAGATCCAGCAGCGGCTGGGCGACATGTTCGCCAATCCCGGTCTGCTCCTGGCAGTGCATTTCCTGTTCATGGGGCTAACGCTCTACATCGTTGCGCGCGGCGTCAGTTCGGGCATCGAGAAGGCCGCCACCTACCTTATGCCGGTGTTCTTCGTCCTGCTTGTCGGGCTGGTGATCTATGGCGCGATCGAAGGCGACATCGGCGACGCAGCGGCGTTCCTGTTCACCCCCGACTGGTCGAAACTCACCCCCGAAGTCATGAACTCGGCGCTTGGCCAGGCGCTGTTCTCGCTCTCGCTCGGCGTGGCCGGGCTGATCACTTACGGCTCCTATATCAAGGAAGGCAGCGCGCTCGGCCCGACGGCCGCGATCATCGCGATCGCCGATACCTGCGTGGCGCTGCTTGCCGGTCTGATGATCTTCCCGATCGTCTTCGCAGTCGGACTCGATCCCGCTGCCGGTCCGACGCTGGTGTTCCAGACGCTGCCCTTCGCCTTCCAGACGATGCCCGGCGGGGCGCTGTTCGGCCTGCTGTTCTTCCTGCTGATCCTGGTCGCCGCGGTCACCAGCTCGATTTCGCTGCTCGAAGTGCCGACCGCCTACGGGATCGGCGAGCGCGGCTGGAGCCGGCCCAAGTCGGCCCTGATCTTCGGCGGCGGTGCGTTCCTGATCGGGATCGCCTGTCTGCTGGGCTACAACGTGTGGTCCGATGTCCGCCCGCTGGGCTTCTGGGACCTGTTCGCGGATACCGATATCCTCGACACGGTCGATGGCTTCACAGGCAAGGTCATGCTGCCCGTCGGGGCGCTGCTGACGTCGATATTCATCGGCTGGAAGGCGGATACGAACTTGCTGCGTACGACCACCGGCCTGTCGCCCCTGGCGTTCGGAATCTGGCGTTTCCTGCTGGCGTGGCTGTGCCCGCTGGCCGTGGCGATCATCCTGGTCACCGGGCTGTTCCCCGCCATTCTCGGCGGCTGAGCGCAGCGCCGCCAGCGGCGGAACCGGGACCGCGCCATTGCGCCGCGCGAACGGGATAGCCGAAAAGCAATGCCGGACATGAAAAGGGCCGCCCCCATGTGGGAGCGGCCCTTTGTTTGCCCGGAGGCGAAATCCTAGAGGTCGACGCTCTTCGCGTGCTTTTCTTCGGCTTCGTCGACCACGGTCTTGCCCAGCGCCATCTTGGCAGTGGTGAGCAGGCCCAGGTCGCCGTTCCAGATTTCGGCATCGCCGAGATCCATGCGCAGGAACAGAATGTTGGGATCGTCCTTGCCGCCTTCGTACCAGGCTTCGACGAAATTGCTCCAGAACTGGTCGAACCGCTCTTTGCTGGTCTCGCGGGTCAGCGTGCCATCGAAGCGCGCAAAGACCTCGTGGCCCTTGCTCTCGAAAGTGGCCGTCGCGCGGCCGAGCTTGGCAAAATCGCTCTTGGTATGCGTGAAGAACCAGATGGAACTGTTCGCATCCTTGTCGAGCTGCGGGCTCATCGGCACTGCGGTAGAGCTCTGGCCGTCGAGCTGGAGGAAGAGGAAGGGCGAATCTGCCAGTGCCTTCCAGAACTGTTCCTTGAGTTCGTCGGGGTTCCCTGCGGCGTGTTTCATGGTGTCTCCTTGAGTTGGATTTACCCGATCAATGTACGAGCGCGCGGTTCGGTCCCGGATCGTGTGATTGGGGGATGACTGGGTCCGCCGAATTGCGAATCGCTCCGATATGGAACATAAAAGGAACAAACGAGTCGTTCCGTCATGTCCCAGCCCGATCCTGTCTCCTTGCCGTTCACGGCCTTTACCGATGTTGCCGCGCTGTCCGCACGGCGCAGCACGCGGTGGCGCCCCGGGTTGGCGGCACATCAGGGTCTGGCGCTGCACAACGAGGTCTTCGCCTCCACGCGCGAGAGTGCGGGCTGCGCCGCCGCGTTGGCGCTGGCGCTCGATGATGCCCGCTGCCTGCCGCGCGAAGCCGGGGACGAAGCGCAGGACCGGCGCAGCGTGCTGTGGGTCCAGACGCGCGAGGCCGCGCGGCGGGTGGGTCGGCCCTATCGCGCCGGCCTGCCACAGACCCTGCAGGGGCGGGTGATCCATGTTTTGGCGGAAAAGGCGGAAGATGCGCTCTTCGCACTGGAAGAAGGATTGCGCTGCCGTGATCTGGCCTTCGTGCTGGGAGAGATTGCTGGCAATCCGAAGGCGCTCGATTTCACTGCCTCGCGCCGGTTGACGCTGGCGAGCGAAAGGCACGGGGTGCCCTTGTTCCTCGTGCGGCTCGATGCCGCGCGCGACCTGTCTTCGGCACGCATGCGCTGGGAAGTCGCCTCGGCCCCTTCGCCTGCGCCGCACTGGAACCAGCGGGCCCCCGGTACGCCCCGCTGGCGGGCGGAGCTGTTCCGCGCGCGCGCACATGCGCCGGGCGAATGGGTGCTGGGCGAGGAGCAGGGCGGGCTGATGGCCCGCAAGCCGGACGAAGAAACCGGAGAGGCGGCGGCGAACTGGGCGGCCGGGTTGCGCTTGCGCCATCCGCTGCGCCGGGCGTGAGCCTGCGGGAGGCGGGATCATCGCGGTCCCGCCGCATCCTGTCGATCTGGCTGCCCGCGCTGGCGATCGACCGCTGGCGCGTGATGGCGGACGAGCACAGCCGCGTGCTGGACAGGGGGCCGCTGGTGCTGATCGCCGATACCGCGCACGGCCCGCGGATCGAGGCGGTCAACCGTGCGGGGGCCGCTGCCGGCGCACACAAGGGCATGATGCTCGCCGATGCGCGTACGCTCTGCCCCGAAATCGCCACCGCGCCGAGCGATCCGGCGGGCGATCTCGGCTTTCTCGAGACCCTGGCGATCTGGGCGCAGCGCTGGGGGCCGTGGTCCGCGCTCGATCCGCCCGACGGGCTGCTGGTCGATGTGACTGCGGTGGCGCATCTTTTCGACGGGGAAAACCGGCTGCTTGCCGATGTGCAGCAGGCCTTTGCCCAGCGGCAGCTGGCGGTTCGCACGGCGATTGCGCCAACCGCCGGGGCCGCCTGGGCGCTGGCGCATCATGGCCGCGACGGGGCTGTCGTCGAGGGGGCCGAAGCGATCGAACGCGCCCTGTCCGATCTGCCGGTGGCCGCGCTGCGGCTCGACCAGGATGTGGTGACCGTATTGCGCCGGCTGGGGCTCAAGCGGCTGGGCGAGATCGCGACCCTGGGGCGCGATGCGATCCAGCGCCGTTTCCGCAACCGCAAGTCGCCTGCCGCCAACCCGCTGGTCCGGCTCGACCAGCTGCTCGGCCGCGTGCCCGAACCGCTGCTGCCCGTGGTTCCGCAGCAGGTGCCGCTGGTTCAGCGGCGCTTGCTCGAACCGATCCGCCATCGCCAGTTGCTCGATACGGTGGTCACCGATCTGGCCGGGGACATGGCGCGCGAGCTCGAGGGGCAGGGGCAGGGTGCCCGGCGTCTCGAACTGGGGCTGTGGCGCGTCGATGGCAAAGTGGTGGTTCGCCGGCTCGAACTGGCGGCCGCGACACGCGATCCGGCGCATATCGTCCGGCTGTTCGCGGAGCGGCTCGACGATGTGGATGCCGGGTTCGGGATCGAGATGCTGCGCCTGCGGGCCAGCTGGGCGGAACCGCTGGCACTCGCCCAAGACGATATCGAAACCGCAGCGGAAACCCACGGCACGTCGCTGGCGGCCTGTATCGACCGGCTGACCGTCCGTCTCGGGGCGCAGGCGGTTACCCGCCCCGTGCCCTTTGCCAGCCATATTCCCGAGCGCGCGCAGCGCTGGCAGCCGCCGCTCGAACCCGAGGCATCCTCGCAAGGGCAGCTCGCTTTTCATGCGCGCCCGCTCAAGCTGCTCGACAGTCCCGAAAGCATAGCCGTGCTCTATGCGACGCCCGATGGCTATCCGCAGCGGTTTCGCTGGCGCGGGCAAGTGCACGAGGTGGCGCGGGTTGAAGGGCCCGAACGCATTGCGCCCGAATGGTGGCGCGAACGCGGCGGCGCGCGGCTGCGCGACTATTACCGGATCGAGGACGAAGCCGGCCGGCGGTACTGGATCTACCGTCTGGGCATCATCGGCGATGGCCGGGGCGGCCCTCCCGACTGGTACCTGCACGGTTTGTGTGCCTGAAACCGCCTCGATGCATCATTCGACATTGGCAGGGGGCTGTGTGGAACATATATAGAACGAATGGCTACGCAAACTGTCCTTCAGAAGCTCGAGATTCTCGCCGATGCGGCAAAATACGACGCTTCCTGCGCGTCCTCGGGCACGGCCAAACGCACCAGCATGGGCGGTAAGGGAATCGGTTCGACCGAGGGGATGGGCATCTGCCACGCCTATGCACCCGACGGGCGCTGCATCTCGCTGCTCAAGATCCTGCTGACCAATCACTGCGTGTTCGACTGCCATTACTGCGTCAACCGCAAGAGTTCGAACGTCGCGCGGGCGCGGTTCACGCCGCAGGAAGTCGTCGATCTCACGCTGTCCTTCTACCGGCGCAATTACATCGAGGGGCTGTTCCTGTCCTCGGGCATCGTGAAGAACTCGAACCACACGATGGAACAGCTGGTGGAAGTCGCCCGTATCTTGCGGGAAGAACACGATTTTCGCGGCTATATCCATCTCAAGACCATTCCCGAGGCCGATGCCGAGATCGTCCACCAGGCGGGGCTTTATGCGGACCGCGTATCGATCAATGTCGAACTGCCGACCGACAGCGGCCTCACCCTGCTCGCGCCCGACAAGGATGCGCGGCAGATCGAAGGCGCGATGGGCCGGGTCAAGAGCGACATAAGCGAACTGAAAGACGCCAGAAAGCGCTTCAAGCACGCACCGCGCTTCGCCCCCGCGGGCCAGTCGACGCAGATGATCGTCGGCGCCGATGCCGCCACCGATGCGGATATTGTCGGCAAGGCGAGCCGGCTGTATGACAATTTCCGCCTGCGCCGCGTCTATTACAGCGCCTTCTCGCCGATCCCCGATGCCAGCGCGGTGCTGCCGCTGAAACGTCCGCCGCTGATCCGCGAACACCGGCTCTACCAGTCCGACTGGCTGATGCGGTTCTACGGCTACAAGCCGGCCGAAGTGATGCAGGCGACCGAGGCCGACGGCAACCTGCCGCTCGACATCGATCCCAAGCTCGCCTGGGCGCTCAAATTCCGCGAACAGTTCCCGGTCGATGTCAACCGCGCCACCAGGGAACAATTGCTGCGCGTGCCCGGGCTGGGGGTGAAAGCGGTGGGCAAGATCCTCGCCAGCCGCCGCCATCGCAATCTGCGGCTTGACGATGTGGCCCGGCTGACGCTGTCGGTGACCAAGGTGCGGCCCTTTATCTGCACCGTCGACTGGCGGCCCGTCATGCTGACCGACCGTGCCGACCTGCGCAGCCTGCTCGCGCCCAAGACCGAGCAGTTGGAGCTGTTCACCGCATGAGCGCTCTCCAGCATCTGCAAGCTGACACCTACCATGTGGTGCACCTGCCCGAGCCGGACGATTTCGAGTTCTGGCGCGAGCAGGCCCGCACGCTGGTGCAATGCGACGTCCCGCCCGATCGTATCGCCTGGGTCGAGCCGGGCGGCAATGGCGACCTGTTCGCGGCCGCACCGGCTGCGGAAAGCGAACGGGGCATGCCCGTCCCGCCCGCCGATGCGCGGCTGGTGCGCGCGAGCAAGCGCTTCGTGACGCTGGCACGCAATGCCATCCTCCATTCCGACCCCGAGCGGTTCGCGCTGCTCTATCGCCTGCTGTGGCGGTTGCAGGCGAACGGGCGAATCATGGAGGACAAGGCCGATCTCGATGTGCGCCGGGTGGAGGAGCTGGCCAAGAATGTCCGCCGCGACAGCCACAAGATGCATGCCTTCGTCCGCTTCCGGCTGGTGGAGAACGAAGACGGGGAAGGCGGCGAGCATTACGTCGCCTGGTTCGAACCCGATCACCATATCCTGCGCGCCAATGCGGGCTTCTTCATGCGGCGCTTTGCGAACATGCGCTGGTCGATCCTGACCCCGCGCGGTTCGCTGCACTGGGACGGGACGACCATGTCCGAAGGTCCGCCGGCCGAGCGGTCCGATGCGCCCGAAGGGGATCCGACAGAGGATCTGTGGCGCAGCTATTACGCCTCGATCTTCAATCCCGCGCGGCTGAAGATCGGCGCGATGCTCAAGGAAATGCCCAAGAAATACTGGAAGAACATGCCCGAAGCCGCGCTCATTCCCGAACTGGTGGCGGGCGCGCAGAACCGCGAGGCGCAGATGGTCGACAAGGGCAAGTCTCTGTTCGCGGACGGGCTGGAGGACCGGCCCGATACGCTGGCGGCGATCGACAAGGCGATCCATGCCTGCCGCAAATGCCCGATCGGCCAGCTCGACAACCATGCGGTGATGGGCGAGGGGCCGGACGATGCCGCGCTCATGATCGTGGGCGAACAGCCGGGCGACCAGGAGGATTTGGCGGGGCGGCCTTTCGTCGGTCCCGCCGGGCAATTGCTCGATGTGCATCTGGAAAAGGCCGGGATCGACCGGCGCGGCGCCTATGTCACCAATACGGTGAAGCATTTCAAATATGTCCAGCGCGGCAAGCGGCGGCTGCACCAGAACCCGAGCGCGAAGGAAATCGACACCTGCCGCTGGTGGATCGAAAGCGAACGCGCGATCGTGCAGCCGAAACTGGTGCTTGCCATGGGGGCCAGTGCGGCGCGCGGGATGCTGGGCAAGACGGTCAGCATCACGAAGGCACGGGGCCGCCCCATCCCGCTCGAGGATGGCAGCGAACTGTGGGTCACCGCGCATCCGTCCTATCTGCTGCGGCTCGATGGGCCCGCGCGGGAGGAACAGGCACGCCTGTTCGATGCCGACCTTGCCGCGGTGCGCTCACGGCTCGCGGAACTAGCCGCGCCATGATGCCCATAATTTCCCTCGTCACCCCCGCGAAGGCGGGGGTCCAGCCAAGCTTTCGCCCAGCGGCGCAGGTGGATGGATCCCTGCCTCCGCAGGAATGACGGCGAGACCTGCCCGTCATGCCCGAAAACGATCTCCAGATCCCCAAGCGGACAATCGAGCTCGATCCCGCGAACATCGAGGCGCCGCCACGTTCGCCCTTCGTCGAGCTCGGACTCGTGTCCTGCTTCAGCTTCCTGCGCGGGGCGTCGGATGCGGTCGACCTGGTGCTGCAGGCGCGGGCGCTGGATTACGATGCGATCGGGATTGCCGATGCCAATACGATGGCGGGCGTGGTGCGCATTCATACCGAGGCAAAAACGCTTAAACTGAAGCCGCTTATCGGTTGCAGGATAGAAACTGTCGAAGGTCTTGCCTTCCTGGCTTATCCGCGGGATCGCGCCGGCTATGGCCAATTGTGCCGCCTGATCTCGGCCGGACGGATGCGCACGCTCGACGGGGAATGGCAGGCCAAGGGCGCCTGCGACATCAGTCTCGCGATGCTGGCCGGACATACCGGGGATGTGCAGCTGATCCTGCTGCCCCCGCGCGATCTCGACCAGCGCTTCGCCGTGACGGTGCCGAACAATGTCGTCCCCTTTCCGCCCGGTTCCTGGACAGAGGCATCCGAAGGCGGGCAAGCGGATCGGGTGCGGGTGGAAGGAACGCTGTCCGATATCCTGCCGCATATCGCGGCCCAGCTTCCCACCCTTCGCCACCTTGCCGCAAGCTTCCTCTATACCGACAGCGATATCGCGCGGATCGAACGGCTCGATGCGCTCGCCAGGGCGCATGGCCTTGGCATCCTCGCCACCAATGACGTGCATTACGCCACGCCCGACAGGCGCCCGTTGCAGGACGTGATGACCGCGATCCGCCACAAGACCACCGTCGCGGCGGCGGGGCACCTGCTGGAAAGCAATGGCGAACGCTATCTCAAGCCGCCCGCGACCATGATCAGGCTGTTCGATCGCTGGCCGCATGCGATTGCCGCCACGCGCGAAGTGGCCGATGCCTGCGATTTCAGTCTCGACGAACTGGCGTATGAATATCCCGAGGAAATATACCCCGACGGGCAGGCGCCGCAGCAGTATCTCACCAGCGAAACTTGGAAAGGGGCCGCCTGGCGCTATCCCGGCGGCGTGCCGGAGACTGTGCGCGAAACGATCGAACGCGAGCTGGCGCTGATCGGCAAGCTCGACCTGGCGCGATATTTCCTCACCATCAAGGATATCGTCGATTATGCGCGCGGGGTCGATCCGCCGATCCTGTGCCAGGGGCGCGGCAGCGCGGCCAATTCGGCGGTCTGCTATTGTCTCGGCATCACCAGCGTCGACCCGGCCAAGCACGCGCTGCTGTTCGACCGTTTCATTTCGGAAGAACGCAAGGAGCCGCCCGATATCGACGTCGATTTCGAGCATGAGCGGCGCGAGGAGGTGATCCAGTACATCTATCGCAAATACGGTCGCCATCGCGCCGGCCTGTGCGCCACGGTGATCCATTACCGCCCGCGCATGGCGATCCGCGAAGTGGGCAAGGCGATGGGGCTGACCGAGGATGTCACCGCTGCGCTGGCCAAGACCGTATGGGGTGGGTGGGGCCGCGAAATCAGCGAGAAACACGCTGCCGAGACGGGCATGGATGTGCGCGATCCGCACTTGCGTCGGGTTCTTAAACTGACCGAGCAAATGATTGGTATGCCGCGGCATTTGTCGCAGCATGTCGGCGGGTTCATCCTCACCGAAAGCGCGCTGACCGAAACCGTGCCGATCGGCAATGGCGCGATGCCCGACCGCAGTTTCATCGAATGGGACAAGGACGATATCGAGGCGCTCGGCATCCTCAAGGTCGATGTCCTCGCGCTGGGCATGCTGACCTGCATCCGCAAGTGCCTCGACCTGCTCGACGATCACTACAATCGCCCGCTCAGCCTTGCCAGCGTCCCGCGCGAGGACCCGGAAACCTATGCCATGCTGCGCAAGGGGGATTCGCTGGGCGTATTCCAGGTTGAGAGCCGTGCGCAGATGAACATGTTGCCGCGGCTGCGCCCGCGCGAATTCTACGATCTCGTGATCCAGGTCGCCATCGTGCGCCCGGGGCCGATCCAGGGCGACATGGTGCACCCCTATCTCAAGCGCCGGCGCGGGGCCGAACAGGTCGTCATTCCCGCGCCTGCCCCCGAGCATGGCCCGCCCGACGAATTGTCGAGCATTCTCGAACGCACGCTGGGTGTGCCGATCTTCCAGGAACAGGCGATGAAGATCGCGCTCGACGCTGCGAAATTCTCCTCGCGCGAGGCGAACCGGCTGCGCAAGGCGATGGCGACCTTCCGCAGCCGCGGCATGGTCGACGAATTGCAGGACATGATGGTCGAGCGCATGGTCGAGCGCGGCTACGACCGCGAATTTGCGCAGCGCTGCTTCAACCAGATCCGCGGTTTCGGCGAATATGGTTTCCCCGAAAGCCACGCCGCCAGCTTCGCGCATCTGGTCTATGTCTCGAGCTGGCTCAAATGCCATTTCCCCGCCGCCTTTGGCTGCGCGCTGCTCAATTCGCAGCCGATGGGATTCTATGCCCCCGCGCAGATCGTGCGCGACGCGCGCGAGCATGGCGTCAGCGTGCTGCCCGCCGACGTCAATCTGTCGCAATGGGATTGCACGCTGGAGGACATTGGCGGCAGGACGCCCGCGAGCGGCCGAGAACGGGGGCGGCAGGAGAGGAATATTGCGCTGCGTCTCGGCTTGCGGCAGGTCGACGGCCTGCCCGAGGCCGTGGCGGCGCGGCTGATCGCCGAGCGTGAAGCGGGCGGGCCCTATGCCGATGTCGCCGCGCTCAAGGACCGCGCGCGGATCGGCCCGGCGCATATCGAACGCCTGGCCAGCGGGGACTGCTTCGGTTCGATGCAGCTGTCGCGCAGGCAGGCGCTGTGGGATGCGCGCAGCATCGTGGGCGGGGCGGACCTGCCACTGTTCGCCGCTGCTGCTGCGCGCGAGGAGGGGGCCGAGACCGTGCGGACGCAGCTTCCCGCCATGCCGCTGAGCGAGGAAGTGGTGGCCGATTACCAGACCACGCGGCTGAGCCTGAAGGCGCATCCGATGGCCTTCCTGCGCGCCAGCCTGGCTGAACGCGGTTTCGTGCGCGCCTGCGATCTGCGCAGCCGCAAGTTCCGCAGCATGGTGCATGTCGCGGGCGTGGTGCTGATCCGCCAGCGACCGGGCAGCGCCAAGGGGGTCTGCTTCATCACGCTGGAAGACGAGACCGGTGTCATCAACCTCGTGGTCTGGCCGGATCTGAAGGAAAAACAACGCCGTGTGGTCATGGGTTCACGGCTGATGGAGGTGCGCGGCCGGGTCGAATATGACGACGAGGTGATCCATGTGATCGCGCATCACATGGAGGATGCGACGCACCAGCTCTACCGCCTGTCCGACGACATGCTCAATGCGCCGGTCGCGCGCGCGGACCATGTCACGACGCCGCTGCCCGCGAAGTTCAATCCGCGCGACAATCTCAGGGAAGGCGGGGACGACCCCTACCGGCCGGTCGAGCCGTGGGAGGAGCCCCCGCCGGGCAATCGCGAATGCGGGTGGTTCGGCCCCAATTCGGGCGGGCATCCGCGTGATGCGCGGATCATTCCCCCGAGCCGCGACTTCCACTAGGCGCGCTGCATGATCGATGCCGAAAAGCTCGCCGCCTTTGCGCTGGTGACCGCGACCACCAGCCTGGTGCCAGGGCAATCGATGCTGTTCGTCATGGGGCAGGCAGTCTGGCGCGGTGCGCGCTCGGGCTGGGCGGCGCTGCTGGGCATGCAGATCGGCTACCTGGTGTGGTGGGTGCTGGTCGCATTGGGGCTCGGCACGCTCGCCGCGGCCTATCCGCTCGCCTTTCGGGTGCTGGCCTTTGCGGGGATCGGCTATCTCGCATGGCTCGGCATTACGGCGATCCGGCACTCCTTCCACGCGGGAGAGGAAGCACCGCCAACTGCCCGCGCGCCTTCGCGCCATGCCTTTCGCGACGGCATCCTCATCGCCATCGGCAATCCCAAGTCGCTGATCTACATGCTCGCGATCATCCCACCCTTCGTCGATGCCGCATCGCCGATCGGTCCGCAGATCATCCTTCTGGCCGTTCTCGCCCTCGTGATCGACGTGCCGGTCGGGGCGCTGTACATCGGTGCCGGGCAACGGCTCGCCCGCCTGATGGCGCGCGCTACGACGCGGCGCTGGATCGATCGCGGCATTGGAACGGTTTTCCTCCTGATAGCGGCCCTCGTGTTGGCCGAATTACTGGGGACTAAGCTGTGACACGGATGATTTCGCGACGGATCGGACACTTTGCCGGCGACCGGCGGGTGGCACTGCTGCTGATCGCGGCGGGACTTCTGCTGAGCGCCCGGGTCTGGCTTGCCGAGCATCCCGAGCACAATCCCTGGGCACCGCTCGACCTGCGCGATCCGGTGAGCTGGGCGACCGATCGCAAGCTGCTTGCGCTGCGTGAGGATGCTCCAGCATGCCGGGCGGTGCTCGAGCGCAGCGATATCGCGCATGATGTGCTCGAACCCGCGGGCGAGGGCGCCTGTCGGCGAGAGGACCGCACGCGGCTCACCGACTATCCGCTCAGTCCCACCACCCCGCCGGTCACCTGTCCTGCGTCGATCGCGCTGCTGCTATGGGAGCGTGACGTGCTCGAGCCCGCTGCGCAGGCGATCTTCGGATCGGAAATCGCGCGGGTAAAACACCTTGGCGCCTATTCCTGCCGCCGTCTCTATGGCCGTGACAGCGGCGCCTGGAGCGAACATGCCACCGCCAATGCGATCGATATCGCCGGCTTCGTGCTTGCCGACGGGACGCGGATCAGCGTGCTGCGCGATTGGTCCGGTGAGAGGGACAAAGCGCAATTCCTGCGTACCGTGCGCGATGGTGCGTGCAGCAGCTTCGCGACCGTGCTGTCACCCGACTACAATGCCGCGCATGCGGACCATTTCCATCTCGACATGAGCCCGCGCTGGCGCGGCGTCTGCCGCTAGGTCAGGCCTCGAGCGAATAGCCCGCGCTGCGCACCGTTCGCACCGGATCCTTGGCGCCTTCGATCTCGATCGCCTTGCGCAGGCGCCGGATATGGACATCGACCGTGCGCAGTTCGATCTCGCTTTCGGTACCCCAGACCCCGTCGAGCAACTGCCCGCGGCTGAACACGCGGCCCGGGCTTTCCATGAAGAACTTGAGCAGACGGTATTCGGTCGGGCCGAGCTGCAAGGTGCGCCCGCGGCGGGTGACCTTGTGCGCCACCGGGTCGAGCGTGATATCGCCGACCTCGATGCTTTCGCCGGCCAGCGCGGGGCGAATACGCCGCATGACCGCGGCCACGCGCGCGAGCAGTTCACGCGGGGAAAACGGCTTGGTGAGGTAATCGTCGGCGCCCGTATCAAGGCCGCGCACGCGGTCGTCCTCGGCCTCGCGTGCGGTGAGCATGATGATCGGGACATGCGCGGTCTGTTTGTCGCGCCGCAACCGGCGGCAAACCTCGATTCCGCTGGTGCCTTCGATCATCCAGTCGAGGATGACGAGGTCGGGCACATCCTCGGTCGCCAGCAACAGTGCTTCGTCGCCGTCTGGGGTCGTGCGAACCTGGTAGCCTTCGTTGGTGAAGCGGTATTCGAGCAGCTCAGAAAGAGCCGGGTCGTCTTCCACCAATAACAGTTTCGCAGCGTGCAAATGCTTGCCTTTCCGGGGAGTTTCAGTCTCGGTCGGCACAGCATTATGACCCCAGCGCTACAGTTTTATGTCAGCCATCCTCGTCGAGAGGATATGTCCCGGTAGCGGCGAAGTGAACCATTTCAGCCACATTCGTCGCGTGGTCGCCAATGCGCTCAAGGTTGCGGGCCACGAACAGCATCTGCGCCGCGCTCGAGATGGTCGAAGGGTTTTCGACCATATGGCTGACGAGGTTGCGGAAGATCGAATTGTAGAAGGCGTCGACCTTCTCGTCGGTAGCGATGACCTCGCGTGCCAGTTCGGCATCGCGCGCCGCATAGGCGGTCAGCACGTCGTGGACCATTTCGGCGGCTACGTCGGCCATCGCGGGGAGCAGGGTGAGCGGTTCGAACTGCTTACGGTTGCCCCCGATCGCCTTGCTCGCCTTGGCGATGTTCTTCGAATAGTCCCCGATCCGTTCGACGACGCCGGCAATCTTGAGCGCCGCGATCACCTCGCGCAGATCGTCCGCCATCGGGGCACGCAGCGCGATGATCCGCACCGCGAGCTTGTCGATCTCGCTTTCGAGCGCGTCGATCTTCTTGTCCGCCTTGACGACGCGGTCGGCAAGCTCGTCGTCGCCATTGACCAGCGCCTCGAGCGATTGCGCGATCGCCGCTTCGGAAAGACCACCCATCTCGGCAATCAGTCCGCGCAGGCGGGTGATGTCCTCGTCGAATGCCTTGACGGTATGTTCTTGCATCGAATTCATAGCCTTAACCGTAGCGGCCCGTGATGTAATCCTGGGTCCGCTGCTCATGCGGATTGGTGAATATATCGGACGTACGGCCATATTCGACCATCTTTCCGAGATGGAAAAAGGCAGTACGCTGACTGACACGTGCAGCCTGCTGCATCGAGTGCGTCACGATGACGATAGCATAGCGACCATTAAGTTCCGCAATCAGTTCCTCGATCTTGGCGGTGGCGATCGGATCGAGCGCGGAGCAAGGTTCGTCCATCAGGATGACTTCGGGGTCGACCGCAATGGCGCGTGCGATGCACAGCCGCTGCTGCTGACCGCCCGACAGCGCCGTGCCGCTGTCCTGCAGGCGTTCCTTGACCTCTTCCCACAGGCCAGCGCGCCGCAGCGATTTCTCGACGATCGCGTCGAGTTCGTCCTTGCCTTCGGCGAGGCCGTGGATCTTGGGGCCATAGGCGATGTTGTCGTAGATCGACTTGGGGAAGGGGTTGGGCTTCTGGAACACCATGCCGACACGCGCGCGCAGCTGGACGACATCCATGCCCGAGGCGTAGATGTCCTCGCCGTCGAGCTGGATGCTGCCCTCGACCCGCGCCGTGGGGATCGTGTCGTTCATGCGGTTCAGCGTCCGCAGGAACGTCGATTTGCCGCAGCCCGAAGGACCGATGAACGCGGTCACATATTCGGTCGGGATATCGATCGAGACCTCGTCGATAGCCTTCTTGTCGCCGTAGAATACGGAGACCGCCTCGGCTCTCATCTTGGCTTCGGTTTTCTCGAGGTTGTCGTGGACTACGGTCACCAGGTTTTCTCGAATTTGTTACGCAGGTAGATGGCGAGCCCGTTCATCACGAGCAGGAACAGCAATAGCACGATGATCGCCGCGCTGGTGCGTTCCACGAAGCCGCGGTCGATTTCATCGGACCACAGGAAAATCTGCATCGGCAGCACGGTTGCGGGCGATGTAAAGCCGTCGGGCGGCGTGGCCACGAAGGCGCGCATGCCGATCATCAGCAGCGGCGCGGTTTCGCCGAGCGCTCGGGCCATGCCGATGATGGTGCCGGTCAGGATGCCGGGCAGGGCGAGCGGGAGGACGTGGTGGAAGACCACCTGCACGGGCGAGGCACCGATTGCGAGCGCGCCGTCGCGGATGCTCGGCGGCACTGCCTTGATCGCATTGCGACCGGCAATAACGATGACCGGCATGGTCATCAGCGCCAGCGTCATACCGCCGATCAGCGGGGCCGATCGCAGATTGGGGAACAGCGTGAGGAACACCGCGAGCCCGAGCAGGCCGAAGATGATCGACGGCACCGCGGCCAGATTGTTGATCGACAGTTCGATCAGATCGGTCCAGCGGTTCTTGGGGGCGTATTCCTCCAGATAAAGCGCGGCCAGCACCCCGATCGGGAAGGCGAGCAGCAGCGTCACCACCATCGTCAGAAGCGAGCCTTTGAGCGCACCCCAGATCCCGACCTGCTGGGGGTTGGTGGCATCGGACCGGCCCAGGAAGCCCGGGTCGAAATTCTTTGCCAGCCGGCCTTCTTCGTAAAGCCCCGCCGCCAGGGCCTGCATTTCGGGCGAGCCTTCGCCCTCGTAACCCGAGGCGAGGTTGGCCGAAGCGGGCAGCCAGAAGCTTTCGCTGCGCTGGAGAACCGCTGGATCGGCGATGATCGCGGTAGCGACGTCGCGCCACGCCTGCGCGCCGAGCTCTTCCGCAGCCGCTTCGCCCAGTTCTTCCTCGGCGAAATACTGCACGACATCGCGCAGGCCCTGCGCCTCGAGCGATGCCAACGCACCGGGTTGGTCCATCGCCGCAGGGTCGGCGGCGATACCGGCCTCGGTGAAATCGATCGGCACTTCCATTTCGACCCGCTGGAAACCGCCGATGCCGTTGAAGGTCATCGTTCCCAGCAGGAACACCAGGACCGCGACCGAGAACACGATGGCGCCGAGACCGAGCGCGCGGAAGCGGCGCTCGGAAGCGTAGCGTTTCTTCAGCCGCGCTTCGAATTCGGGCGTGCGCGTGGGGGCGATGCGCTCACTCATATGCTTCGCGGTACCTCTTGACGACGCGCAGGGCGACGAAGTTCAATCCCAGCGTCACCATGAACAGGACGAAGCCAAGGGCGAACGCGCTGAGAGTGGCGGGATGGTCGAAACTGCCTTCGCCGGTCAGCATGGCGACGATCTGCACGGTGACAGTGGTCATCGATTCGAGCGGATTGGCCGACAGATTGGCGGCGGTCGAGGCGGCCATGACAACGATCATGGTTTCACCGATGGCGCGGCTGATCGCCAGCATGATCCCGGCAACGATACCAGGCAGCGCGGCGGGAATCATGACGCGCTTGATCGTTTCCGAGCGCGTGGCCCCCATCGCGAGGCTGCCGTCGCGCATGGCGCCGGGGACCGCGGCGATCGAATCGTCGGCCATCGAGGAGACGAAGGGAATGATCATCACGCCCATCACAAGGCCGGCGGCAAGTGCGCTTTCGCTCGACGGGTTCGATACGCCCATCCCGATGGCGAGGTCGCGGATCGCCGGGGCGATCGTCAGCGCGGCGAAATAGCCGTAGACGACGGTGGGGACACCGGCGAGGATTTCGAGCGCGGGCTTGATCCAGCGCCGCAACGCCGGGTCGGCATATTGCGTCAGGTAGATCGCGCTCATCAGACCCAGCGGGATGGCGACGATCATGGCGATGATCGCACCGATGAAGAGCGTGCCCCAGAACAGAGGCACCGCGCCGTAGCGGGTACCGTCGGGATTGTCGGGGTTGGCCATCGGGTCGGGGCCCCAATGCGTGCCGAACAGGAAGTCCAGCGGCGACACCATGCCGAAAAACCGGACCGTCTCGAACACCAGGCTGGCGAGGATGCCGATCGTCGTCAGGATGGCCACCAGCGAAGCGCCCAGGAGGATCGCCATGACGATGCGTTCGACCTTGCTGCGCGCGGCGAAGTCGGGCCGCAGCCGCAGGAAAGCGAAGGTGCCGGCCAGGAAGGCGACCAGCAGCGATACGATGATCCCGATCGTGTTGTAGTAGAACAGCGCTTCGCGATAGGGTTCGACGAGCGCTGCAGCCTGCGGATTGAAGACCGCAGAGGCCGCGCCCGTCGCCACCGCGCGCGCTTCGTTGAGGATGGTCTGGCGCTGGAATCCGAAGGCGGGCAGTTCGGCTGCCGCCGGGCTCGCCAGGACCTGCTGCGTCACCAGGCCGGGAGCAATGGCGCTCCACAGCGCGATGAACGCCACCATCGGCAGGATGATCCACAGCGCGACATACCACGCATGGTAAACCGGCAGGCTGGGCAGCCGCCGTTCGGCGCTGTCGCGCCGGAAGGCCCATGCGCGGGCACGGGCCGCCAGCCATCCGGCGAGCCCGAGCCCGAGGGCCAGGAAGAGCAGGATAGCTGGCGACATAAGTTGCTTTCAGACCTTACTTGAGCTGCGCGCCATCGAGCGTGGTGTATTCGGTGGCTGCTTTCAGGTTCGCCGCCATAACGTCCGCAGGCGATGCGACAAGACCGATCTTGGCGAGTTCACCATCCTTGTCCCACATTTTCGTCCACTGGAGCAGGTATTCCCGCAGGCCGGGGATCGCATCGAGATGCGCCTTCTTGGCGTAGACGTAGAGCGGGCGCGCGCCGGGATAGGCGAAGCTCGCGATGTTCTCGTAAGTCGGGGCGACACCGTTCATCTCGAGGCCCTGGACCTTGTCGGCATTCTCTTCGAGATAGCTGTAGCCGAAGACGCCCACGGCGTTGGGATTGCCTTCGATCTTCTGGACGATGAGATTGTCCTGTTCGCCCTGGTCGACATAGGCGCCGTCCGAACGGACCTCGGTGCACAACTGTGCGTGGCGATCCTTGTCGGTTTCCTTGAGCGCTTCCATTTCGGAATTGGTATCGCAGCCGACTTCCAGAACCAGTTCCTTGAGCGCGTCACGCGTGCCCGACGTGCTCGGCGGCCCGTATACCAAGATAGGCTGGTCGGGGAGCGAGGGGTCGACATCGGACCAGGTCTGGTTGGTCTGCTCGCCGCCATAGGGCGAGGCCGCAATCGCTTCGTAGACCTGCTTGGGGGTCAGGCTCATCGTGATGCCGCCCTGCGCCGACGCGAAGGCGATCCCGTCCAGACCGACCTGGATTTCGATGATGTCGGTAACGCCATTGGCCTGGCAGTCGGCAAATTCGCTCGCCTTCATCTGGCGCGAGGCGTGCGTCATGTCGGGGGTGTCGGCCCCGAGACCGGCGCAGAACAGCTTCATTCCGCCGCCGGTGCCGGTCGATTCGATGATCGGCGAACGATAATCGGGCTGGTTGCGAACGAAGGCTTCGGAAACTGCCTTAGCAAACGGGAACACAGTCGAAGAACCGACTGCACGGATCGAGTCGCGCGAGCCGCCATCGGCTCCGTTGCCACCGCACGCGGTGAGCGCGAGCGCCGATACTGCGGCGAAGATGAAGGATTTGGTCTTGGTCATGGATAGCCCCTTAGATGTATAGCTAGCGGCGCAAAAGCGCCCCAATGTTACAGGGTTGCGACAATAGTTTGACCCGGCGCCCGGGGGCCGGGAATTGGCGGATCGTCCGCCGCTCAGAAATCGATTTGCGCGCGCACGCCGAAAGCGTCGACACCGTAGGAGGTATCGCCATTCGCGGCGGGCAGGACCGCGTCTTCGTACTGCAAGCGGCCGTAATTGACCAACAGCGCGGTATAGTCGGTCGGTTTCCAGATCAGCGAGGCGAGATAGCCTGCCTGGCGGCCGCCGAGGATCCCGGCGTCGTTGAGGTCGAGATGGTCGTAGCGCAGCGTGAACTGGAGCGATCCGAACCCGCCGTCGCCAACCGGCCGCTGCGGCTTGGTGCGATCAAACTTGCCACCCTTGTATCCGCGCGAATCGTCGGTGAGGAATACCCCTGCCTCGGCATAGCCGCCGAAGAAGGTGGGGTCGCTCGCCAGAGCGGGCATGTCGACCGTCTGCCAATAGCCTTCGGCGGCGGCGTGGAAACGCCCGGCGATCGCTGCGGCCTCGAGCCCGAACCCGGTTTCGCTGCGGGCGCCCATGCTGCCGGTGTTGATGAACCGCTGCGAGGTGAAGTGCACCAGCGGGCGCTGGCGATAGCGCACCTCGGCAGCAGGATCGTCGAGGTCGTTGTAATGGACCGATCCGCCGAAATGAAGCTGCGTGTCGCCAGCCTCCGGCATGAAGACGATCCGCGCATCCACGCCCCGGTTCTTGCTGTCCGTGTCCTCGATATTGTCGGTGAAGACCCCCGCCTGGATGAGGATATCGCCTCGACCGTAAGTGATCGACGCACCCAGACGGCGTTCGAAGCCGAACGCGTCGGTAAAGGCCGCGCGCTCGATAAAGGTCGTGTGCAGGCTGCTGGTCAGTTCCTCGAGCGACTGGAAGTTGTTGTGTTGCCCGACCGCGACTTCGAGCGGACCGTCCTCATAGCTCAGGATGGCGTCGGTGACGGAAACCTCGTTGCCTGC
>Ga0098069_100116_pt1 | contig 47807 bp, 36 predicted proteins | sample 27_taG_FD_92584 | JGI IMG/M metagenome (GOLD analysis project Ga0098069, IMG submission 92584) | Marine viral communities from Cariaco Basin, Caribbean Sea - 27_WHOI_OMZ | ecosystem: Environmental > Aquatic > Marine > Oceanic | place: Caribbean Sea: Cariaco Basin | collected 2014-11-09
AGAGCCTGCCACTGTTCGGGTGTGCGGTGCTTTCTCATGGGGGTAACCTCGTGTTGGAAAGTGTGAGGTTACTGTAGGGCGATTTTCAGCAGGGTGGCAGAACGTCGTGGAATGAACGCTTACAATAGAACAGAGGTCGTTCCTGATGCAGGTGAGGGTTACCCAGTAGCCGGTCGGCCCGTTTGATGGTGTGCTTGGTCGCCGCAGGCCCTGGCAAGGCGCGACCCAAGGCAGTCAAGCCCAGGCGGCGCTCCCCCAGCAGCGCACCCACCATGTCGAGCAGTGTCTGAAGGCGTTTGGTATGGATCGCGGGGAGTGATGAGGTCAGCAGATTATGCAAGAATTGAGGGGCCTGCATGGGTCTCCTTTGGCAGAGTGTTGGTTTGGCGATTAACACCATGCCGATCCATGCAGGCCTTTTCAATTATATCGCTATGATTTAATTACTTATTTCGTGGGGATCCGTCAGAGGTAAGACGCCCTTTATTGAGCGACCAAGGGCTACTTTCTTCTCCCTACGACTTTCAGTAGGAGCTTAATGAATAACTCGCTTTTACGTGGCCTTCCGAGCAGGCGTTAACAGACATGCCGCGTACTTGAACTCCGGTATCTTCCCAAACGGATCCAGCGCCGGGTTGGTCAGTAGATTCGCCGCCGCTTCTCCGTAGCAGAAAGGCACAAACACCATCCCCTCAGGCATCCCTGGATCGACTCTCGCTTTCAGGGTGATGGAACCCCGCCGTGTGGCGATCGTCAGGTCATCGCCTGGCGCCATTCCAAGCCGGATAAGCTCAGCGGGCGATAGGCTTGCCACTGCTTCCGGCTCCAACTCATCGAGCACTTTGGCGCGGCGGGTCATGGAACCGGTATGCCAATGCTCTAACTGACGCCCGGTAGTCAGCACCGTTGGGTAGTCGTTATCGACCGGCTCATCCGGTGGTAGCGGCCGGGTGGGCGCGAATTTCGCCCGGCCGCTGGCGGTGGGAAACGCATCGCTGAAGACCACGTCGTGCCCCGGCGCGTCCTCCGCCGGGCAGGGATAGGTGACCGACTGCTCGCGCTCCAGCCGCTCCCAGGAGATATGGTCGAGAGAGGCCATGCCTTGTTTCATCTCGGCGAAGACATCCCGCGGGTGCTGGTAATCCCAACCCAGTCCAAAGCGGTTGGCTATCTCCTGAATAATCCACCAGTCCGGCTTGGCTTGACCCGGTAGCGGCAACGCCGCACGCCCCATCTGTACCTGACGGTTGGTGTTGGTGACGGTGCCGTTCTTCTCCGGCCAGGCAGAGGCAGGCAGGATGACATCGGCGAACTGGGCGGTCTCGGTGACAAACAGATCCTGTACCACCAGATGTTCAAGCTTGGCCAGGGCGGCCCGAGCATGGGCCAGATCCGGGTCGGACATCGCCGGGTTTTCGCCTTGGATGTACATGCCACGAATAGTGCCTGCGGTAATGGCATCCATGATTTCCACCACGGTGAGACCCGGCGTGGGATCCAACTTTGCATTCCACAGTTCTTCGAACGCCGCGCGTACCTGGTCATCGCTGACCGGTTGGTAGTCCGGCATGACCATGGGAATCAGGCCCGCATCGGACGCGCCCTGAACGTTGTTCTGACCGCGCAAAGGGTGCAGGCCGGTGCCGGGGCGTCCGGTCTGGCCGCAGGCCAAGGCCAGCGAGATAAGGCTGCGGGCGTTGTCAGTGCCGTGGGTGTGTTGGGAAATGCCCATGCCCCAGAAAATCATCGCCCGTTCGGCGGTTGCATAGAGCCTTGCCACCTCGCGGATGGTCTCGGGCTCGACGCCGCACAGGCCGCTCATCGCTTCGGGAGTCATGTCCACCGTGTGCGTTTTCAGGGCCTCGAAGCCCTCGGTATGCTCGGTGATATAGGCCGTGTCATAAAGCTCTTCAGTGATGATCACATTGAGAATGGCGTTAAACAGTGCCACATCAGCGCCCGGTGAAAAGCGCACGCTCAGGTGGGCATAGGCATCCAACGCTTGGCCACGGGGGTCGATAATCACGATCTTGGTGCCACGTTTGGCGGCCTGTTTAAAGAAGGTGGCCGCCACCGGGTGGTTCACTGCCGGGTTGCAGCCGGTAAGAATCACCACATCAGCTTGGCTGGCCTGCATAAAGGAGGCGGTCACCGAGCCTGAGCCAATGCACTCCATGAGTGCCGCTACTGAACTGGCGTGGCACAAACGCGTGCAGTGATCCACGTGGTTGGAGCCAAAACCGGTACGCACCAGCTTCTGGAACAGCCACGCCTCTTCATTGGAGCACTTGGCGCTGCCGAACCCGGCCAGGGAGTCAGGGCCATGGCTCGCTTTAAGGTCGACAAGCCCGCTGGCGGCAACCTCCAGGGCTTCATCCCAGCTCGCCTCGCGGAAATGCGTTAGCGGTTGGGCAGGATCGAAGTCAGGGTCGAGCCCTTTCGCCACGCCCTCGCGACGAATCAGCGGCACGGTAAGCCGCGATGGATGACGCGGATAGTCGTAGCCAAAGCGGCCTTTTACGCACAGGCGGTTCTCGTTAGAGGGGCCGTCGCGGCCTTCCACATAAAGGATCTCGTCATCCTTGATGTGGTAGGTAAGCTGGCAGCCCACTCCGCAGTAGGGGCACACCGAGTCGACCTTGCGGTCAGCCACAGACGAATCACCTCGCCCTTCGCCATCCACCACAGTAGCGGGCATCAGCGCACCGGTGGGGCAGGCCTGAACGCACTCGCCACAGGCCACACAGGTGCTATCCCCCATAGGGTCGTCGAAATCAAACACAATCTTGGACGCCGCCCCTCGGTGCGCCAGACCGATCACGTCGTTAACCTGTACTTCGCGACAGGCGCGCACACACAGGTTGCACTCGATGCAGGCGTCAAGATTGACGCGCATGGCAGAGTGGCTGCTGTCCTGCGCCAGGCTGTCCGACCGGGAAGCCACATGGTGCACGGTGGGCGTCTCGCGCTCGTCACGCCGAGGTAGCTTGCGGCGCACCGCCGTGGCATCAATAGCCAGTTGGTCGGCCATGGCCCAGAAATGGCTGGCACGGTCGGGGCTATCCTCCCGCTCCGGTTGGTCGACCAGCAGCATCTCCATGACCATCTTGCGGGCCGTGTGCGCGCGTTCGGAGCTTGCACTATTAACCACCATGCCGGGGGCTGCTTCGCGCAGACAGCTGGCGGCCAGGGTGCGCTCGCCTTCGATTTCCACCATGCAGGCGCGGCAGTTGCCGTCGGCGCGATAGCCGCTGGTGTCCTTAAAACACAGGTGAGGAATGGTCTCGCCGACGCGCTTGGCCACCTGCCAGAGACTTTCACCGGGGTGGGCGCTGACCTCCACGCCGTCCAGCGTTAGCGTGAAGCTGGAGCCTAGGGTCTGTTCGCTCATGCTCATGTTCATCTCCCCTACCCCTTGACGATAACGTTCTGGGCGGCAAGTTCGCCGCGAAAATCCTTGAGCAGCCCCAGCACCGGGTTAGGCGCCGCCTGGCCCAGCCCACAGATGGAGGCATCGATCATCACCTGGGAGAGCTGCGTCATCAGCCCAGCATCCCATTCATTGCGCTCGAGCAGGGTGAGCATTTTTTCCGTGCCCACCCGGCACGGGGTGCACTGGCCACAGGATTCATCGGCAAAGAACGCCAGCAGATTGGTCGCGACCCCGCGCAAATTGTCCTGATCAGAAAGCACGATCACCGCGGCCGAACCGATAAAACAGCCATGTGCCTGAAGCGTATCGAAGTCAAGGGGGATATCGGCCTTGGCTGCGGGCAAAATACCGCCTGAGGCGCCGCCGGGCAGGTAGGCTGCCAAGCGGTGACCATCGGCCATGCCACCGCCATACTCGTCAATCAGTTCGTTGAGGGTGATGCCCGCAGGCGCCAAATAAACACCGGGCTGTTTGACCCGGCCCGACACCGAGAAACTGCGCAGCCCGACGCGGCCATGGCGGCCTTGGCTTGAAAAAGCCTCCGCGCCGCGCTGCCAGATCATCGGAATCCAATAGACGGTCTCGACATTATTGACCAGCGTCGGCCGATCAAAGAGCCCCTTTTGGGCCACAAACGGCGGGCGGTGCCTGGGTTTGCCCGGCTTGCCTTCCAGGGACTCGATCATCGCCGACTCTTCGCCGCAAATATAGGCGCCAGCGCCACGGCGCAGCACAATGTAGCCCGGCGCCACCAGGCCCGCGGCCTCCAGCTCGCCAATCGCCTGGCGCACCACGCCATGCAAGGCCGGGTACTCATCGCGCAGATAGATATACAGCGCCTCGGCCTCTACCGCCCAGGCGCTGACCAGGGCCCCCTCCAGAAACTGGTGGGGCGAGCGCTCCAGGTAGTAGCGGTCTTTGAAGGTACCGGGCTCGCCCTCGTCGGCGTTGATAGCACAGTAGCGGGGCCCTGCTTCCTGGCGCACGAACGTCCATTTCTTGAAAGTGGGAAAGCCCGCACCGCCCAAGCCGCGCAGATTGGCCTGCTGCATCGCCTCCATCAGCGCTTCCACTGTGACCTCGCCGCTGTGGCAGGCCTGGAGCAGCGCGAAACCGCCCTCGTGGCGATAGCCATCTAGTTGCTGCCAATCGACGGGAGCGGGGTGAAAATGGCCTGTTTCGACGACCGATTCGATGCGCTCTTGAGTAGCAAACAGCACATGATGGTGCCCCACTTCGGCCACCGGCGCGGTGTCGCAGCGGCCCATGCAAGGGGCCCGCAGCACCCGCACCTGCTCGATATCCACGTTCGCGTCCAGCTGTGCCTTAAGCGCCTCGGCACCGGCCAATTGGCAGGTGAGGGAGTCACAAACGCGGATAGTCACCGCGGGCGGCGGCAGCTGGTCGTCGTGGATAACATCGAAGTGGGCGTAGAAAGTGGCGGTCTCGTAAACGGCTGCCATGGGCAGGTTCATGTAAGCCGCCAGGGCGCGCAGCTCCGCCAGCAGCAGATGGCCTCGGGTGTCCTGGATAGCATGCAGGTGTTCAATCAGCAGGTCGCGACGGCGTAGCGTGGCGTTCTGCCTCTCGTCGCCCAGCAGCTCACGTAACCCCTCAAGCAGACGGGGATCAAGTTCACGGCCACGGGGCTTACCGCGGAAGCGCTTTGATATTGTTGGTTGCTGCAAAGCCATACTGTCAGTCACTTCGTTTTACCATCCGTCGGTATTGAGGGTTGAATCCCACTAAGTTAATCAATAAATCACGAAGTACAAAGCTGCATAGTCAAGGTGAAACGCTATCTTTTCTAACCGTATTGTTCCCATCCAAATGTGTGACGTCGATAGTAAGAAAAATGGCAACATCGCACCGGGTAGGTGATTTTTCAATGGAGGTTGATACCGGGAAGTTGATACCGTCTGTCCTGCTACCGACGCCGTTTTTACGTTAATCTTCTGTAATGCAAAGGCAAAAAACACACTTTTTTAAACAGGTTTATAGTGCCGCCTCATCAGTTTCACCACTTCGTATACGTATTACTTTGATGAGCGGATAAACAAATATTTTCCCGTCGCCAACACGTCCAGAATGAGCTGAGTTCTGAATAGCATCAATCCCGTCGTCTACTTGTGTATCGCGGACTCCGACTTCAATTTTAATTTTATTTACAAAGTCCACTGTATACTCGGCCCCCCTATAAAGCTCGGTATGCCCTTTTTGCCTACCAAATCCTTTAACTTCCGTTACAGTAAGCCCCTGAACACCAACTTTCGACAGTGCATCTCTGACATTTTCAAGCATATAGGGTTGTATGATAGCAGCGATCATTTGCATGATTTCACCTATAGTTTCAAGTACCAAATTCGATAGAAACCAGGTTCCCATGTTAGCTGGCTGGGCCCCTGGCCGAGGTCAATCTCTCAACGCTGAACGGGTTTCTGACCTGCCAGCAAACCTTCCGTAACTATATTGGCCCGTTTCCTTGTTGAGTCAGATTCTTGCGCATTGTTCGAGACGAATTCGGGATAAGCATGCATGCCACATTCATGAGCATCCATGCCTTCGAATTCATCCTGTTCACTGACACGCAGTCCCATCACAACACGGATGATGAATAACACGACGAGACTTGCCCCGAACATCCAGGCGAAAACAACAGCAGCGCCTAGTAGCTGGGTTCCCATGGTCGCAGCAGGATTAGTGAACACAACGGCAACAATCCCCCAAATTCCCGCACTGCCGTGCACGGAGATGGCACCAACGGGATCATCAATCCTGAGCCGATCAAACCCCAGCACCGAGAACACAACGACAACCCCGCCAATCGCACCAATCAGCATTGCCATACCCGGCTCGGGTAGAAGAGGCTCAGCAGTTATGGCAACCAAACCTGCCAGGGCACCATTCATTACCATCGTCATATCTGTCTTGCCGAACATAATCCGGTAAAGCAGAGCTGCCGCCACCATGCCCGACGCTGCCGCAGTGTTGGTATTCACAAAGATACGTGACACAGCATTCGCATCGTCCAGGCTGGCAATTTTTAACATTGACCCGCCGTTGAACCCGAACCAGCCCATCCAGAGAATAAACATGCCTAGCATGGCAATCGGCAGATTGGCACCCGGAATAGCCCTGACCTCACCATTCGGCCCAAACCGGCCTTTACGTGGACCGACCAACAATACAGCCGCAAGCGCCGCGGCTCCCCCGGCCATGTGCACAACTACGGAACCGGCAAAATCCTGGAAGCCCATTTCATCAAGGAAACCACCACCCCATTTCCAGAACCCATTAACGGGGTAAATTACGCCCACCATGAACACCGCAAACACTAGGAACGGCCATAGCTTCATGCGCTCGGCAATTGCACCGGAAACAATCGACATAGTCGCTGCTGCAAATACCGCCTGAAAAATAAAGTCGGCCATGGAAGAGTAATAGGGGGCGCCCTCTCCCGCAGAGATATCAGACAAAGTATTATCACTGCCCAACATAAACTCCAGACCGGGAATCACACTACTTATAGGGTTGGCTGGATACATGACGTTATAGCCAATCACCAAATAAACAAGACAAGCAACGGAATATAGCATCGCATTTTTGGTCAGTATCTCGACGGTATTTTTCGACCTGACCAGACCTGATTCCAACATGGCAAACCCACAAGCCATGAACATCACAAAGGCGGTACAAACCAGAAAATAGAAAGTGTCGAGAGCGTAACTAAGCTCTATCGTTACTTCATTCATATTTTTCCTCCCAAATAGTCGTTTTTAAGCTTGCGGTTGTAGTTCACGGTCGTATTCGCTTAACCAGTCCACAACAGTGTCGCGATACCGTGTCATTCCTTTGTAATCGACTAGCTGCTCAGGCAAATTTGCCAGCACACGATGCAATCTCTGGGCCCAGGCCTGGTTAGTCTTCAGGTCATTCATGCTGATCAGATACGTCCGGATGCCAAAGAACAGAGCATGGCTTCTGGGCATGCGGATAAGGGTTTGTAATTCGACGCGCAGAAATACATCGTTACCAACGTTTTCGGAGGTAATGGAATTACGATCCACCCCCCAGCGATGATAGGTTTCCGGTGAACTGTCCATTCGCGGATGGATGGTCATCGTCCAGTTCAAACGTCGTATTGGTTTGCCTACCTGGATGGCACATAGGTACTTGAGTACTCGGTCGAAAATACCCATTTCATGGGCCAAGGGGACGGGGCCATGCCATTGTTTGAAGCTCATCCCAGCATCGAAAGCCAGCGACCAGTCTGCCGGAGAAGTGATCACACCCGCGTCCATAAATAGGTCAGCGTCGCGCTGATCCAAAAGCGCAAAATCACCCTGCATCTGCCGTCCGATGAACTCCATGGGTGGCATGGGTAATGTGGTTGCGTCACCCATCACGAAAGTCTGATGAATATCCATGGGGCGATTCACCCACTCGCATTGATCACCCACTTGGGTGAAAGCGAAATGCGTTGGATAGTCCTTGGCGTAGTGAATCATGACGAATTCGAGCAGATCCCAGCAGGCCTGATCCATATGTGGCATTGCCAGACACCGTTCAGGATCCTCTTCCAGAACCATCGCCCTCTCCGCCGTCTCGGAAAGATAATGTTCATCGATATCGAGCATGTGCTCGTAGACGGAGCCCTTAGGTCCGGGCAGCGTATGTGGCTCGGTATTGACCGAGTAAATATAGTCGTCTTCCGGAAACGGAAAGGGAAAGCGACGGATGGCCTCCGGACTATTGCGGTAGGTAAATTGACCTCGAAAGGCTTGTGTATCTCTCGGTGCAAGTTGCATGGCGTTTCCCCCTTTGATTTATAAATCCAGTACCAGGTAGTCACTCGCAGAACGCGAGACACAAGGCATGATGCAGCGTTGGCTGGCTTTTTCCTGAGCATCGAGAAACGCATCCCGATGCTCAATATCGCCGTCCAGAACCGCCGTTTTGCATTGGCCGCAGACACCGCCTCGGCACGAGTTGGGAATTGCCAGACCCTGCATTTCCAAGGCATCAAGCAGTGGGGTATTTTCATCCACAGCGATTTCTTGCCCTGAACGCGACAACTTGGCCACAAAGGGTTTGCCCGGCTGTGGCGCAGCGAAGGCTTCAAAATGAACCCGTTGAGGCGACCAACCCAGGGCATCCGCTGTCTCTTTCACGGCCTGAATCATTGATTCGGGGCCACAAACATAGACATGGGTGCCCAGTGGCTGCCGTTTGAGCAGGCTATGCAAATCAGGACGAGAGCCTGAATAACAGTGAAGCCTGTCGCCAAGACGCTCCTTCAATGCCCCACGATAAGCGCCCGTATCGGCGTTTCGATAAACGTAATGCACCTCAAAGGACGTTTGACGTTGCTCAAATTCGTACGCATAAGATAGAAACGGCGTTATGCCAATCCCGCCGGCAATCAATACGTTATGCCGTGCTTGCCAATGGGGCAGAAACATATTGGCGGGTGGCGAAATGAACAACCGATCACCTTCGCGAACCTTGCTGTGCATAAACTGAGAGCCCCCACGGGAACACTCCTGCCATCGCACGGCGATCCGATATTGCTCACTTTCAGCCGGATTGCTGATCAGGGAATAGGCGTTGCGGAAGCGCTTTTGCTCACCTTCCATATGCACAACTACGTGGCTGCCTGCGGAGAATGGCGGTAGTGGCTGCTCATCACTAACGAAAGCAAACTGCTTGATAATAGCGCTGATCTGCTCCACCTCAACGACACGAACCGGAATCAAGTCATTCATTAGTCCAACACCTCCTCACTGGGAACCTCGCCAGGCACCTCGGCATCGATACACACTCCCAGATAGGCGCCCAGACGGCGCGAGAAATGATCGCGAACTTCCAGCGTGAGCCCGCACCCCTGACACTGCATAGGCGACACCCTGACGGGCTCGCTCAAGAAACGACAATGCGCACAAAAAACGCGACGGTGTTTGTCCTCTGAAGGTAGCAGCGTTATTTCTGCGTCCAGTAATCCTTGTGCCATTGCCAAGGCATGCACATCCCACATAAACGCTTCGCTGCCAGCCGCAATGACGTGACACCCCAAGGTCAATTCATTCAACTGAGCTGCCAACATAGCTGGCAAGGCATCTCGACCACAGGTTTGGTACGGCACGTCATCCAGCTCTGGCGTTATCGCGCCCTGATCAGCGCTTGTCTTGTCGGTGCAAACAATCAAGTGAACGGGGGTGAGGTGCTTATTGACTGGCGCCAAATGCGCCATGATTAGGCCCACGGCACTGGGTTGTGCCAGACATATGTAGCGATTCGCCGTTGCCGGGCATTCTGGCGCCACATATACTGGCCTACTTTTTATCGTGTTATCAGCAGGAAAAACGTTATATTGCATTGCATCCATCCTCTTAATAGACACAGATTATTTTAAATATGAAGCTATGAATTTACTGATGGCGTTAATTAAGTATCAACATGACGTCTAAGGGTAATTTTAATTACTAAAAACAATGCATTTTTCATGCCAATAATAAAAATTATATTTATTTCAAATAGCTTAGCATTTATATGGAATTTATAAGGGCACTTTTAAAGTGCAGCTTAATGTTAGTAAGAAGCTTTTTAGTGCGCCACCGAATAGAAATAAAATAGCTTTTAAATTATAAATCTTATTATTTATATGCGAATAAAAAAAGGCAAAATAGAGCGTTGATTTGACCCACTCATCGAACTGTTTTTAATTAAGCCCCAGAACCCTCCACCGTTATGGTGGAGGTCGTGAAATATGTAACCCCTATATACCTAAAACTGCTGTCCAGGCACCCAATTGGTTCCTGCCAACGGCACTCGGGCCATTGCCGCCGCCTCGATATTCAAGGCAACCAAATCTTCCGGCTCTAAGTTATGCAGGTGGGATTTTCCGCAGGCTCTTGCTAGTGTTTGCGCCTCTAGCGTTATTACCCGCAGATAGTTGGCTAGTCGCTTTCCAGCAGCCACAGGGTCAAGACGCATACTTAGTTCGGGATCCTGGGTGGAAATACCCGCAGGGCATTTGCCTTCCTGGAAATCATCGTAATAGCCAGCCGCTGAACCCAGCTTTTGGTATTCTGCTTCGAAACGTGGGTGGTTATCGCCCAGGGCGATCAACGCCGCGGTACCGATTGCCACGGCATCGGCACCCAGCGCAATGGCTTTGGCAACATCAGCGCCATTGCGGATGCCTCCGGATACAATGAGTTGCACTTCGCGGTGCACGCCCATTTCCTGTAGTGCCTGAGCAGCTTGAGGAATAGCGGCCATGATGGGGATGCCTACGTGTTCGATGAAGACATCCTGGGTGGCTGCCGTCCCCCCCTGCATGCCGTCGAGCACCACCACATCGGCGCCCGCTTTAACGGCGAGCTTGACATCATAATAGGTACGCGTGGCACCCACTTTAATATAGATAGGCACCTGCCAATCGGTGATCTCACGCAGCTCCGCAATCTTGATCGCGAGGTCGTCCGGCCCAGTCCAATCGGGATGACGGCAAGCACTACGCTGGTCGATCCCCATGGGCAGGTTGCGCATCTGTGCTACGCGATCTGAGATTTTCTGTCCCAACAGCATACCGCCACCACCGGGCTTGGCACCCTGCCCCAGCACCACCTCAATCGCATCGGCTTTACGCAGATCATCGGGATTCATGCCATAACGAGAAGGCAGGTACTGGTAGACCAACTTGGATGACTGGCCACGCTCTTCTGCGGTCATACCGCCATCGCCAGTGGTTGTTGAAGTACCTACTTCTGATGCACCGCGCCCCAGGGCTTCTTTAGCCTGTGCCGATAAGGCACCAAAGCTCATACCGGCAATGGTGACCGGGGTATCGATGACGATGGGCTTTTTAGCATAGCGAGTCCCCAGGGTGACATCGGTTCCGCACTTCTCACGATAGCCTTCAAGCGGGTAGCGCGACATGCTGGCTCCAAGAAACAGCAGGTCGTCAAAATGCGGCACCTTGCGCTTAGCCCCCCAGCCGCGAATGTCATAAATACCGGTTTCGGCGGCGCGCTGGATTTCGGCGATCACGTCTCGACCAAAAGTAGCGGACTCTCTCAGCGCCGGATTAGTAGGTTTATCTGTCATGTCGGGCTCCTGATTAATAGGCCGAGGCGTTATCGACTTTGAAGTTATATAACTGGCGTGCAGACCCGTAGCGCTTAAAGGCGGAAGGGTCAGTGTCAATATCGGCGCGCTTAAGCAGGTCGCTTAATTCGTCCAAGTGCTCCTGGCGCATCTCTTTTTCGACGCAATCGGCCCCCAAAGAAGTCACCTCACCTTTCACATAGATATGCGCTTCATAAAGCGAGTCGCCGAGGGCTTCACCAGCATCGCCGCACACCACAAGACACCCAGATTGCCCCATAAAGGCGCTCATTGGCCCGATATTACCCTTAACCACTATATCGACACCCTTCATGGAGATACCGCAGCGAGCCGACGCATTACCCTCCACAATCAGCAAACCGCCTTGCGCTGTGGCGCCAGCAGATTGGGATGCATCGCCTTTAACATGCACCAGGCCGGACATCATATTCTCGGCAACGCCGACGCCAACGTTGCCATGCACGGTGATACTGGCCTTCTGATTCATTCCCGCGCAGTAATAGCCAGCATGTCCGTCAATATCGACGCTAACATCGTCATTTAATCCACAGGCAATATTATGCGCCCCGTTCGGGTTGGTGATCCGCCACTCTGGCTCGCTGGCCAATAACACCGAATCATGCAGCGCTTGGTTGAGTTCACGCAGGCTGTTATTGGAAAGATCGTAAGTTTTCATTATCTAGGCGGCCTCCACCTTTGCACCGTCACGCTCCCACACATAAACTTTCGCTGGCTCCGGCTCCCACACCTTGGCTTCCTTGATGCCTGGCAGATCAGCCAAAGCGCGATACTCGGAGGCCATCGCCACGTAGTCATCGGTTTCCGCGATCACGGCAGGTTTGCAGGAGATAGGGTCGCGTACGACGGCAAATCCATCGCGCGTACCAATGGTGAAGGTAAAGAAGCCATCCAAATCTTTAAGGGCGCTTTTAAGGGCTTGATTCAGGGATTCACCCTTGGCCATCCGCCATGTGAGGTAGCCAGCCGCCACTTCGGAGTCGTTGTCAGTCTGAAAGCTAATACCCTGGCGCTTGAGCTTGTCGCGCAGACGGTTGTGATTGGAAAGCGAGCCGTTATGCACCAGACACAGATCCATTCCGGTCGAGAAAGGGTGACTGCCTTGCAGCGTGACAGCGCTTTCGGTGGCCATACGCGTGTGGCCAATCGCATGGCTGCCCCGCATATTTTTTAGCTTGTAACGCTCAGCCACCTCGGTAGGAAGCCCTACCCCCTTTAAAATCTCGATACTTTGTCCGGCGCTCATCACCCTGACATCCGGCGCATTTTCAACCAGCCAGCTCAGTACTTTATTCTCTTCGCTGGCTAGTTTAAGCACTGCCACGTTGGCGTTCTGAAACCAGCTGTCCAGGCTGCCAAAGGCGTCATTCAATTTATCGGCAAGTGTCTGCCAATCATAATGAGCATCGTCGCTTTGCAGCGTCAGTTTCACTCCGGCGTCATATTCATCGCCATACACAGCGAAACCTGCACTGTCCGGCCCACGGTCCGTCATGGCGATGAGCATCGGCTCGAACAACTCACCCAGCCGACTCTCTAACACTGGGTTTTTCAAATAAAGCCCGACTATTCCACACATAGTATTACCTCGCCTTATGCATCAATGCCTTTTCATCAGTACGTATAAATCAGACCTGTGCATCAGTGCATACAACCACATAGAGAATTAAAAGAATTCCGCGTAGCGCTGAATTTCCCAATCGCTGACCTGACTGCTGTAATCAGCCCACTCTTCACGCTTAACTTTGATGAATTCATCGGTAATTTCTTCCCCAAGCCCTTCGCGGAGCACGGAGTCTGCTTCCAAGGCGTCAATCGCCTCAGTGAGTGACTGGGGTAACATACCGATGTTTTGTTCGCGGCACTGGTCGGGTGTCAGTTCATATAAGTTGATATTTTGTGCCTTGCCGGGATCCAGTTGACGGTCAATCCCATCCAGGCCGGCAGCAATCAGAGCGGCATGAACCAAGTAAGGATTACAGCCAGCATCAGGTAGCCGAAACTCCAGCCGACCATAGGGAACACGCACCATCGCCGAGCGATTGTTATCACCATAGGTAATGAAAACAGGCGCCCAGGTCGCACCGCTGTTGGAGCCACCAGCGACCAGGCGCTTATAAGAGTTAACGGTGGGTGCTGCAAAGGCGCACAACGCTGGTGCATGGTGCAGAAGCCCACCAAGAAAGTGATAAGCCGTAGAGGAAAGGCCAAGATTCTGCGGGTCGCTGTCATCACCAAAGACATTATTGCCGTATTGATCTGCAATCGAGAGATGGAAATGCATACCGTTGCCTGGCCGATCAGCACGGGGCTTGGGCATAAAAGAGCACACCATTCCCAGCTCATTGGCAATCTCACCGGCGGCCATACGCACAAAGGTGAAACGGTCAGCGGAGGTCAGCGCATCACTAAAGGTGTAGTTGATCTCGAACTGGCCATTGGCGTCTTCATGGTCGATTTGGTACACATCGAAATCCACCGACTGAAGTGCTTCTACTAGCCGTTCAAGAAACTCCCGTGAGCGCGACAGACCTTTATAGTCGTAACACGGCTTGGCTAGGGTATCGCTCACATCCACTGGCAACAGTTCGCCAGCGGATCCGCGCTTGAACAGTGAAAACTCAGGCTCCAAACCGGTATTCAGCGTCCAGCCTTTATCGCCTAAACGCTGTAACTGACGCAGCAGCACGACCCGGCTGTCGAGGAGATGCGGCTCATCGTTGACGTAGCCACAGCAAGCCATGCGCGCGTAGTGCGGCTGCCAAGGCACAAGTGACAGAGAAGCCAGATCGCCGCGGGCCATAAAATCGGGGCCGTGTGGTTCCATACCTAGACCGGAGACCGCGAAACCAGCAAATCCCGCCCCCTTCTCGACAACATCCATCAAGCAGTTAGCTGGCACCGATTTGGTCTTGGCAGCGCCGTGTATATCAACGAACTGTGCCAGTAGATAGCGGACATTATTGTCCTTGATGAATTCAACAGCAGCTTCTGGAGACATGTTTTACCCTCGCAATCATTCCTTTCAAGAAACTATATTTCCCAAAAAGAAAAGCACTTAACATGCCAATATCTTTCCGCCACTGTTCAAAAAGTGGCTTAATAACGACTAAGCTATTGTTTATATGAATATAAATATTTATCTGGCGGTTATCGCTGCGCGCTCTACGTGCCTCTGTCTGTCTGCTTCCCCATGTTCTCCTGCTTCCCAACGGTGCAAGCCGTCCTAAAAGCGCACCAATAGAAACAATTTAATCGCATATGAAATTATTAACGCCATATCGGTTATTTTTTGCTTAAAAAATTCAAAATTTAAGCATTTGTTTTTTATATGAAAAAAATTAGCGAATTCACCTCTGCGTCGTGGCATCGGGTTGTGGCAAGCATTTTGCTTAACTGAAAGGAATTAATATTTCCCTAAAAGAAAGCAAGGTGAGCGTAATTGCTTTCTGCATTAGCACTACCGCTTGCTGGGAAAACGGCCCTCAATGACTTGAACTTGTAAGGAGTACCGATATGACGACGTTATGGCGCACTTCAGCGCTCACCGAGCGACACCATGCCCTCGGCGCGACGCTGGAAGACTGGAACGGCATGGGCACTGCGTTTCGCTACGCCGGGCTGGATACCGCAGACCATCACGAAGCTATTCGCACCAAAGCTGGACTAATGGATGTATCCGGGCTCAAAAAGATTCATTGCGTTGGCCCCCATGCCAAGGTGCTTTTAGACCATGCCACTACGCGGGATATATCCAAGCTTTATCCCGGCAAGTCCGTATATGCCACCATGCTCAACGATGCGGGCAAGTTCGTTGACGACTGTATTGTTTACTGTTTAGCTCCGAATTCTTACCTGGTGGTGCACGGTACTGGGCTGGGCCACGAAATGCTCACCCAGGGAGCTCTGGGCCGGAACGTCAGCCTGATCTTTGACGATGATATTCATGACCTGTCACTCCAAGGCCCATTGGCCGTCGACTTTCTCGAAAAGCATGTAGAGGGTATCCGCGAACTGCGCTACTTCCACCACCTGCAGACTCGCCTATTCGGCTTTGACGTGATGATTTCACGCACCGGCTATACCGGCGAACGCGGCTATGAAATTTTCTGCAAGGCTAAGGACGCGCCCGCTGTCTGGGACGAAATACTCGAACAGGGGGCTTCCATGGGCATAGTGCCCTGTGGTTTCGAAACCCTCGACTGGCTGCGAGTAGAAAGTAACCTACTGTTTTATCCTGCCGATAACTCCGAGACATACCCCTTCCCCGACCAACCTGCCGGCGACACCCTATGGGAATTGGGCTTGGACTTCACTGTGTCCAAGGACAAGACCCAATTTCGCGGCGCAGGCGAGCACTTCAGGCTAGCGGGCAAGGAGCGTTTCAAAATCTTTGGTGTACTGATTGATTCTACGCAAGCGGCTCAGGCTGGTGACACCATTTGGGCGAATGATAAGCAGGTGGGCATCGTTACCGAAGGCATGTATTCCCGGCTTAGCGGGCGTTCCATGGCACTAGCACGCCTTGACGTGCCCTTTGCAGAACATGGCACGCCATTAGAGGTACGCGGCAGCTTACAAGCGAAGGCTAGCAGCCACAGTTTACCTTTCGACGATCCTGAAAAGCGCAAGCGTGTTGCCAAAGACTGAACATGGCAATCAACGTACATTGATGAACGCTCACTCAAGCACTCACTGAAACCGAAATATAAAGCTATTATATGAAATAAGCATTAATTTCGGTTTTTTTGGGGATAAAAAAGTAATTTAAAGCCATATATAAATAAACCACTTTATATAGGAAGAAAAATGAAAGATCATGATGGCAGTTATATTATCCGTGTCTCCTGCCCGGCCACCTCCGGCATCATCTCTGCCGTGACATCGTTTCTTAGCGAAAACAACTGTTATATCAGCGAGCTTGCCCAATACGATGATGAAGAACTGGGACGTTTATTCCTGCGCGCAAAGTTTCGGTTTAATAAAGGCGTTAAGCCAAATATCGCTACGCTGCACAACGACTTTGTCGGCATTGCGCAAACCTTCGACATGAACTGGCAGATCCACAGCACCTCTCAACCCATGCGGGTCTTGTTGATGGTGAGTAAATTTGATCATTGCCTAAGCGATTTGATGTACCGCCACGGCAAAGGTGAGTTAGACATGGAGATCACCGCCATCGTCTCAAACCACCTGGATCTTCGTCCTATGGCCGAACGTGAGGGGATTCGCTTCGTCTATCTGCCCGTTACCAAGGAGACCAAGGTGCAGCAGGAAGCGGCCATTATGGACATTATCGAAGAGACCCAAACTGAATTGGTCGTGCTAGCACGTTATATGCAGATTCTGTCGGATGATTTATGCCAAAAGTTAGCCGGGCGCGCGATTAATATTCACCACTCTTTCCTGCCAGGCTTCAAGGGTGCCAAGCCGTATCATCAGGCCCATGAGCGCGGCGTAAAGCTGATCGGCGCCACGGCCCACTACGTCACCCCCGATCTCGATGAAGGGCCCATCATCGACCAGGAGGTTCAGCGCGTCGATCATACCTACCGGCCCGAGGATCTGGTCGCCGTTGGCCGCAACACCGAAACCATCGCCCTTTCCCGTGCGGTTAAGTACCACCTTGAGCACCGCGTCTTCCTCGACCAGAACAAGACGGTGATTTTCCAATGAGCACAGCGACCCAATCCACAGCGGCCCTTATTGATGGCAAGGCCTGTGCCGAACAGGTTCTGGCCGAGGTCGCCGTCAGCGTTAGGCAACTGATTGCTGAAGGCACTACCCCTGGCTTAGCCGTGGTTCTCATTGGCGAGGATCCCGCCAGCCAGGTGTACGTCAGAAACAAGATGCGCAAGGCACAAGCGGTGGGCATTCGCTCATTCGAGCACCGTTTTGACTCCACCTTAAGCCAGGCCGAGCTGCTCACATTGATCGACACGCTAAACAAAGACCCCGAGGTCAACGGCATTCTGGTGCAGCTACCACTGCCGACGACGATCGATGAAGAGGCCATCATTCAGGCCATCGACCCACTAAAAGATGTCGACGGCTTTCATCACGCCAATGTGGGTGGCCTGGTACAGGGGCGCGATGTGCTAACGCCCTGCACCCCCAGCGGCTGTCTGCGATTGCTGCAGGAAACCTGTGGCGACCTAAGCGGCAAACATGCCGTGGTGGTAGGACGCTCCAATATCGTTGGCAAGCCCATGGCATCGCTTCTGTTGCACGCCCATTGCTCGGTGACACTACTCCACTCGCGTAGCGTGAATGCCGACGCCATCGCACGCCAGGCAGATATTGTCGTCGCTGCGGTGGGCCGACCGAACATGATTGACGCCCGTTGGCTCAAGCCCGGGGCAGTGGTGATTGATGTGGGTATCAACCGCGTTGAACAGGAGGTAGATGGCGAGCGTAAGACACGTCTCGTCGGCGACGTCGACTTCGCTAGCGCCAGTCAGGTAGCAAAAGCGATTACTCCGGTTCCCGGCGGTGTCGGCCCGATGACGATTGCCTATCTAATGCAAAACACCGTGGCTGCAACCCGCCTTCAGCAACATAAAGTCGCCCAGCCGGTAGTTAACTGATACCCCACAGGAGAACGTCACCGTGCCTTTTGGACTGCTTAAATATGGTCTGTCATCGGACTACCCCGTTGATGTGGATCTGCCGCCTCCCAAGGAGCTCAAGCCCTCCTACGATGTGGTGATCATCGGTGGCGGCGGCCACGGCCTGGCAATCGCTTATTACCTGGCCAAGTATCACAACATCACCAACGTTGCCGTGCTTGAGAAAGCCTATCTTGGCGGTGGCAACACGGCGCGTAACACCGCCGTGATCCGCTCCAACTACCTGACCTCGGAAGGGGTCAAGTTCTACAGCGAATCGGTCAAACTTTTCCAGAATCTATCCAACGAATTCGATTTCAACGTCATGTACTCGGAGCGCGGCCAGCTGACACTTGCCCACACCGACGCCACGGTTCGCTCGTTCCGCCAGCGGGCCGAGGTCAACAAGCATTTCGGTGGGCGTACCGACATGATTGACCGCCAGCAGATTCGTGAGTTGGTTCCCTCGCTAAACCTCGACCCGGGCCACTTGCCCGTGCTCGCAGGGCTTTGGCACCGCGACGGTGCCACGGCTCGCCACGACGCCGTGGCCTGGGGTTATGCCAAGGAAGCCGCCAAGCGCGGCGTTGAAATTCATCAGCTGACGGAAGTCCGCAATCTGGTCATCGAAGGCGGGCGTATCACCGCTGTCGAGACCAACCGGGGCACCGTTCAGTGTGGCTGCGCCGTTCAGGCTGTTGCTGGCCATAGCTCCGTGCTGGCAAAGCAAGCCGGTTTCCGGCTACCCATCATCAGCTATCCACTGCAGGCAATGGTCACCCAACCCGTGAAGCCTTTTCTGGATCCGCTGGTCAGCTCTTCCGCCCTGCACTGCTACGTTCAGCAGACCAGCCGCGGCGAAGTGGTCTTCGGCGGTGGGTCAGATCCCTACCCCCTCTACAACACGCGCTCCACGCTGGAAATGAAGGAAAGCCTGATTGCCAGTGGTATCGAAATGTTTCCGTTTTTGGCCAAGGCCAAGCTAATGCGCCAATGGGGCGGGATTACCGATATGACCCCCGACTACAGCCCGATCATGGGCGAGAGCCCGATCGAGAACTATTACCTGGACGCCGGTTGGGGCACCTGGGGTTTCAAAGCAACGCCCATCTGCGGCAAGACCATGGCGGAAATGGTCGCCAGCGGCGGCAAAGTGCCCGAACTGATTCAACCGTTCCGCCTGGAGCGCTTTGCTAACTTCCAGCAAGTCAATGAAATGGGCGCCACGGCGGCCAGCCATTAACGAGAGGGCAAACACAATGAAAATCATGCATTGCCCGCTCAACGGGCCACGCAACATCAGCGAATTCATCTACGGCGGGGAGCTCAAATCCATGCCCAACCCCACCACCTGTAGCGACCGCGAGTGGGCAGACTACGTTTTTTACAGCGACAACACCGCGGGCGTTATCACTGAGTGGTGGATGCATGTTGCCTCCAGCTACTGGTTTCTTGCCGAGCGGCACACCGTCACCGATGAAATTCTGCGCACCTTTGATCCTCAGGAAATTTTCCAGGAGCGCGTAGGGTTTGCCGTCGAGGAGCAACGCTCATGAACCGCCATGTCTCACCTGACGCTATTCAGACCATGCCAACACGCCTCCCGGCCCCGATGGGCAGTCTCATCAATCGCCAGCAGCCGATCACCTTTCAGTTCGAAGGCACGAATTACCATGGGGTGGAAGGTGACACGCTAGCCAGCGCGCTGATCGCCAATGGCCGCCACCTGCTATCGCGTTCCTTCAAGTATCACCGGCCCCGTGGCCCGCTGACCATGGCAGGCCAGGACGCCAATACGCTGGTTCAGCTACCCGACGAGCCCAACGTGCTGGCCGACACGCACCCGCTCAGCCAAGGCTTGGCCGTCACTGGCCAGAACTACAGCGGCAGCCTGGATCACGACAGTGACATGAAGCTGGGCAAGTTCTCCAAGTTCATGCCAGTGGGCTTCTATTACCGCTCCTTCTATAAGCCTAAAGGTGTCTGGAAGTTCTGGGAGTCGCTGATTCGCAAGAAGGCCGGGCTGGGCAGATACGACCTTAATGTCACTGGTGGCTATCACGACAAGGCCTACCTGTTTGCCGATGTGGTAGTGGTCGGCAGTGGGCCGGCGGGCCTCAAGGCGGCCTTGACCGCCGCTGAAGGGGGCGCAAAGGTGCTGCTAGTTGAACAGCAATCTCAGCTGGGTGGCGCGCTAACCTACGCCCGCTTTGATGATGCAGGCGTGCGTGCCGATCAAGTACGTGAAGCGCTGATCCCGGCGGTTGAAGCGCATGCCAATATTCATGTGCTGTGCAAAGCCACCTGCAATGGCTGGTTTACCGACAACTTCCTGCCCGTGATCCAGGGCACTCGGATGTACAAGGTTCGCGCCCAGGAGTGCATCGTTGCCGCTGGCGCGTTTGATCAACCGGCGATTTTTCGCAACAACGATTTGCCCGGCGTCATGCTAACCAGCGCCGCCCAGCGGCTGATTCGCCATTACGCGGTACGCCCTGGTAAACGCGCCGTCGTGCTCACTGGCAATGACGATGGCTACCTAGCAGCTCTCGACTTGCACGAACAGGGCATTGAGGTCGCGGCGCTGGTGGATATGCGCGCTGAGCCGGTCGACACCCGCCTTACCCAAGCGATCAACCAGCATGGCATTCCGCTGCATGTTGAGCACACCGTATTCGAGGCGCTACATGACAATACCCTGCACCACGTGACTGGTGTTGATGTGCGGCGCATCACCCGCCGCGGCGAGGTGGCTGACGAGAGCCTAACGCTGGAATGCGACTTGCTGTGCATGACCGCCGGCTATATGCCGATGTATCAGCTGTTGTGTCAGGCGGGTGGCAAGCTGACCTATAACGATGATGTAGCAGAATTTTCCCTCTCAAACCTGCCCAAGCACCTGTACGTGGCGGGCTCGGTCAACGGCTTGCACGATCTTGACCAGGTACTGCAAGACGGCGTCATCGCCGGTACTCAGGCGCTGCACAGCCTCGACCTGCCAGCTACTGAAGCCGCTCCCCTGGCGGGAGCGCCGAAGCAGGTAAACTTTCCCTGGCCCATCTTTGCCCACCCCAAGGGCAAGGAATTCGTCGATTTTGATGAAGATCTGCAAATTCGCGATATCATCAACGCAACGCGCCACGGCTATCGAGACGTGCAGCTAGTCAAGCGTTTCTCAACCGTCGGCATGGGCCCTTCGCAAGGCCGCCATTCGGCGCTGCCCACCGCGCGCTTGGTCGCCGACGCCACGGGCCGCACCGTCAGCGAAACCGGGGTTACCACCGCGCGCCCACCGTTCACTGCTGAAACCCTTTCCCACCTGGCCGGGCGCAGTTTCGACCCCTTCCGGGTCACGCCTCTGCACCAGCGCCATCTTCAACTCGGCGCCAAGATGATGCCAGCGGGCGATTGGCAACGCCCGGCCTTTTATCCCTCGGCAACGAATGGCCACCTGGATCGTGATCGCTGCATGCAGGAAGAGGCGCTCCATGTCAGGGAAAAAGTCGGCCTGATTGATGTTTCCACCTTGGGTGGTATCGAGGTGCGCGGGCCAGACGCTGTGGAGTTCGTCAACCGTATCTACACCTTCGGCTTTCTCAAACAGCCGGTAGGGCGTACGCGCTATGCGGCCATGGCCAATGAGCAGGGCGTCGTGGTTGATGACGGTGTTTCCTGCCGCCTTGGCGAGAATCACTTTTACGTCACCGCCACCACCAGCGGCTTGGCGCGCGTTTATCAGAGCATGCTGCAGTGGAATGCCCAGTGGCGCCTGGATGTGGATATTGCCAATGTCACGTCAGCTTACGCGGCGGTGAATGTCGCCGGGCCGTTATCGCGCAAGGTGCTGGAGAAAGTCTGCACCGAGGTGGATCTTTCGCCTGAAGCGTTCTCCTACCTGGAGCTGCGTGAAGGTAAGGCCGGTGAAGCGCCAGCGCGCCTGTTGCGGGTAGGTTTCGTCGGTGAGTTGGGCTATGAGCTTCATGTTCCGTCACGCTATGGCGAGTACCTCTGGGACTTGCTGATGAAAGCGGGCGAAGAGTTCGGTATCCGCCCCTTTGGTGTCGAAGCCCAGCGGCTGCTACGCCTTGAAAAAGGCCATGTCATCATTGGACAGGATACCGACGGCATGAGCCACCCTTCCGAGATCGGCATGAGCTGGGCGGTCAATCGCAAAAAGCCGTTCTTTGTCGGCCGCCGTGCCGTGGATATTCTCGATGAGCAGCCCGCCAAGCGCCGCCTGGTCGGCTTCCGGTTACCGGCAACCTCCGCCAAGCCGCTGGAAGGCCACCTTGTGCTGGAAGGCAGCGATATCACCGGCAACGTGACCTCCTGCGAATACTCGCCCAATCAGGACGCAATCATCGGCCTGGCTTACGCTGGCGCCGATAAAGCAACGCCCGGCAGCCATATCACCATTCGGGTTGAAGGCGGCGATGAAGTTAACGCAGAGGTCGTCAAGCTGCCTTTCTACGATGCCAACAACAGCCGACAGGAGATGTAAACCATGGCGACTCTGGAAGACACTCTCACCGCCAAGCGAACGCCGCTTTACCATCTTCAACAGGCCAACCAGCCCGACGCGACCGGGTGGCAACACCTGGGCGGCTATGCGATCAAGGCTGAGCAGGATGAAGCACAGGACGCGCCCGCTTGCGGGTTAACGGATCTGTCCGCGCTAGCACGGGTCGGGTTACGCGGCAAGAAGGCAGCAACGATACTCAGCGAGAACCACTACCAGCTACCCGCTGCGCCCAATCAAGCGCTACGCCAAGAAGATGGCAGCCTGGTAGCCAAGCTATCCGCCAGCGAATATCTGCTGCTGGGCAGCTTTGCCGATGACGGCGAGCGCATCAGCCGCGATGAGCTAGCGTGGCAGGCGGCCGAGCGCGCCCATCGTCTGCCTGATGCCTATCTTCTCCCCCGACAGGATACGCACGCTTGGCTTGCCTTGACCGGTCGCCATGCCAGCGATGTAATGGCGAAGCTGTGCGGCGTTGATTTGTCACCTAAAGCGTTTGCCCCGGGCCACGTCGCTCAAACCTCTGTCGCGCGGGCCAATGCCATCATTATCAACGCCAGCCAAGCGGATCTTTCCTGCCTCTATCTCTTGGTGGATAGCGCCTCGGCATGTTATTTCTGGCCTATTCTTCTTGATGCGATGCAGGAATTCGAGGGGAAAGTGCTTAGTATCATGGCGCTGCGTCGATATCGCCAAGAGTAATGCATGCTGAACGGCCTGGCGGCGGCAAGAAGCTACTAGGTCGCTCAAAAATCAAATCCATTCAGCCAGGGGCCTTATTACGGTTATGGCAACACAATCCAGCAAAGAGATCGACTATACGGTTCCTGCGCTTTATCGAGGCCTTAAAATCCTCGAGCTCTTCGACAGTCAGCATCGGATACTCACCACCCAGGATTTTGCCGATGCGCTGGAGGTCACGACGTCATCCATTTACCGCATCGTGACAACCCTGACCGAGCTGAACTACTTAGACAAAGTAGCCAAGAACACCTATCAACTTGGCCCCCAGGTCATTTCCCACGGCTTTAGCTATCTTGCTAGCCGAGACATCGTTGATATCGTCATGCCGCACCTGAGTGCTCTGCGCAATTTAGTGTCGATGTCTTGCCACCTTAGTGTGCGCGAAGGCCAGGATGCGGTGTATATCTACCGCTCCTTTGCGTCGCAGCGACTTTCCGTCAATGTTCCCGTGGGTACGCGCATAGCTTGCCACAGTTGCGCCATGGGCAGAATCCTACTGACGGATCTTGGCGAGCCTGAACTCGATGCCCTTTATCAGCATGTCCGCCTGGATGGCTATCCTGCCCCGGCGTCCCGCACGCTCCCCGAACTGAAACAGACGATTAACAACGATCGCATTACAGGCTGGGCCATACACCGCTCTGATTATGCAACCGCCATCGCCACCGGGCTAAAGGACTATCAAGGACGCATTGTAGCGGCCATCAATGTCTCAGGCCCCGACGCTCTTATGAACAGCGACGCTCATATTAAAGATATCAAGGTGCAATTAATGGCCACTGCGCAGCGAATCTCTTTCGAGTTGGGCAATGCTAGCAAGGGGGCTAAAAACTAGGGCCTGTTGACCTTTCACATGGGTAGCCATAAAAAACCGCAGGCCAAGGCCACCATGCTTTTGTAGTTTCGTTTGAGTTTGTCATACCACATCGCTATCGCGCGATACGGCTTCAATCGGGCAAACGCATTCTCGACGAGATGCTGGTAGCGATATAACTCTCTGTCTAAACTGTAATTTCCTTTCTTTGAATTGCGTTTTCTTGGAATCACGGGGCGCATGCCCTTTGCTTCGACCTGCTCACGGATACGCTCACTGTCATAGCCCTTGTCAGCTATCAGCGCCTCCCTGGTCGGCAGGTCGTCTATCAACGCCTGGGCCTCTGTGCTGTCGTGTACTTCACCCCCCGTTATCCTGAAAGCATTGGAGAGTCCATAAGCATCAACGGCAAGATGAATTTTGCTGGTGTTGCCCGCACGACTTTTGCCAACAGCTTCTGCCTCTTCTGTGGCAGCCCCTGTGCTGTCCTGGTGTGCCTTGACGTAGGCACCATAGGAGAATAGCCATTCAACATCGGGGTCATCCACAAGCGCACGGAAAGCCGCCATCAGTTTTCCGGCGGCTGACCAGGCGTTGAAGCGCTTGTAAACCGTATTCCAGGGGCCAAATGCCTCGGGCAGATCCCGCCACTGGCAACCGTTGCGCATTCGGTAAAGAATGTCTTCCACAGTGGTTCGCAGGTCGATCTTGTCATAGATACCTAGTTGAAGCAGGATAGGTCTCAGCTTCGACCAGTGTTTATCCGTGAGCATTTGTCGGGGCATGGCAGGCTCGCCGTTTGTGGGTGTCGGAACCTCTATTCTGCGAGCTTGCCCCTATCCTGCCAAACTTCCCTTGGCAAAACGTCAACAGACCCTAATTTATATGCTACTCCCCTCAGTTTGAACTGAAAGTGAACCGAGAGATAGATATTGGCATTGTCCAGCACCACCATGGTATGGCTTCCGGAGCCTTTCTGGACAACCAGACGATCGCCGACTTCCTAACACTGATCTTAGCCCAAGCCCAAGATCCGCTTACGTTTAGTCGACCAGGTCATAATGAGGTGATCCACCATTAACCCCATGAAGGCGACACAAAGCCCCAACACTAAGCCTTTACCAACATCATTAGAAGAAAGTGCGCGCATCATTTCCTGCCCCAAGTCTTGGGTACCTATAAAGGCTGCAATAATCACCATGAATAATGAGAACATAACGGTCTGATTCAATCCAATCAACAAGTGCGGCAGAGCTATAGGCAGCTCCATAGACCACAAGCGCTGCCAACGCGTAGCTCCTGCCATATCAACCGCCTCACGCAAGTTCTCGGGTACGTTGATTAGGCCCTCAATGGTATACCGCAACATAGGTATCGCAGCGTAGATAATGACCGCACCAATGGCCGAGACATCATTGACACCAAATAGCATTATTACTGGTATCAGATAAATAAAGCTGGGGAAAGTCTGGCACGTATCACAGGCTAGCAGCATTCTTCTTGCCCGCGTTGGCTTGGCCGCGGCCCAGATGCCTAACGGTAAACTAATAGCGATAGCGAGCCCTACTGCGAAGGTGACCATATAAGCGGTGATCATGGCCCGCTCCCACCAACCGGATAGCGCAATAAAACCGACAAAACAGGAGCAGACTACAGCAGAGCGCCAGCCACCTATGCGCCATCCGATACCCATTAGCAACAAAAGCACGGCAGACCATGGGGCAGCGAGATATACATCGCGCATGGGGATTAATACGTTGAGCAGCAGCCAACTGCGGATCGCATATGTAACCGGATACGCCTCGATGGTAAACCAGTCGACTATTGGCTCCCATAGGAAAGCAGCCGAAAGTGCTTGGTTCCGTGGAATTTCATACAACCAGCCATGTAGCTGCGCTGCCGACAAAGCGGCAATGACCAACCCAGCCCAAATTAGTAACAGTTGCTTGCGTTTCCACCACGGCGTACTACGCGGATAATATGCTGGCTGCTTCTCAGCCCAGGCGCGGGATAGCCGGTCTAGCGTCACTGCGATTAGCACGATCGAGATACCTAGCTCTATCGCTTGTCCAATTTTGAGACCCTGCAGATATTGGAGCAGTTTGTAGCCGAGCCCTGGAGCGCCGATAAAGCTTGCAATCACCACCATGGCGAAGCACAGCATAATGACTTGGTTAACCCCAATCAGAATCTCAGCTCGTGCCGTCGGCACGCGTACATAACGCATCACTTGCCAGCGGGTTGCGCCACTCATATGACCAGACTCGATAATTTCTGAAGGTACGCGGCGCAGACCTAAAAGCGTCATGCGGACCATTGGCGGCGTGGCGAAAATTATCGTTGCAATGGCTCCGGCATGGTCGCCGACACCGAAGAAGACTACCACCGGGATGAGATAAGCGAAATGTGGCAAGGATTGCGCTACGTTAATTATTGGCTGCAATATCTTCTCAAACCATATGTAACGCCAAGCCGCCCAGCCTAGAAGGAATCCCAAGGATACAGATAGAGGCGCTGCGACGAAAATGAGGCTAAGCGTCTCCATTGCCCACTTCCACTGGCCGAACACTGCTAACCAGACACAAGTTCCTCCTGCAAGTGCGCCCAGTTTCCAGTCACGCAACCCATAACCCAGTGTAAACCCAGTGATCATCAATACTGTCCAAGGCAACGCTGGCACACCCAAGCCACCACGCCCACCAGCAAGTAGGTTGCCGAAAATATCTAGCAACCAAGCCACAAAGCTGGCGAAGGCACGGGTAATCACTGTCAGACCAAGATCCTCTTGTGTGAAAACGAAGGCGGCATTGATCCAATCTGCCATTGGCAAAACCATTCCATCGGGAGGTAGCAACAGGCTAGTGGGTAACTGCGGCGAAGCGATTACTATAAGGAAAGCTAATCCAAAGAATACCAGCCCTGCTTTCGTTTGCCCTACTTGCACAGGAGGGATAGGGGACGTGTTGGCAATAGTCATACGTCCTCCGTAAATAGTAACTCTAACGCACGGCCACGGTTCATCGCCCCAATGATTTGACCATTGATGTCAGCAACAGGAACTCGTGCAGCGGGGGACTCCCAAAGTCGTCGGCCGAGTGACGCAATTGTTGCCTCTCCGCAAACTGGCTCGCCTTCTCCAGCTGTTCCAGGTTCGATCAGGGTTCGAGCACGTATGACGCGTGATTTCGCGATCGTTCGTGTAAAACGCTCAACGTATCCGGTCGCGGGACTTAATACGATCCTGTCGGGCGTATCTACTTGTTCGATAGCCCCCTCATACATAATTGCAATACGATCCGATAAGCGCAGTGCCTCATCAAAATCATGTGTGATGAAGACTATCGTTTTGCTTAACATCTCTTGTAGACGAAGAAGTTCGTCTTGCATCTCACGCCTTATAAGTGGATCTAGAGCCGAGAAAGGCTCATCCAAAAACCAGATATCTGGTTCGATAGCAAGGCTGCGGGCGATTCCTACGCGCTGTTGTTGCCCCCCGGAAAGCTCATGTGGAAAATAGTCCTCCCGCCCGCTAAGCCCGACCAAATCGATAACTTCAAGCGCCCTCTTACGCCGATCATTTTGGGGCGTACCACGCATTTCTAGCGGGAATGTTACGTTTTGAAGCACTGTACGGTGCGGTAGCAGGGCAAAATTCTGGAAAACCATCCCCATTTTCTCACGTCGCAGCCGAATCAAGGCTTTTTCATCCAGACCAAGGAGTTCTTTCCCTTCGACTTGAACACTGCCAGCTGTTGGTTCGACAAGGCGTGACAGGCAGCGAACAAACGTGGACTTGCCCGAGCCGGAAAGCCCCATAACTGCTAAAATCTCACCTCTATTGATGTCAAGCGATACGTCACGGACAGCGGCAATATGGCCACTTTCCTTCAATACTTCGGACGAAGGGTGACCATTATGATGACGAATAATGCCAACTGGATCGGAACCGTAAATTTTCCATAAGTTACGACAGGTAATTACGGTATCCTGGTCACTACCTCGTTCATGAGATTTCCCCGAATTTTGTCTAATCTTAGCGTCAACTATATTCATCAGCTGCTCCTAACAGACCTAAAATTTGCTCCCTCCACCCCGATATAGAAAGGAGAGGGAGCCAACACTAAGATTATTCGGCCCACGGCTTCCATACTGATTCGTTATCCTCAAGCCAAGCCACTGCAGCTTCTTCTGGCTCCATACCATCGATGTCAACCATCTTGGCCATTTCAGCTATTTGTATATTGCTGAATTCGATATTGGTTAAAGTTTCGTAAGCTGTAGGCCATTTATCAGCCATGCCATCCCATGCGGCTTTCTTGAGGTAACCATCTGCTGGATTGCCACAGTCATAGGTCTCGTTCGGGTTCGGCCCAAGCGAGGCATCATCTTTACAGCCCTCAAAGTACTCGGGGAACTCAACGAAGCTGCCAGGATAAAGTGCCTCTATAAAATTCGGCGTCCAGTTGAAAAGCACTATCGGCTGGCCACGCTTCTCAGCGGCAGACAACTCAGCCCAGAGCGCAGCGGCGGATCCAGCATTAATTACGACAAAGTCCATTCCTAATGCATCAATCCTTTCGGAGTCATGTTTAAGCCAGTCCACTGGCCCCCCAAGAAAGCGCCCTTTGGGCGCGGTTTCCGGCATAGAGAATTCTTCAGCACAAGCATTCAATGCCTCCCAGTCCGGCAGGCCGGGACAGAGTTCTTCTACATACGCTGGATACCACCAATCTTCGCGAGTAACGGCGGGATGATCCCCTGCATCAACAATACCGCCCTTGGATTTGGCCTCTTCGAATGCAACACCATATGCACCCTCCCAAACTTCTACCTCAAGGGTTGCATCGCCGAGACGAATGGCCTCATACACTGCTTGGCTATCTGTCGAGACGTAGTCAACCGTATAACCCATATTTTCGTAAATTCCGCCGACGATATGGCTCATCACGATTTGGCTGGACCAGTTATGGGTGGGGATGACGATTGGGTCGCTGCTCTCGACCGCGAAGGCTGAAGTTGAAAGCGTAGCAATAGATACGCTGATAAGATAATTGTTAACTTTATTCATGTTAGCCCTTTAATTAAGTGGAAGTAATTTTCAGTAGTTTGATGTTGCTTTTAAACATCTTATTAGTTTAATTCATATGTGAATGTTAGATTTTATTTAAAACCTAAGCTCACCATCCACGAATACATTCCAAGCATTTATCATGCCAAGTTGATGAATAAAATTACTTTTTAAGCCTTTGCCAATTTAACATGAATTCTACATTTACCTTTTTAGTGCATCCTGAATAGGCTTTTATCTAAAATGGATCATGCATGACAGATAACTTTCCCGTAGGTAAATCATAAAATTGATATTTGAATTAAGGGTTAATTGCATCAATTCGCTTCATTAATTAACCAACACTCCAAGTTCCTCCTTTTAATCCTGGTGCATAGCTCAATCCACTATTACTTTTATAAGTAATATGACGCTGGACTTGCTTATTTTTCATGAAAATCACATGCTCTTTTTCCTATCGGTAAGCGGGCTCGTCGATGAAAAGAAGCATCTGCAAAACAGGAGGTGCAAGCGACAACGATCTAGATCGCTTTGACATTGTGCTTGCGAAAATTGGCAATCGTTTTGATACCTAGTGTGAGGGGCTCCGTCAGCTACACGAACTCAACATTACGCTGCGCCATACGTGCAGTCCGCGGCTGTAATGAGTGCAGTAAAGGTAGCCATAGAGATAAAGTACAGCGGTTGATCCGCGGGGCGGCTAGGCTAGCTATATGTATAAGCAGCGGGGTTGCAGCAAAACGGCTATGCTTTGCTTTGCCGCTTATGGTTTCATATCAGTATTGTTTTACTTCCATATCAAACTTGGCGCCTAGCTTGCCGGAACTTGAGCCATCATGCTATGAACGAAAAGATAACTACTGATAAACAGAACACCCGCCTCAGCCTTGAACAGCATATCGCCAGGGCATTGAAAAAAAACGAATTTCGCAAGGCTACAAAATATCAGATGTTGCACGCATCGCAGACCTCAGCCAAGGTATGATCAGTAAGGTCGAAAATGCCCAAGTCTCGACCAGTCTCGAAACACTAAGCCGACTCTGCAACGCAATCGACCTGCCGATATCCAAGTTATTTAGCGATTTCGACGTCGGAGGACGCGGCGCACAGCACGTAAAAGCCGGCGAGGGTATGGAAGTAGTGCGTACGGGTACCGAAGTCGGTCACACTTATCAGCTTCTCAGCTACCGTCAGGGCCCTAATAAACGCTACGAGCCTTTTCTGATTACCATGGACGATGCCAGCGAGGTCTTCCCGAACTTTTGTCACGCAGGACACGAGTTCATCTACTTGCTCGAAGGGAAGCTAATTTATCGCCATGGCAAAAGTTTTTACGAAATGAACCAGGGCGATAGTCTGGCTTTCGATGCCGCTGTGCCGCATGGTCCTGAACAGCTAATAGAAGTTCCCATCAAGCTGCTCTCGATTATTCATTACGGCAATGAGGATCAAGAGTAATCGTTGCTTAAACGATCGATATTTGTTGTGACTTTTGGGCCATAAAAAACCGGTGCAAAATGCACCGGTTTTTTATGGTTCTAATTATTCCTGCGTGGATTCGTGCTTTTTAAACGCAGCATTTTCATGCTTAATAATACTGGCGGTTAATACAACACAAAGCCCCATTCCGATTGCCAGGCTAACCGCGATGGCAATTGGGTGGCTGGAAAATAACAGGTAGTTGACTGCGCTTGGCACATCGACATTGGTTTCCATTTTTTTCTCCTGAACGCTTTGGTATTTCGGCATTAATTATTTTATTGGCGCAATAACGCTTTTTTGCATTTAGCGTTAGAGGTATCAACTAATATCGTGCCTTTTCGCCATGGGGGCAGTCGTGCTAAACCCTGAACGAGTACCGATGGGCGAATTGCTTTTGACAGGTTCACTCTCAGGATAGGGTCTGGCGGATATTTCCACTAAATCCAAACCAAGCGCTTCAACATGTGGCGGTACACGAAGGATGTCGAACTTTTTTAAAGCATAAGAAATGCCCCAGCCAGGAATAAAACCGGTCAAGGCCATGACAATCGCGCCCATCAACTGGCCAGTGAAGGAAACATCCGGTATACCGTCTACGTTCGCGAATCCTGCCGCAAAAATACCCACCAGTACCACCCCGTAGAAACCGCAAAAGCCATGGACCGCGAACGCGCCCACAGAATCATCCAGGCCACGCTTTTCAAGAAAATTGCCCACTTTAGCCATCAAAGCGCCGCCACTGGCTGCCAGAGCGAAAGCCAAACCGGGATAGTAAAGATCCAAACCGGCAGCCACAGTGATAATGCCGCCCAGCCCGCCAGACATGGTCCAGAAGGGGTCGCGAGACACCAGATAAGCACCGATTACACCACCAGCGAAGCCCATGACGGTGTTAAAGGCAAAGGCCGAAAGATTAGTCTGGTTACCGTAAATAGTTGTCCAGCCGATGTCGCCAGTGTTGAATATGATACAGCCGCCGAGAAAGCCGAAGAAGCCGACGATGATCATCATCAGGCCAAGCAGCGACATCGGCATGTTGTGTGGTGGGATCGCCTGGGGCTTGCCGTTCTTATACTTGCCAATTCTAGCGCCCAGATTCATCACCACACCGAGGGCGAAGAACCCCGCCACCGCATGCACCACACCCGCAGCGCCCACATCGTGGTAGCCGAATTTGGTCAACAGCCAGCCGTCCGGATGCCAACCCCAAGCCCCCGCGAGGATCCATACACCTGCACCTAGGATCACTGCCAAAATAAGGAAAGCACTCAGACGGATGCGCTCAATGACTGCCCCGGAGAGAATCGAGCCAGTGGTGGCCCCAAAAAGTGCAAAAGCCGCAAAGAAAATACCCGTCCCCATATCGTTGACATCGGGACGCATACTCGCACTCCAGGGCAGCGCGGCTGACGCGTTAATGGGAATAATACCATTAGGAAAAGCGTTATAGACCCACCAGCCGACAAAATAGAAAGCAGGGATGACCGAGGCCAGCGTTAAGATGTTTTTCATTCCCGACGCCAGCGCATTCTTGGTACGTGAGGCACCTATTTCGTAGGATAAGAAGCCTGCGTGAATCATGAACATTATGGCGATACACCACCAGTAAAACACTTCTATGTTCATTGCCTGATGCATCTCGAAGATGCTTTGTAGTTCATCAGTCGTCATGTTGCTTTCCTCTTAATCAAGTGTGAAGTTAAGTAGCCTGGTCCTTGCTAACCAGATTAGTTTTTGATAAGAAAGATACTTTCCTTAAAATAGAGGCAATATATATGCCAAAAATCTACGCCTGGAAAAGAATAGGAAAGTTACGCTTTAACGTGATGTTTTATTGAAGTTAAGTGCCATGTTTTAAAATACTCTTTTGAAATATAAAAACATGACAGAAATTCTCATTGTTCCGCGGTTTAATATTGATGCGTTATACACAATCAATGCACTTCAATAGCGCTCAACTGCGGACGCGGGTACGCTCCTTGTCATAGAACGGTAAGGCAACCACTTCGGCGGGCAAACGTTTCTGCTGACCATCAAGGCGGCCCACTTCCAGCGGAGTACCGGGCTTGGCAAAATCTGGCGCCAGACGGCAAAGAGCAATCGATTGTTTTAGCAATGGCGACTGCGTCGCACTTGTCACCCCCCCAACCGGGAAGCGCCCATGAAAGATTTGATCGCCATGACTTACCAGCTCCGTACTATCGATTACCAGCCCCATCAGCTTGTGACGGCTTTCGGGAGCCTGCCGCGCCATGGCCTCGCGACCCACAAAATCCTCTTCTTTGGTTTTCATTGGAACGGTGAAGCCGATACCTGCCTCGAAAGGATTGGTTTCCGGGCAAAATTCATGGTCTGCGAAGACCAGACCCGCTTCGATGCGCAACATATCTAGCGCATCTAAGCCAAGAGGTGCCAGCCCATAGGGTTGCCCAGCTTTCCAGACCGCATCCCAGAGGCGTTCGCCATGGTCAGGATGGCACCAGACTTCAAAACCAAGCTCTCCGGTGTAGCCGGTTCTGGATACCATGAGCGGCACGCCGTCCGCCCCACCCAGCCGTCCGATCATGAAGTGGAACCAACCGAGCTGTGCCACGCTGGGCTGGGTCTCAGCATTCCACACCAGCTGGCTAAGCAACTCACGGCTGTGCGGCCCTTGGATGGCCAGATTATGAAGTTGTTGGGTGGATTCCCGAACGCTTACTTGGTACCCCTGGCGGGTCGCCAACTCGCGCAACCAAGTACCGCTATAAGCATCCCCACATATCCAGCGAAAGGCTTGCTCGCCCATCCGAAACAGCGTGCCATCGTCGAGCATGCCGCCGGTTTCATGGCAAGCTGCTGAATAAGCGATTTCACCCACCGATAGGCGTCGCACGTTGCGGGTCAGAGCGTATTGCATCAAGCGTTCAGCGTCCGGCCCAACGACTTCAAACTTACGTAGTGGCGTCAAATCCATAACCGCGACACGCTCACGGCAAGCCAAGTATTCGGCACGACGGCCCCAACCTTCAAACTCGCTGGGTAACCAGTAGCCGCGATACTCAACGAAGCGCTTAGTCAGTGCTGATGTCCGGCGATGAAAAGCGGTTTGAAATGTCATGCGTGGCAATTCCTCTGGGGTGATCCGGTTAGCAATAGCGCGTGGAAATTCATGCTCGGCTGAGTAGATCCGTACATGTATATCGGTGGGCGTCCATCCGTTGGCTGGATCAATGTCATCCGGGCAAGCGGATGAGGCGCAGACCAGGTCGCGTTTGGCGCGCAACAGTACATAGTCACCAGGACGCGACCACGGCTCATCTGCCGATAGGGTGCCGCAGGGCTCAACATAGGTATTGAAGAAAAAATTAATGGCCGGCCATCCTGCTCGCGGCGCAACGTTATAGGCTGCCAGTTCGCGGTTAAAGTTCTCGGTACAACTGATGTGGCCAAAATAGCCACTGTCTTCGTAAAATTTGGGTGTGCAGGCCAGCATAAAGCTGTCATGACGTCCGACCGTATCCTGAACCACCTCCAGCATTGGCTGGAGTCTCTGATCAGCGAAACGTGAAAATAGACCGGGCTGTGGCATCACGCTACCGGCTAGCGTGCGTGTTGCCGCAGCATCCATCGTCAGCTCTTCCCCCTGATCCAGGGCGGCTTTATCGAAAGCGATGAAATCAGAACTTTGCTTCCCAGCCACGTCGATAATCTGGATCCACTCGCCCGCCTTAACCTGGTAAGTGCGCGCGCTGCTGTGGGGAATATGAATCTCATTGATAGGCTCGGCCAGCGGCTCCGGCAGCTCTAGTGGATGGTTGGGAAGGTGCCAGTGAGTCACGTTCAGCTCGGACGCTGGCGACTGCTCGGATACCGTCATATCCTTGCCGGGCGCTACCATCACAAGCGTAAGCGGTTCGCTATCCATAGGCCGACTAAGCTCCAGAGGAAGCCAGCTACCAGGCACATGCCCCCCCTGCTCCAATAAGTCGGTGTCAATCTGCCAACTATCGAATTGAGTGCTCAAGCGCTCGGCGGCACGATTGCTTTGATCAAGCTGGCTTCGCGTCAGCGCTGCCGACGGTTGCATCTCAATACCCAGCGTCGAGGTCACGGCCTGGTTGCATTGATCGAGAGCCAGCAAATCACAGCCTTGCTCACCGTCTTGCGTCATTACGCTCAAGCGTTCGCCCGGTAATAGTTGTAGGCGCAGGGCATACTGGCCAGCGATACGATAGCGCCGACAGGGCAATGCCAGCGCCTGCTCAGTAGGAATGTATCGACTTTCCATGGGGTTACCTCATGTTGTAATGTCGATGCGCCCAGCTCTGGTTTCATCCAACGCTGGCCTCATTAAGGTGCGTCGCAGTAACCATTAGCTTCTTATATGGTGCATGGCTACATCTGACGGCCGTCATACGATAATAAATTTCTTTTTGATAAAAATACTTTACTCCCAGTAGAGAGGCGCACAATCGGCCATGAGGGGTAATCACGAAGGAGTAGCCACCCTGTACTGGCATGAAAACTGCTTGTAGTAGGTCTATCGCGCACCAGGCGCGGCCATCGATTGCGGGAGGCGGCGGATGGGCATCAGCCTTAGTGGTTGGATTGAACGTTGGGTTGCCCAGCCTGATAAGGCGTCGAAGCCTGAGCCACTTATGAGCAGTCAGGCTCTCAACGAGCTGACATTACGCATCGCCGCATGCGAGCATCTTTCGATCGATTTATCAGTGATTCTTGGTTGGATGCAGGGCCAACTTAAGTCGGGAAATTCTGCCGCCGACAGACCAAGCTTATGTCTTGCGTTAAGAGTATCCCAGGCGCAACTGACCATAATAACGCCCCCCGGTGTTACCCTCACACAGGAGCAGGCATCTGCTGTGGAATATCCATTATTCGCCGAGGACGACAAGACTGAGCAATGGCTACAACTCCCTTTCTGGCCCCAGCCCATATATGCAAGGCGTTTGTTGCCACAAGGTGATATTCCCGGGGCTTGGCTATTACTGCCTGGCCGATGGGGAAACGAGCCTCTGGCCTTAACTTTAGAGCCGCTGCGGAGAGCGCTGTCGGACGGGTTGCGGATTTGTCTAGCGCACCAGCGGCAACGCGAAGAGGCCATAGAGAAAGAGCGTCGCGAATACGCCGCCGAGCTACATGACACTATTGCTCAGGAGCTGGGTTATCTAAGGCTGCGTACGTCGCGTCTAGAAAAGGCTTGTCGACAGCCAACTCCAGAGCTAAATGCGCTGGCGGCTGACATTCACTTACAGACGCAGCGAACCTATCGGCAAACACGCGAGTTGATCAGCAGCGCCCGCGTCACCTTAGAAGATGGTTCACTGAATCTGGAATTAATACGCAGTGTGAAGGAGTTCGAACAGCGATCAGGCCTAGTGTTCGAGTTGGACAACCGGGCTCAGTCCGGATATTTATCCAAGCGGGTCGCTATTCAAGTGCTGCTGATTGTGCGTGAAGCCCTCAGCAACAGTGTGCGCCATGCCCACGCCACCCACGTGCGTATCCAGCTTTTGCCCAAGAACCAAGGTGGCTTACTGGTGCGCGTCGATGACAATGGCTGGGGTATCGTCCAGGGAGATGACAGCAAGGCTAGTTTCGGGCTGGACATCATGCGCGAGCGTGCCTTAAGGATCGACGGGCACCTGAATGTGGGGCCACTATCCGGAGGCGGCACGCGGGTCGAACTGATCGTAGCTAGAGAGATGATATGAATCCTACGCGTGTTATTGTGGTCGATGACCATCCCTTGTTTCGGCGTGGTGTAGCGGAATTGCTCAACGAAAGCCAACGATTTGATGTGCTGGATGCCTTCGGCAGCGCCGAGGAGCTTCTGCTTCACCTTGAGTACTTGAAGCCCGAACTATTGCTGCTCGATTTGCAGATGCCAGGCGCCGATGGCCTATCGCTACTGGAACGCATCAAGGCCGAGCATGAAGATATCTGGGTGGTTATGTTGACCGCTTCCGACGACAGCAATGATCTACTTAAAGCCATTCAGCTTGGCGCCGACGGCTACCTGCTCAAAGATACCGATCCGGACATCATCCTTGAGTGTCTGGATGCGCTGCTAACCGGCAAGATCGCGCTGAATGACGAGGTCGTCATGATGCTAGCCCAACGGCTACGTGCAGACCGAATGAACCTTCTCGATGATGCTACATCAGTTCCGCCTACTTGGGTGGATGGTTTGACTGAACGTGAACGTCATACCCTGATGTGGATCGCCAGAGGACTTAGCAATAAGCTCATTGCCCGCAAGTTGGGCATCAGCGACAGTACCGTCAAAGTCTATGTCAAAAACCTACTGCGCAAGCTCAACGTGCACTCACGTCTCGAACTGGCCGCCTGGGTACATACTCACCCGCTACCTGATGATGATTCACCATGATCGACCTACTGATGCCGTTCGCTCTTAGGTCAAAACGCCATGCTGCCACGCTGCCCTACTGCCGCCTGCTGGATAGCCTTAACGAAGCTGTAATGGTGGTGAATGACAGCAGCGCAATAGTCTACGCCAACCGTAGCTGGCAGCACCTGATCGGCGAAAAGGAAGGTGCAAAAATGCCGCACCTGCTCGATTACGTTCACCCCGCCGACCGAGCCGTCTGGCTACAATTGTGCCGCCAGATTAATCGCCAGGAAAGACCAGAACCGTTATGGTTGAGAGTGATGGGGGCCGATCATGGACTACGCTGGTGTGAATTGCGCGCTCAATCACTAGAGATTGGCTCGGTATGGCCTGTCAGTCTCTCCCTTTGCGATATTACTCCCCAGGTTCATCGTGACCAGATTCACTCAGCCAACCATCGCAGCCTGTCGCAACTGGTCAATGGCCTACCAGTGATGGTTTACCGAGCCCGCAACAATCGCCACTGGACAATGGAGTACGTCAGTGACGGCTGTCACGAGTTGACCGGCTACCCCGCCGAGGCGCTACTCAACCACTCCCTGATCAGCTATGGGGAGATGATCCACTCACAGGACGCCGACCAGGTCTGGGAACAGGTTCAAGATGCCCTGCGCGAGCATCGCAGCTTCGAACTGGCTTACCGTATCCAATGCGCCGATGGCCGGCTACGTCGCGTTAGCGAAAAAGGCCATGGCGTGTACTCGCAAAACGCTGCCGCTCTCGGCGTCGAAGGGGTCATCATCGCCTTTGAAACCGACATCAGCGACGCGGCATGTTAAGGAATAACCCTTTTGGCCTACCCTTTCAGAGTAATTTTTTTGCCTGTATCAATCCTCTAGGTTGGTAGTGTGTGAGCGAAGATTTTTTCGCGCCCATTACGACTACTTCTCTGCATTTAGGACACTTACAGGAAACTAGCTATGAAAAAGCGTATTGCGATCATCGGCGCCGGCCCAAGTGGCCTAGCACAACTTCGAGCCTTTCAGTCGGCACATGATAAGGGAAGTGAAACCCCAGAGCTGGTCTGCTTCGAGAAGCAAGGCGATTGGGGCGGGCTGTGGAATTATACGTGGCGTACCGGACTCGACGAAAACGGTGAACCAGTTCATGGCAGCATGTACCGCTATCTGTGGTCGAACGGACCGAAGGAGTGTCTGGAATTCGCCGATTACTCCTTTGAAGAGCATTTTGGTCGTCCGATTGCCTCCTATCCGCCACGTGCTGTGCTCTGGGATTACATCAAAGGCCGCGTCGAAAAAGCCGGAGTACGCAAATTCATCCGCTTCAATTGCCCGGTACGCCAAATCAGCTACGAAGAAGCTAGCGAGACATTTACTGTCATCGCCCACGACCACACCACGGGCACCATCAGCAACGAGCAATTTGATCATGTCATCGTTGCCTCTGGACATTTCTCCACCCCCAACGTACCTGAGTTTGAAGGCTTTGAGCATTTTAACGGACGCATACTACATGCTCATGACTTTCGTGACGCGCTGGAATTCAAAGACAAGGACATTCTGTTGGTCGGCAGTAGCTATTCCGCGGAAGATATTGGCTCACAGTGCTACAAGTACGGCGCAAGGAGCATCACCAATAGCTATCGAACTCGGCCGATGGGCTTCAACTGGCCCGATAACTGGCAAGAGAAGCCCCAGCTAAAGCGAGTAGATCGCGATATGGCCTATTTTGCGGATGGCTCATCTAAGCACATTGATGCCATCATCCTGTGTACTGGCTACCTCCATCACTTTCCCTTCCTTGACGAGCCACTACGCCTAAAGACTAGCAACCGCCTGTGGCCGCTGACTCTTTATAAAGGCGTCGTTTGGGAGCACAATCCCAAGCTTTTCTATCTGGGCATGCAGGATCAGTTTTACACTTTCAATATGTTTGATGCCCAAGCTTGGTTCGTACGTGATGTTATCTTGGGACGTATCCCTCTGCCGAGCCAGAATGAAATGCGCGACGACAGTGCCTCTTGGCGAGCACGAGAAAAAACCCTCGAAAGCGATGAAGATATGATTGTTTTTCAGGGTGATTACGTTAAGGCACTCATCGACAAAACCGACTATCCCAGTTTCGATATTGACGGCGTCAACAAAACTTTTCTGGAATGGGAGCATCACAAACACGAAAACATCATGGCTTTCCGTGACCACTCCTACCGTTCGTTGATGACAGGCACCATGGCTCCCACTCATCACACCCCCTGGTTGTATGCCATGGATGACTCTCTGGAAGCTTACCTTGCCACCGAAACTGATAAGGTTGATGCATTGGAAGCTTGAAGGCTCCATGTAACCTGAATTCATAGAATAACTGCAGCACTTTGGATCATACGGTAGAGGCAGGAGGGCCAGCAGCGGTACCCTCTCCGCCTTACCGACCAAAGTGAAGCAGAGTATGGGATACCGACAACTGACCCAGGCACAACGATATCAAATTTTTGCCCATAGGGATGTAGGATTGAGCCAACGTCAGATTGCTCAACAGCTTGGCATTCACAGCAGTACCGTGAGCCGTGAGCTGAGACGTAATTCGGGTGCCAGGGATATGAACCCGCACAAGCGCAGCGTTACAGCGATCAGAGACGCCGCTCCGCCTGGAAGTGGACAAAGCAACTCCCTAGCCTGATCAATGCCGTAGCTGACAGGCTTAGAGAAGAGTGGAGTCCAGAGCAGATTAGCGGTTTTATGGCGCCGTTGACGGGGATAGGAGTTAGTCATCAATGGGTTTATTCGCTGATCTGGGACGATAAGGCCAAGGGTGGCGATTTGTGGCGACACCTCCGCCAGCCCAAGCGTCGCTGTAAACATCGTGCCCATGCCAAAAGTGCAGGACTAGGCAAGATTCCTAAGCGTGTGGGGATAGAGCATCGGCCACCTGCTATCGAAAAACGCCTCACCATCGGTCACTGGGAAGGCGACACGGTGCTTTATGGGCACAAGCAAGCGGGGATAGTGACGTTGGTAGAGCGACGAAGTGGCTACTTGTTGGCGGCACGTCTGCCAAAGGTAACGGCAGAACTAACGCAGAGAGCCATGGTCCGTTTACTTAAGCCTCGTCGGGGCGCGGTGAAGACGATCACGCTAGACAATGGCTCGGAGTTTGCAGACCACGAGACGGTCGCAAAAGCGGTTAGCGCCTCCGTGTATTTCTGTGATCCTTACTGTTCAGGCCAGCGTGGGACAAACGAGAACACCAGTTGCTCATTGTAGGATCTTTCGGAGCCACTTCAGTGCTGATTTATTCAGCTCCTGACAGCCCCTTCGCACAGCCCAGTCACGTATTATTTGGAAGTGTACTCTCTGCTGCTGTTGGGGTGGCTTGTTTTAAATGGCTTGGCACATCAACTTTGGCAATGGCTCTAGCGGTGTCATTGTCTGTCTTTGTGATGCAATTAACGCTCTGGCTCACTAGTGGGGCGATCACGAGGACACGGTTGAGGACTACAGCTAATCGGAGCGATACGGGTTGGCAAGCACAAATGCCATGACGACGCTGGTGACGCTCTCTTGCTTTCGCAACTTCTCTCACCGCCGCGTGGTGACGAAGCCTTCAAGTAGACCGAGATCTATAGTGACTCTCCCCCTTCCTTCTTGAGCAGAGTGCAACAGTCACAAATGACACCCATGAAGCTAAATTAGCGAAATAGCATCAAAAAACACGGTTATTTAACCCATTGAAAACATGACACAGCTGCTAGTTTTATCTGTATATACATATAGTTAAACTTGGTGAATTTACCGTGTCAAAATTAAAAGAAAACCAGGTGATTATCCTCGCTCCCAATGCTAGCGCCATCGAAAGTGTATATGAAAACTATTGTGAATTTGATGTAAATAAAATTAAAAACTCTGCTATTGAAAAAATCATCAAATATCTTGCCGCCAGTCTTAACTGCATTACTGAAAAAGAATATAGTGTCGCAATAAAATATAAAACCATATTTTTCAGTACAGAAAACCCTTATGATAAAGATGGTGCTGTTTTCTTTTTAGACGCTTTTAAAGATTCGAAAACTAATCAAGAAATCATAGAAAAATCACGCACACTGGCGTTATTTATTATTCAACAACTTCTTCCTAATAACGATCTTTTTAACCAAACGCTTGATATATCTTGGTTAAGTAAAGAAAATATTGAAATGCTTGATGAACGCCGCAATATGTTTCTATCAAGCTGGAAAAATACAAAAATCCCGGCGAATGGTTTTAGCTTAATTGACACTATTGAAAAAGAGTCAATTCTTTGTGTTAACTCTGACTTTATTACGCTCGACGATGAGGAGAAAACAAATATACCGATCGAAGGCGTTGGCCTCCCTGATGGTTTTTCAAGAACGCAAACTTGGATAGAACTTCGCGTCATTGAAGATAGTCTACAACAGGCAGGTGACGTACGACACTTTACCGTTACTCACCCCGATGACTTTAAGGTATTTTTAGAAGCCAGCTATCAAGAATCTTATGTCCGCTTCAAAGCAAAAAAGATCACGCAAAAAATGAAGCAAAAACCTTCTTATACATTATCAGAACTGAAGATAGATAAATCCTTAACAGAAATAGATGATTTCACGCTTATCAGCGAAACTGAAGAAACGTTAGATACTTACAACTAAGATCTATTTAGTGTCGCAAAGAGACCACAAGCTAGCAAGGCTACAGACAGCTCGTGACTGTTACGTATCGTTCCTTCCGGAGATCTTTTAAGGCCAATGCCGACATATTCTTGGCGTCGATCAAGCACATTATCGACGATAATCGGAAACGGATCCAGCTGGAACGTATTAATGTTCTTTTCTTGATAAAGGCCATTTGATTTTAGCATTTTGACGAGCTCTTCAGGCGCATTTTTTAAGGCAATCTGTATATATTGCTTTGGCACATTAAACAGAGAAAATACCTGTATAAGAAAGGCGCAGTGATGCTGATGACTCATTAGTAGCTGCCGGTTCTTACTGATTAAAAAAGGTAACTCACCCAAAATTACGCTACCATCCAAGCTCACCAACCGGCTCGCTTCTAGTCCTGTTACATGCTCAATAAGTCGGCGCCACGCCTTTTCGCCTACTTGACGTAATAAAATATTGGGATAGTTCGCCCCGCTTACCCAAGCATCGCTTTCCCCTTTCAATTTAAATCGCATATGTGATTCGGCTTCGCGAACGATTTTTGCAATGACTTCTGTAGCCTCTGGATTAAGATTAACGTGCTTCCCTGCACGTTCATAGCTCATACCTAGCCCTACAAACCGTAGTATTTTCCATAACACCATAAAATTTAAACGAGTGTAACGAACGGAAATATCGGTTGTTTCAAGCGCCGGAGTTTCAATACGCGACAATGTCTTGGTGTTTAGAACACCATCAATTTTTCTTGCACGCATATGACGTACGGGGGTTAGTTGATCTGCCCAATCAGTCAATACATGATTGTAGTTTAATGACCCCGTACGCGGGTGACGATGCCCCATCAATCTCGCCATGGCCATACCGCTGCGTCGCGATACTTGGTTGTTGTGACCTAATACGTGCTGACGTATGAACTGTGGATCAAGGTGACCGCTTATCGCTTCTGTAAGCAATGTTTGTATACCAAATAACGAGGGCGCTAATGTGCTGTAGAACGCGTGCCTGCAATGGTGCAGCGTCATTCCCCTACTCGACGTCCCATTGCGCAGTAACTGAATCAAAATTGGACTCACCTGCGCTGCCCAGTGAATGAGCCTGACTTGGGTCTCGTAAAGTTCACCCAATAAAGGACGTTTTGAATCGTTACCCGCCAGTGAGTGGAAGCGACTTAACACGTGACCGATGAGATCCTCTTCGGCTGGATCTAGCGCAAAAAGCAGTGGCACTGCGCGGCGACTAGCGTCGCTTTTGAGCTTGCGCTGCGCGTTATCACGCACCAGCACCCAACGGATACCGTAATGCTCACACCAGTCATTGCGCTGTAGCCCTATCGCTTCTTGCGCGCGCAGCCCAAAACGAAAGGTCAGTAACAGCACAAACCCTAACAACAGAAATTTCTCATCGTGTTGGCTTTGCCATTTTGATTGCAAAGCGGACTGACACAGGAGGTATTCACTTTGTATCAACATCCCTGCGCGAACGCTGCGGCGATCATTCTCGATAGCTAATTCTTGCCAATCAGGGCTTGCCACCCCCAACGTTTCCACCCACGCATGAAAATCACGCAACCGATGACTGAAGTAGTGCGCATCTTGCGACGTTAGCTCAACAAACGTCAGCATTTTAGCGTAAAGGTGCGTGACTTCCTCTTCGTCAAAGTCGAGGAGATCTACCTGGTAGCCAATCTCAGCAAAGGCTGATTTCAATGCTGAGAAGTACCGCGTTAATGAGCTTTGCGCATAGTCGTTCCGTTTACCGACTTTGCCTCGCCGCATAATAAAACTCATCCACCGCACTAATAGCAGGACGCAGCTACTGACGTGCCCGTCGTATGCGCTGCTTAGCCTATCGAGTTGCGAAGCCCCCTGGCGTAATTGCCGCTTTGTATACCCTTTCAGAACCTCTTGGACTTCTTCATAAAGCCGTTGCGCATTGGCCTGCTGCTCCACTTTGTTGAGATGGCGCCAACGAGACGTTTTTGTGGCCGACACATTGAGTTCACTGTCTGCGCTATCGTCATGGGTAGGAAATGCTAACCTAACGCCCTCTCGAATCCGTAGCTCATCGTGAAGCGGTAAGCTCGTCGAAAGAACACGCCCGCCTAGCATGCCTGCCACCATGCCAGGCAGTGATAAGAGATTTACTTGATCCATCAGCTCACCCAAGCTTGCAAACAAGGCTTGAACGCTTGTCTCCGCTATGTTCGGCAAATGCCCTCTCAATGCATCAGGGGGTGGAGTGATAGTGGCTGGCATCAGCACTTTGTTTAGATCGATTTCTTTTTGAATTTGCTGCCCGGCGGCTAGCAAAGATGCAGTCTTATAGCTGATACGGTGGCGCTGAACGGGTGCGAGGTAATTGTCCAGTTCCAGGCTTTCGCTATACTCAAGCAAATACTCTTGCTTGTGCTGAATGAGTCGATAATTACGCCCTCGGGCTACATCTAGCAGCATACGTTGATAACTAATGCGTTTTTCTAAGCACAACAAAAGCGCCCCAACGCTCAAAGCGCTCAATTTAGAAAAATGCGCTTTCAGTACTTTCGCTCGAATGTTATCCGCCCACCGCTTTAGCTCTGGCCACAATGAAAGGGCCTCTGAAGCCTTGCTGGACAGTAACGATTTTTCAGCCGACGCTTCTGCCACGCGCTTACTGATACCGTGCTGGTGCCGGTTGCCTTCCTCTTTCAAGCACCGCAACAGCACTGACAACCGTAGCGATGCATAGGTATGTATCACCGAACCACTTCGATGCAGCATACGCTGAACTAACACATCAATATCGTCCTGTGTCAGCTCCCCCCATGCTCTGCGGCTCATATATATTGCGATATCCGCTTCAGCCGCTTTACGTTCTCGCACCATCGTTTGGCGTCTTTCGTGTTCTCGCTGGCACTGACCAAACCGACGGTTCACCAGTGCCTTTTGATAGTGCTGATCCTCAGCACTGCTAGATGGAGGCGTTAATAAAGGCAACACCGAAGGCAGCGTGGGAGGAAAAAAACCTAATTCATCAAAGGCGGTGTTAACGGCATCGGCATAGCTGTGCGCATCGTCGGTCCAGCAACGCGGCGAAAAATCGCCGTAGGTCGCCACACTGCGCTCCGCATGCCCCATCCACCCATCAACCACTTCTGATGGCACCTTCAAAAAACGCAGCTGTTGGGCATAGCGATGGCGAAACACGTTGCCGGGCAAGGGCCACTGAAAGAGAGGCACCCCGGGCAAGTCGGTGCTTGTCATGGAGTGCCATACCAGCGAATCATCCAACAAGAAGAACAGCGGAAGTGCTGATAAAGCGTTGTTATCCAGTGTTTGATGTATCGCTTCTGCCAGCGCAGCGTTGACGTTTTTGAGTACTTGAGCCAGCCATTGCAAATGCGTCACGTAACACTGCAACAGTTCGATCGCTCTGTCTGGTAACGGCACCATCCGGCTACTTCGGCGCCCTTGGTCGATTTTATCGTTAAGATATAAACAACGTGCTGTTAGGTTGAAGTGTCCCAGCGACTCAAATGGATCTTTAAGATATCGGCCGCCCGAGGCTGCATAAAGTCCCATGACACAGTATTGAGCCAGGACGTTGTGATAGTGAATCAGGTCACCGTCGGCGCTGCCTTCAACCATTGCCCTGGCGTTAGTAATCTCTTGACGCAACACCGTCGTGATGGGCGAGAGACGGCTACCAATCAGATTCACGGAGGGGGGAAATGGCGTTGAGTCGGAGAGGGATAGAGACAATCCTTTTTCGATCGCGGTTATATCCCATGTCGCATAGCTGCATGCGCCTGGCAACCCTGCGTTGGGGTGAGCGGTTAAAAGACGCGCCAAATGGGGGTCATGGGTGTTATCAAAGACGGCTTGTCCCCAGACCTGCGCCAATTTAGCGCTCGTTACTCGGGGAAAATGTAATTGGGTCTGCTGATAAAACCAACGTTCCAAAGGCAGAGTGTTCTCCCACATATCCCCTAACGTGGCGAGCGAAGCTTGCTGCGCGTTAGCGGCTCGCTGGAGGATCGCAGTGACCTGTTCCGGCAGTTCAACGGAGAGCACTTCTCTTATTGAGTGAACATAATCGAGTGATTCGCTATTGGGTTGCCAGGCATTCCCACGTCGAGGTGATTTCCGCGCTATCGATGAAAAGTCACGTGTCAATGTCCACTCATCACCCGGGGCATCATCTATCTGAAACTGTGCAGCAAAATAGAGCGAGCGTGAGAAGCGAACTGACAGCCATACCATCACGGCGCCGAGCTGCTCTACCTCATCGGTTGAAAATAAGCATTGATCCACCCAACTAAGCAGCTTTTCTCGCTCTGGCGGCAGTAGCTTTTCCCAGCTCCATGGCAAAAAATGCGATGCTTCTGCCGTTTGGACAAAATAGCTTCGGCTAGCTAATTGTTGTTCCGCATCGCTATCAGAGGGATCTACCCTTGCAACATAGACTCCCTCATCCTCTGGGTCTTGATCGGCATCTTCTTCTTTTTGATACGCGTAAAATTCGTACTCGGTATCTTCGCTTTCGTCATAACCTTGGTGTACCAGTGGGAGGACAGTCGGCAAGAACCGTTCAATACGCAAGAGAGATGCTATTGCCTCATGATTAATGGGATTAACATCTTGACGCGCAATAGCAGTAATGGCGTTGAAAAAGCGGCTATAGCTCTTGTTATCACGATAATCATGACTCACCTCATCGGCGGCAGAGATGAACGCATCGTTAACACGCTCAAGCGTCGGCTCATGCTGCCCCACAAAACTGCGACACCGCCTTAATAGCGCGTCTACCACATGCCATTTTTCATCGTAGGGGCCTAAGGTCATAAAACGTGCTGCATCACTGATATTGCGATCCGCGATACATTTTTGATGAGCGATACGCTGTGCTGCGTGCACCAAAAACCATAAACGCAAAAGTCGACGCCAAAACAGCAGGTAGCCTTCGGTCGACTTCGCCTTACCATCAGCCAGCGGGTTAGTGAGCAACGTAATCAAAAACGTTTTATTTTTTACACCCCCTTCCTGAAACTGACGTTTGTTTTGTTCAACCGTGCCGACATGAGGTACCTGTGAGTAGTCACGAGAGATGTCTGGCGATGCATTGAAATGGTTAACAAACCGCTGTAGTTCATCGACTATCGGGTCGCCCGCCCAAAGCGAGAGAATCTCGACAGATTCAGGGTGAGAGCATTCCCTTACAAGATTGGCAATCGCGTCATTGCGGGGGCTTAGTCCTAGGGCGTGATAAATGACCTGGAGAACATCAAGTAAATTCTCCTCGTGCGCCCATGCTATTAGCTTGCGGTACCGCTTCCCGAGACTTACGGTCACTGCTTCCAGCTGCTGGCTGTGACAATCTCCTACGCCTTCCCGTGTCATTAATAACCCTTACGTCCAGAAGCGGCATTTGCCGAAAACCGCTCTATCATAAGGTTTAAAGCCATTTAAAACCATTTAAGGACAAAATAAATGTCCCTAAATCATCAGTCTCATAACCGTCCCCGCTACCAATATTTTGAGAGGCAGATCAGTTACTTACTGATCTGCCTTTTTTGTTTTTGTTTGTCTGCAAACTTCCTGTGACACATCTGTGACGTATATGTGACACATTCGCTCCGTTGCTTGCGTCAGTAATTTATTCTTACGACCTTCAGTCAACGGCTGGCAGTATTAATCATCTCTAATTTCCTCATGATTTTTTTGAATTTCTAGCAGATCGCCCACCTCACAATTGAAAAGCTTGCATAGCTTATCCAGTGCATCCAGCTCGATTCGCTGAGCAGTTTCTTTATAAAGAAGCGTAACAGTATTGCGGTTAAGCCCTGTTTCACGCGCAACATCCACAATCTTCATTTTGTGCTCACCCATCAAGCGCGCGAGATGACAACGAACCATCAAAACCTCCTGAAAATGCTTTTTTTGCTATCCTGAATGTCAAAAAACG